>Ga0180061_1000049_pt1 | contig 24241 bp, 26 predicted proteins | sample EasRivT27_16_10D_FD_121769 | JGI IMG/M metagenome (GOLD analysis project Ga0180061, IMG submission 121769) | Soil microbial communities from meander-bound floodplain in the East River, Colorado, USA - East River metaG ERMLIBT27_16_10D | ecosystem: Environmental > Terrestrial > Soil > Floodplain ...
AATAAAATGAAACAATAACCCTATAATTAATAATCTCACCATCTTTAATTCCTCTTTCTAAATTATTTCTCACTGAAGGTTAAATTTAGGACAATCATTACTATTATTTGCAAAGATTAAAGTTTGTTTGTTTGGATCTATAAGATCAGTATATTGTTTATATGTAACCCTATATTTTACCAGACTAATAAATTGAACATCATCCATATAAATATGATCCGACGGAAAATCAGATGTAATATTGAATGTTTCACTACCGGCAGCTGGAGGGCATGATTCAGAACTATAATTGAAAGTATAGCTCGACCCCCCATTTGAGAACGTTCCTATATCTTGTCTATAATAGCCTTTTTCATAATTTCCATTGTTAAAATCAGCATCCAAAAAAATAAAGTATGTTGCCGTAAATTTTTTGTCAGGGTACAGAGTATAAACAACAATTTGTAATTCTTTATTAGAAGGATCATTTCTGGGGAAGGCTTGAAAAAACGTCCCGATGAGATAACTATCCTTTTGATGAGATTCCCCACTCCCGCTGCCCGAGCTGCCACCACAAGCTAATAAAAATATTAAAATGAATAAACTCAAAAATAATTTCATTTAATACTCCTGAAAATCCCTAATTATATAAACTTCAAGTAAATTAATCGGAATATAAAAATTAAATCTTGATGATAATTACTAACTCTTCAGGAGAAAGATTATTCTTAAAAAAACAAATAAATTTTATTTTTATCTCTTAATTTTATTAAGTTAAGAAGCCCTTCGTCCTGTTGCGCCTATAGCATTGTGTAAAAGTTACTTTAAAAATTTCTTCGATTTTTTTTTACTCCTTAAAAATCTATGTTAGGCTTCCGGCCTTATTAATCAGTTCAATAAAATTTGGAGGAACTTTCAATGAGTAAAATTTTAATTTCTGTCCTGGCATTATTAGTATCTTTTTCTTCTTATTCAGATACCCATATTTCAAAGAAATATGTACTCGTTGTATTTCATGGGATGGGCAGTGGTAACGATTTCAAGGAAGAGGACACCTTTTCTGAAGACCTTAAAACGGCTGGAGTTGTTAAGATGTATAATGCTGGCCACGATGTCAGCAATAGAGATCTAAAGGAAATATTAAAAAACTTTGAATGCAGGGACGGGAAACAAAATAAACCTGATCTTGGATTAATAATAATGGGTTATAGCTGGGGTGCTAGAGTAAATTACGAGTTCTCCAAAGATTATCTAAAAAAATGTGGCCAAAAAGTTGATCGGGCCTACATGATTGATGGAATTCAAAAAATAGCCTCCCAATTTAAGCATGCTCCGGTAGCGAACGTTTGTATAAATTATTACAAAACCACTGAACCAATCAGAGGCAGGGCCCTAGAAGGTTGCGAAAATCATGATCTTACTGAAGTTTGTAAACAAGAAGATGGTGATTTTGGAGATGGCATGGAATGTCACGGAAAAGTACTAAACGCTGGAATGGAATTAGCTTTAAAAGATATCGCTCAATGGGCCGCGGGATCTGCAAATTTAGATCTTTTCATCCAAGAAATATAAGATAGAACCTCACCAATTTCCTGGTTGGTGAGGATATCTTTAAAGGGTGGCATTGGGCTTTTTAGCCTAAAAGAGTTTGAGTCTAGGATAAATTCCTTAAGATATTTTTGGCTTCTATATTCAGTTATATTTTTTGGAATATTAAGTTCGGGACCTAACTCTCCGCCCTCTAAATTAATCGAATGGCATTTCAAGCAGTGCTTTCTAAATACATGAAAACCTCTTTTAATTTCTTCAGAATTTTTTTTAAGATTTTGGGGAAAAGTTTTTGAATACTTTTTTGAAAAATCAACTTGGTAAATACCAATTACTTGGTAAGGCCAATTGGCCTCTTCGATTTTGGAGGGCCAAATTAAATAAAAGGGTCCAGGCGTCTTTTTGGATTTTCCAACCTCGAACTCTTCCCAATCTTTAAATTCGACATCCCTATAGACCAGATAAGGTTGTCCTTTTTCGATCAGATCCAAATCTATTACAGGCTTGTATCCATCTAAGCAGTGAAATTCTATTTCTTCCTCTTTATTTTTTAGATTTAATAACTTCATAATATCTGTAAGTAAAAAACCCTCAAAGGTTTTTTTCTTTTTGTAGACTGGATCATCCACTGTAATTACTTTGGACGACAGTTTACTCTGAAGATATTTTAAATCCAGATTTTGATCAGAAAAGGCCAGGAGAGGTAAAAAGAATAAAATTTTAAGCATAATAAAAGCTTACTAAGCTTTTAATGCCTCTTGAACTAATAAATTTGCTTTCTTACCATCAAATTTTCCCTTAATTTGGGGAGAAAGTTCCTTCATTATCATCCCAGGATTTGCCGAAGGATTGGCCTTTACAATTTCCGAAATCTTGGCCTTTACTTCATCCTCGGATAATGCCTGAGGAAGATAAACGGAAATAAACTCTATTTCCTTAACGGTTTTAGGATAAATGGGATTATCTTTGGGAAAATGATTTAGAGATTCGGCCAGTTTGTTTTTATGGGCAATTATTACATCCATTTCGCTTTTAGGATTTTTGCTGGTTTTATTTTCAAGTAGCATTGCCTTTAGGAAACGAATTGCTTCCAGACGATCTTTTTGCTGGGCCTTCATCGCCTCTTTCATATCACTTTCAACTTTGAGCATTAAGGGACCTTTTTCTTCACTCATAAATATTCTCCTTTTAGGATTTTGGGCAGGCGGGTTTGGTATAATCCTTATCCAGGTATACTTTGTATTCCGTGGCCCCTTCAATTGCCTTGGCAACTTTGCAGTTTAGCTCTTTTTGATCTTTTACGGTAACAGAACCCACTTCAACCTGAGTAGGTGAAATATTTGCTTTAACTAAAGATTCAGTGACTGTTTTAACACACATTGTGCAAGACATACCTTTAACATAAAGAGTCTTGGAATTTTGGTCGGCAAAAAGGGCAAAAGGAACAAATAACAAAATTATAAATTTTTTCATTTTTAAACCTCCAATAATAAAACGATTATCTCCAAAAGTTTGGCTTTGGCCAATTTTTTAAACCTGGCCCAATAATTACTATGATGGCCCCTAATAAAAAAAGAAATGCCCCAAAAATTCCAAGCACCGTTAGGTTTTCACCTTGAATAAAGTTCCATCCTATTTTATTAATTGCCCAAATAAATATTAGGGTTAGCAGGGGGTTTAAGGTAATTATTACGCCTACTTTATTCGCAGGAATCCGCTTTAATGCCTCTCCTATTAATCCGTAGGCAACTAAAGTATTTATCCCTAAAGAAATCATAATACTCCACTGAATCGGATTCAAAGAAGATAAAGTTTTAAAATTAGTAAGTGGTAGGAAAAGAAAAAAACAAACCCCATAAAATATAATATTTAGTTTTTGAGGTCCTATTGATTTGACCAAATCTTTCTGGATGGCCGCATAGACTGCCCACGCCACAGCTGCAACAAATACCCAAATGCTCCCCAAATGAAATTCATGTTTGCCAAAAGCTGTATGGGTTATTTTATTAAAGTAGAAAAGTATAAATCCTAAAAGGAGTAAGAAGAGACCAAAATACTGAACTTTTAAAAACTTTTCTTTAAATAAAAAAATTCCCATTATTGCTAAAAGCATAGGCCCAAATTGAATAATTATTTGAGCATTTCCTGGTGAGGTCAGGGTTATTCCATATAGATAGGTGAAATAATTTATTCCAAGAGAAATGGAAGCGATTATTGCCAAAACTGGGGGTCTAAGTATTATTTTAAAGGCCGAAGGATCATTAATAAGAAGAATTATTAGAAGTCCCATTGTTGCAAAGGCAAATCTAAACCAAACAATTGTAAATGGATCAATAAAGCCTAGGGCCACCTTTAATTTGATAGGTAGCATACTCCAAAAAAGGGAGGTGATTCCGGCAAATAGAATACCTTTATTATTTTCTGACAAAACTAGATGTACCTTACGAATTTGTTATTTTTATCTACCATGATGCATTTAGGCTCGATAGGGCAAGTAGAATATTCAAATGCAATGATAATAATTTCTTCGCCTTTTTTGATTAGATGAGAGGCGGCACCGTTGATTTGAATGATACCTGACCCTCTTTCTCCCTTAATCACATAAGTTTCAAGGCGGGCACCGGAAGTATTGCTAACTATTAACACTTTTTGGCCTTCCCAAAGATTAACTTTGTCCAAAAGATCTTGGTCAATAGTTATCGAGCCGACGTAATTTAGGTCTGCTTCGGTTACTGTGGCCTTGTGAATTTTAGCGGTTAGCAGTTCTCGCATAATAGGAAGTAATTAATATAGTTTGACTACCTTAGCAACAGGGCAGAAAAAATTAGCATTATGCTGCGCATAATTTTCCTTTCCCTAAGAAAAATTCAAAAAATTACTGAAAGAATCCGTTAATAAATGGCAAACGGAGGAGTTCTTCTGCCAATTATTCAATCAACTTACAAATCCCCTGGATTTTTGGCCAATGGACATCTTCAAACGATTTACCCCTTCCTGTTCAGAAGGATTAAGGGGGTTACTTATAAGAGAGAGCGAATCTCCACTCCGGATGAGGATTTTTTAGACCTTGATTGGTCTAAACTCCAATCCTCCGATTCTTTATTGATACTTTCCCATGGGTTGGAGGGCAGTTCCAAAAGAAATTATATTTTAGGAATGGTCAAACTCTTTAACCAAAACAATATCGACTGTCTTGCTTGGAATTATAGATCCTGTTCAGGTGATATGAACAAAAAAAAGATTTTTTATCATCATGGCATGATTGAGGATCTAGAAACAGTGATACAACATGTATTGGCCCTTAAAAAATACAAAAAAATATTTTTGGTAGGATTTAGTTTAGGAGGAAATATAACCTGCAATTATTTGGGAAAAAAGGGAAAAAATCTTCCTAAAGAAATAAAAGGTGCATCAGTTTTTTCAACTCCTTTTGATCTATTCTCCGCGGCCAAATTCTTTCATAAGCGAAAATTTAATAAAGTTTATATATATCGTTTCCTAAGGTCCTTAAAAAAGAAAATCATGATGAGAGATGAGCTCTTGGCCGACCTAAAATTAAATGAATTCAAAATCCGGAAAATAAAGAATTTTCATCAGTGGGATGAATTGATCACTGCCCCCCTTCACGGTTTCAAAAATAAAAATGAATATTATGAAAAATCATGCTCTAAAACCATCCTGGGAAAAATAAAGATCCCTACTCTTTTAGTTAATGCCAAAAATGATCCTTTTTTAGGCCCTGGTTGCTTCCCAATCCAAGAAGCTTTAGAAAATCCCAACATTTTTTTGGAAATACCGGAAGGTGGCGGGCATTGTGGTTTCACCAGCTTTGAAAATAAGCCCTTTTATTGGTCCGAAATTAGAACACTAGACTTCTTCAATTCTTTTTCTTTGCCGGATTGATATCTTCCTAAGATAATTTTCCAAAGGCGGTTTTCCATGGAAAAAGATAACGATGAAGATTCCTTAAACTATCATTCATTAGGTAAACCCGGTAAAATCGAAGTTAACCCTACCAAACCTTGCATAACTGCCAGGGATCTCTCTCTGGCCTATACACCTGGAGTTGCAGCACCTTGTTTAGAAATTGAAAAAAATCCTGATGATATCTATACCTATACTTCCAAAGGTAATCTTGTTGCCGTTATTTCCAATGGAACGGCAGTCCTAGGCCTTGGTAATATTGGGGCAGCCGCTTCGAAACCCGTTATGGAAGGAAAAGGAATTCTTTTTAAACGTTTCGCCGGGATTGATGTTTTCGATATTGAAATAAACGAATCAGACCCAAAAAAACTTATAGATATAATTAGCTCTCTGGAGCCAACATTTGGTGGAATTAACCTTGAAGATATTAAGGCCCCCGAATGTTTTGAAATTGAAAAAGCGCTAACGGAAAAAATGAATATTCCAGTTTTCCATGATGATCAACATGGAACTGCAATAATTTGCTCGGCAGGACTTATTAATGCTTTGGAAATTCAAAAAAAGAAAATAGAAAAGGTAAAAATTGTCTTTTCCGGAGCTGGAGCGGCCGCTATGGCATGCGCTAGATTATTTTTTGAGATTGGGGTTAAGCGAGAAAATGTAATTATGTGTGATACCGTTGGGGTCATTTTTAAAGGCCGTGAAGAAGGAATGAACCCTTACAAAGAAGAATTTGCCATTAAAACATCTGCAAGATCCATGGATGATGCCTTAAAAGATGCAGATGTATTTGTTGGCGTATCCAAAGCTGGAGCACTCAAAAAAGAAATGGTTAAAAAAATGGCCGAACGCCCGATAATTTTTGCTCTTGCAAACCCAACTCCAGAAATTTTTCCCTATGAAGTGGAGGAAGTTAGAAAAGACGCCATTATTGCTACCGGACGATCCGATTTTCCCAATCAAGTAAACAATGTTCTGTGTTTTCCTTTTCTTTTCCGCGGGGCCTTAGATGTTAGAGCAAAAAAAATAAATTTAGAAATGAAACTGGCAGCTGTTAAAGCATTGTCAGAGTTGGCCAGAGAAGATGTGCCCGAAGAAGTAAAAATGGCCTATCAAAATGAGCAATTTAAATTCGGGAAAACCTATATTATTCCAAAACCATTCGACGGGAGAATTCTGGAAAGACTCGCTCCGGCAGTTGCAAAAGCTGCTATGGAAAGCAAAGTTGCCAGAATCGAAATTAAAGATTTAGCAGAATATGCAAGGGGTCTGAAAACAAGACTTGGAAGCAAATCCGCTCAATTTACGGAGTCTTTAAGGGTTCAACTTGAAAGTATGGTAAAACAAAAAGGAAGGAAAATAAGGATTTTATTTGCAGATGGATCCGAAAAAAGGATTCTTAAGGCGGTCAATACCCTTGTACCGGAAAATATCATTGAACCAATTTTGATGGGCGATTCCCAAGAAATTTTAAAAACCATTGAGTCCTCCAAACTTAAAAACCTAAATGACGTTAGGATAATTGATCCTATTAAAGACGAAAATTTCCAAACCTATTGGAAAAAATATTATAAAAAAAGACAAAGAAAAGGGGTAACCAAACCCACCGCAAAAGATTTAATGGCACATGTAAACTATTTTGGCTGCATGATGGTGGATGCGGGGGAAGCAGATGGAGTGATCGAAGGACCTACCCTAACTTTTCCAGAATGCTTTTCTCCAATTCTTCAAATTATCGGTACCAAGGAAAGAAGAAAATCCTGTGGAATTTATATTTTTTGTTTCAAAAATAGAATTTTATTTTTGGCAGATACTACCACTTTGATTAATCCCACAGAAAAAGATCTTGAATCCATTGCCGTTGGGACGGCAAAACTTTATCAAAAGTTAATTGGAAAAAATCCCAAAATAGCGTTTTTAAGCTTTTCTAACTTTGGTTCAACCATCCACCCAGAAACTTTAAAAGTAAAAAAAGCCGTTAAACTTACAAGAAAAAATCACCCCAAATTAATTGTTGAAGGAGAGCTACAGGCAGATGTTTCTGTAAATGGCGAGTTAATGAAAATGCTATTTCCATTTTCAAAATTAGATGGTGCAGCAGACATTTTAATTTTCCCGGATTTAAATTCTGCAAATATTAGCTATAAACTCCTTTCTCAGTTAAGTGATGTGGACGCAATTGGCCCAATTATGGCGCACTTGAAAAAATCCGCTAATATATTGCAGAGAACAACAGACGTGAATGGTATTGTAAACATGAGTTATTTGACGGCCCTTTTATCAATGGAATAAAAAAGGGTAATGGAATTTAAAAAAAATATAGTGCAAACGGATAAAGCACCCGCTGCCATTGGGCCCTATTCCCAGGGAGTAATCTTTCAAGATATTTGTTTTTTTTCCGGACAAATCGGAATTGATCCCTCAACCGGGAATATAGTGGAAGGAATTCATTTACAAGTAAATCAAATTTTAAAAAATATCGATGCGCTTTTAAATTCTTTGAAATTATCTCGATCCCATATTTTAAAAACTACGGTTTTTCTAACAGATTTAAAAAACTTTGCCGTTGTAAATGAAGCTTTTGAAAAGTATTTTGAAAGGCCTTACCCTGCAAGATCCACAATTGAAGTATCTGCCCTTCCTAAAGGAGCAGTGGTTGAAATAGAAGTTATTGCAGCTTTAAAAAATGTCCAACTTTAAAAAAATTTATGTTTCTTTACTTACTCTAGCTATTTTAGGTCTAGTTCTAGGATGGTTTTTTGTAAAACTTTCCATTCAAATGAATGAAAGATCTCAAGAAATGATGGAAGTTAAACAACCCGACTTAATTGCAGTTTTCACAGGAGATAGAGGAAGAATTCCTATGGCATTAAAAGTTGCCAGGAAATATAAAAAAGCGGCAGTGTTTATCACCGGGGTAGATGAACGAAACAAGATTGATGATTTAATCGAACCATTTGAATTGGACAAAAGCCTTTCAAAAAAGAAGTTTGAAATAGACTATTTAGCAAAAAATACAATTGAAAACGTAATTTCCACTTTGAGATATTTGCAAAAAAACCCTGATGTTAAAAATATATTAATAATCTCCCATGATTATCATATTTTAAGAATTAGCCTCATCATGAAAAAATTTTTAGGAGAAAATAGTAATTACCAGTTTTATTATTCGGGGATTCCCACCAAATTTTCCGAGTTTAGAAATATCAGAATTCTATCCAAAGAAATTTTAAAATGGTTAAGGACTTATTTTACTTTTTGGGTTTGGTCTCCGGAAACTCTTTAGATTCTATTTACGCTGATTACTTCTTCAATAATCTCTATGGTACCTATTAACCTGATAAGTTCTGAATAATCCTTAACCTCTACCTCAAAGATAAAACTTCCTTTTCTATCGGGCAGGGATTTTGCGATTGCGGATCTTATATTGACTCCAACGGAGTTAATGCTTTTTGAAATGGTAGATAGAATCCCTGGTTTATCATTGGTTATTACTTTGATTTTAACAGGGTGTTTAAAAGAAAATTCTGGGTTCCATTCCACTTTTACAATTCGATCGACATCTCCGGCATCAACCCTTGCGCAGGTGCTGGTATGAACAGTAATGCCCCTAGTGGAAGTTATAAACCCAATTATGGGATCTCCGGGAATTGGGTTACAACAAAGTGCAAGCCTAACCAACACATCGTCCATTCCCTCCACCAAAATGGCATTGTCTTTTCTAACCCTTCTGGTGACACTTCTTGAAATTTTTTTAGAATAAGATTCCAGTTCGCGAATATTATCCTCGGTCATCTGCTCTTCAACTATTTTTTTAAGCGTCGGGGCGGTGGAAATGACATCTCTAGGGGTTAATTTTCCTACTGCAATTTTTACGAAAAGTTCCTCTTCGCTTTTGTTTCCAAAATGCTCCTGAATAAATTTCATATCGCCATTTTTTTGCAGGGCCTTTCGACTACTGCCGAAGGTCCTTATGGCCTTATCAAAAATTTCAGATCCAAGTTCTATATTTTTCTCGTGCTCTACTTTAATTAAATATTGCTTAATTTTTGATCTTGCCCGTCCGGTTTTGGCAATATTTAACCAATCTTTTGAAGGCATTTGTGCTTTGCTAGTTAGTATTTCTACCGTATCTCCTGATTTAAGCACCTGGCGGAGAGGAACAATTTTTCCGTTAATTTTTGCTCCTATGCAATGATTTCCGATCTCCGTATGGACAGCATAGGCAAAATCCAAAGGAGTAGAACCTTCAGATAATTCCTTAACGTCTCCTCCCGGAGTAAAAATAAAAACACCTCCGACATCCAAATCTGTTTTAACAAATTTTAAGAATTCGGTGTTTGAATCTAGATTTTCGTTGTATTCAAGAAGTTCCTGAACCCAATCCAAATTTTTCTTAGGAAGAGGTCCACCTTCTTTATATTTCCAATGAGCGGCGATTCCGGTTTCTGCAATTTCATCCATTTCAAAAGTTCTAATTTGGATTTCAATTCTCTCTGATCTAGGTCCTATTACAGATGTGTGAAGACTTTGGTAATTATTAACCTTGGGAATGGCAATATAGTCCTTGAATCTTCCTGGAATCGGAATGTAGGAGGAATGAATCACACCCAGTGTTTTATAACATTCAGTGATATTCCCAACAATAATTCTAAATGCCAAGATATCCTGTATCTGGTCAAAGTCCACTCCCCTTGCGATCATTTTCTTATAAATGGAGAAAAAATGTTTTGGCCTTCCGGTAACTTCGGCGTCTATGGAATATTGTGATAGTTTTTCTTTAATTTCGTCGATAACTTCCTTGATATATTTTTTTCTTTCGGACTTTTTCATGGCCACTTTTTCGGCCAGCCGATAATAAATATCTGGTTTTAAAAATCTCAAGCATAGGTCTTCTAAATCTGCTTTAACCGAATTTATCCCTAGTCTTGATGCCAGTGGAACATAAATATCTAAGGTTTCCTGTGCCTTTTGTTTTTGACTCTCCTCCGACATATATTGAAGAGTCCTCATATTATGCATTCGATCCGCGAACTTTACGATAATGACCCTCATGTCCTTGGCCATGGCCACGACCATCTTGCGGAAATTCTCTGCCTGAGACTCTTCTTTTGATTTAAATTTAATTTTGGAGATTTTGGTTAGACCCACTACAATTTGAGCTATTTCGGGTGAGAACTCTTTACTTATTTGTTCAGGGGTAACACCACAGTCTTCAATAACATCATGAAGGAGCCCAGCAATCAAAGTGGGCATATCCATCCTTAATTTGATTAAGGTTGCAACTACATTTAATGGATGGATTATATATTTTTCGCCAGAACTTCTTTTTTGACCTTCGTGAGCGTCTTTGGCGAAATTGAAAGCTTTTTCAAATAAAGGTAAGTCCGCATCTGGATAATATGCAAGAATTCTTTGCTTTAGTTCATTAAGGGGAAGTTCTCTTTCATGGGAAAATTCTAATTGGTTCCTCAAACATTCCCCTTTAGAATTTTACCGACAATACTCTCTAATTCCCCAAAGGCCCTTTCTAAATCATCGTTTATAATTTTAAAATCAAAGTCATCCTGTCTTTTCATTTCAATTTTAGCATTAGCAAGTCTTACCCCTATGCTTTCTTCTGATTCAGTCCCTCTTTTCCTAAGTCTTAGTTCTAAATCCCTAAGCGATGGTGGGATCACAAAAATTACTTTGGCTTTATCTTTATAAATTCTTTTGAAGTTATCACAACCCTGAATATCCACATCGCAAAGAATATATTTCCCATCGGAGAGGCTTTCCTCAATAAATTTTTTACCGGTACCATAATAGTTGTTATGGACCTTGGCCCATTCAATAAATTTATCTAAATTTCCCTTAAATTCTTTTTCGGATATAAAAAAATATTCCTTCCCCTCAACTTCACCAACTCTTTTGGCCCTTGTGGTGGTTGATACCGATTCAACTAATTCTGGAAATCTTTCTTTTAACCTGTTGATTAAGGTGGACTTTCCTGCTCCTGAAGGGGCGCAAACAATAATTATTTTTCCTTCACTCAAGATTGGCCACCTGTTCCCGCATTTTTTCTAGTTCCAGTTTCATTTCAAGCACAATTTCTGATATTTCTTTTAAACCGGATTTTGCGCCCAAAGTATTTGTTTCCCTGTTTAATTCTTGTATTAAAAAATCAAGTTTTCTTCCAACTTCACCATTTGAATCCAATATCCTCTCAAATTCACAAATATGACCGCCAATTCTATTTATCTCTTCTTTAATATCGAGTCTTTCCATATAAAAAATTACTTCCTGATGAAATCTGTTTTCATCAAGTTTTAATTCCACCTTATAATTGGAAAACTTGGTTTTAAGTTTTGCTTCAACGTATGCCTGATAACTTTTCTCAAATGGCCCGATATTATTAAATAATTCCTTAAATTTTTTTAGGTGTTGATTAATTACCTGAAGAAGTTTTAATCCCTCGGATAACCTGGATTCAGTTAAGTTTTTTAATCCGGAATCAAAAACCTCTTCAACTAATGAAAATAACTTGGTCCTTTCCTTGGGATCAATCTCACCAAATTGAAAGAATTCCGGTTTCAAAAAATCCCCTGCTGAAAAGCTAAAATCTAAAGAGATTTCTTTAAACTGAGAAATTAAATTTTTTATCTTTGCCTTATCCAACTGATCCGAGTTTTTGGCCTTCAGGTATTTTTGTTGAATATAAACATCAAAAGTGCCTCTCTTAAAATAAAGCCCGATATTTTTCCTCAAGTTAATTTCAAGCTGATTAAGCTCACCTGGAAGTCTAAAACGTGTTTCCTGGAATCGGTTATTTACGCTTTTGATTTCTATTAAAAGGCAAAGGTCTTCGTTTTGAAACTGTGCTTTTCCAAAACCAGTCATTGATTGGATGCCCACCGCTTCTCCTTTAATCCACTAGTGTATTATTTCCCATCAAACGATATTTCAAATATTTCTTTGACTTTAATTCCTCTGGTGGAAAGGTTTTTAATTCATTTAGATTGTTTAAAATGGCCTCTTTCAAACTGGTAGCGGCCTGATCAATATCCCTGTGCGCGCCCCCTGGTGGCTCACTAATTAATTCATCAGCTACCTTAAGCTCTAAGGCCTTATGTGCACCTAACTGCAATGAGTTTGCGGCGGTATTTGCCATTTTTGGGTCTGCCCAAAGAATAGAGGCGCAAGATTCGGGTGAGATTACTGAATAGGTGGCATATTCCATCATCAATAACCTATCAACTATGGCAAGGCCTAAGGCACCACCAGATCCACCTTCACCTATAATTACACCAATAACTGGTACAGATAACTCAAACATATTTTGAATATTTTCAGCAATAGCTGCAGCTTGACCACGTTCCTCAGCGCCTATACCTGGATAGGCCCCTGGAGTATCTATAAGAGTGATTATTGGAATGGAAAATCTAGAGGCCATCTCCATAATTCTCCAAGCTTTTCTATAACCTTCAGGTCTTGGCATTCCAAAATTATGGTGAATTTTTTCGTTAGTCTTCCTTCCCTTTTCTATTCCAATGATGGCCACTTTTTGTTCTTCTATTTTGCCAAAGCCACAAATAACCGATGGATCATCAGCGAATTTTCTATCTCCATGAAGTTCATGAAAGTCGGTGAAAATTTTCTTTATATAATCTTTGGCATGTGGCCTATTTGGGTGCCTGGAAAGCTTAACTTTTTCCCAACTTGATAAGTTTCCATAGATTTCTTTGATAAGCTGGGAAACTTTTTTTTCTAGGGATTTGATTTCATTTGAAACATCTATACCTTTATTTCGGGTAGATGCTTCTTTTAGTTCCTCAATTTGGTTTTCTAAGACTTTTACCGGGATTTCAAAGTCTAATGTAAAAGGATCCACTATTAACCTCTTAATGCGTTTAGTCAGCAAAGATTTTAAAAACTTGTGATACTAACATTCTTTCCCTTCTTTTAAAACCCAAAACGATTCAGTGTAAATACAACGACTTAAGGCGTCAACACCCTATTAGATTTTTTTTTACTCTTACCGAAAATCAATCATGGATTTTTTTGTTAATTTTCTTAATAAATTCAATAGCTGGGTGGGAAAATACGTTAAGGGTTTTTTGGATTTTAAAATCCCCTATCCAAAAACCATAGTCCAAAAAATAAAGGCCTTCTTCTCCGCTCTTTGGCAACCTATTTTGGGAAAAATTCACAAATTTGTAAGTGAAGAAAAATATGCTTTCAACCTTTTGGAAGATCTAATCCACAAAATTTTTAATGCTTTTACCATTTCCCTGGTGATCATTGCCTCTTTTGTCGCATTTGTAGTTTATAAGCTCGATCAACAAGCATTTTTTGAAGATAAATTTGGTCTTAAAAAATTAGAAAATTTGTTAGCTTTAAGAAAACCGGCATTTACTGAGTTTGAAGAGAGGGAATTTTATATACCTGACGTTTTTGTCCCGGTGATAATTAAAAATCGTCCTGATATAACCAGAGTTTACTTGGATATAAAACTTAGGGCCTCAAATAAATTAATTAAATTATTTTTTGTTGAGAATAATTGGGTAAATACTGATTTATTAGTAGATAGATTCCTAACAACTTTAGGGCCTATTATTGCTACTTTTCCTCTAACCGATGAAGGTAAAAAAATTCTAAAAGAAAAAATAAAATTTGAGAGCGATCAGCTTCTTAAAGAATTAAAAATCAAAGGTGAGATTGAAGAGGTTATAATTCAAGGTATTTTTGCAGCATAATGCATTTGATACTGAGTTACTAAGTCTCTTACTGTATTGGAAGAAATCCCTAAAACTTTTGAACATTTAATGGCATTTCCATTGAAATAATTAAACACCTTATAAACATATTGAAACTTGAGGTCTTTCAGAGGCAAGAAACCCTGTTCAGGTAACCAGATATCATAACCCTCATCTATCAATTCTTCGTCTAGGTAGTTAAATTCCATTTTATTTCCTTTTATCAAAGCTACCTTTTTTTCCAAATGGCCCAAAAGTTGCCTTATATTTCCTGGCCAACTTAGTTTTTTATAAAAATCTATAAGTCTTGGAGAAATAAAAATATTTTTATTAAAAGAATATTCGTTGCAGATTCGAAGGAGTAATTCGGAATCTTTCCTTAAGGGGTTTAAAGAAATTTTTATTCCGGAATTTATTCTATAAAAAAAATCTTTCCGCATTTTCCCCTCAGAAACCAACTTTTTTAAATTTTGACCGGTAGCAAATATCATCCTAACTTGGATCCCCTCAGAGGAATCCCCTCCCACTGCCCCACTGCGCGGACATGTTTATCATCGAGAAAAAGCAAAAGCTTAGTTTGTATCTCCCAAGGAAGAGAATCTATTTCGTCTAAAAAAAGAGTTCCCCTAGTGGCCTCCAAAAAGGCCCCACGTTTATGATTTATGGCCCCGGTGAAAGCACCTTTTACGTGGCCGAATAATTCTGACTCTATTAACCCAATGGAAAAGGCCGAGAGATTAATATGAACAAAATTTCCATTTGGATTACTCTTTTGGTGAATTTCTTTTGCAAGCTTGGATTTGCCAGTCCCGGTTTCCCCTTCTATGAGGATATCCAGGCCCGAATCAACAATTCTCGAACTGCCCAGCTCTGAAATTAAATCACCATTTTTCAAACTTGAAACTGAAATTCTGTTGTAGGAAATATCAATTACATCCCCTCTTTCAATATAGGCCTCAAAAGATAGAGTGCCATTGATTTTAAAAGGGATATTGGTGTTGGATTTAAGTAAATATCTGGAAAATTGATCCTCCCCTAATTTTCCCTCTTTTTCGCATAAATGAAGGACATAAGAAAAATCCTCATCTCCCTTAGGAATAAAAAGTTGAAAACTTTCAAGGTAAACTCCAGTTTTAAGAGTGGATTTAATTTGAATTTCCCTACGGTTTAGAGGGATTTCTTTTTTTCTTCCTTGCATGGGCCTAATGGTTAAAACATCTCCTAACCTGGCCCCGTTTATCTCTAATAAGCTGTCTCCACAAATTCCTTTTGGTATTATTTTCATGGGTATCTCCTTTTTTAGGAGGCATTCAAGATCCATACCAATAAAACCTCTAAGTTATTGCCTATTTTGAGGGTAAAAAAGAATTTTCCGTTCTCAAAGGGAAACAAAGAGATTATAAAACATCAATGGGATACCAATTTCAAAAAGGAAACGTTAATTTTATTATGGGTTTATCCAACCCCAATCAACTAAATGATTGGCTTTCCCAAAATCCAAATGTTGTAGGATTGGCATTTGTTGGAAGATCAAATGCTGGAAAATCTACCCTAATTAATTGTTTATTTGGAAAAAGTACTGCCAGGACCTCAAATACTCCCGGAAGAACCCAACAAATAAATGTTTTTAAATTCAGACTCGCCCACGAAGGCAAAGAGGATGTCAGTCTGCCTGATTTTTATTTATTTGATTTGCCCGGTTATGGTTTTTCAAAAGTATCCAAGGCCACAAAAAAAAATTGGGACCTGTTAATGACCAACTTTTTTTCAAAACTTCCCGCAGGCGTAAGTTTAATAACTCTTCAGGATGCCCGGCATCCCAATCAAGCAATAGATCAGGAATTCATTTCATTTCTACAAAGTTACAGATTAAAAAGTATTATTTGTCTTAACAAGATGGATAAACTTAAAACCCAGGCAGAAAAAAGAAGTTTAAAAGAGGCTTCAACCAAAATAAAAAAGGCCCTACAGGTTCATTTTATTTCGGCGGAAAAAAAAACTGGGATTGATGCTCTTGAACAAGCATTAGTATCTGCGTTATTTGCTGCAAACTAAGATGATTTAATTTGATTAACGTCCTGCTCCAGTGCATCTAGACTCTCTTCGTGAAGGTCTATTTTCTTAACTAGGTCGTTAATTTCTTGGTCATTTATATGAATTTCATTTCTTTTTATTTTTTGAACTAAAGCGTAACCTACCAATTCATGGAGATCCTTAAGAATATTTGTTTCCTTGGTGGCAGAAAACATTTTTTTGCCAATGAGAGTCGTTTTTAATATTTCTCTCTTCACTCTTTCCCAAAATCTAGGTTCTTGTGGTTTCATTTGATTTGCCCTTTACAAAGCTTACTATAGCTATCTAAAAATGTTAAGGTTAGGACCCATTATGATTGATTATATTGAAAATTTTTTCTCTTTAAAACCTCCCGAAGAAAAAATTGAAGAAATTATTTTTGAATTTAATAAAAGATATCCGGAGGGAAGGGATCCCTGGGGATTAAATTTGAAAGTAGCCAAGAAAAGCCTTCAAGTTTTATACCCTTTTTATTCAAGTTATTTTAAAGTCCGACTTTTTGGAAAAGAAAAAATACAAAATAAACCCTATCTAGTTGTATCCAACCATTCTGGGCAAATAGCTATCGATGCAGCCTTAATTGCCATGGCCTTTATTTTAGAAGTGTCTCCACCAAGAATACTTCGTCCCATGGTGGATAGGTTTGTGGTGGGAATGCCTTTTTTTGGAGAATGGAGCGCACATACCGGGGCAGTTCTAGGTGATAGGCAAAATTGTATGAAACTAATGGAAAAGAATGAATCAATTCTAGTTTTTCCAGAAGGTTTAAAAGGCATTACCAAAAATACCTCGGATTTTTATAAACTCCAGCCATTTACCGATGGATTTTATCGAATGGCGATATCCTCTGGATATGATATTTTGCCGGTTTCCGTAATTGGTTGCGAGGAGTTTTTTCCATTTGTTTTCCACCTTAAGGCCTTGGCCAAATCATTGGGCCTTCCTGCTCTTTTTCTAACCCCAAATGTATTCCCATTGCCTTCCCCAGTGGATATTTATATTGGGGATCCTATTAAAATTCCTAAGAATCTCTCTCCAGACGCACCGGATGCCGAGATCGGCGCTAAAGTTAACGAGATTAAAAAGAAAATTGCATCGATGATTAAAACTGGCCTCAAAAAACAACGGACTATTTGGGGTTCCTGATGTTGGAGTTTGAAAAAATAAATTCAATCTTAATCGTTGGTGCCGCAGGAAACCTTGCAAAGCTTCTTATTGAAAAAATTCACAATAATTATCCCAACATAAAAATAACCGGAGTTGATTCAAGAAGAATACCCAAAGGAATTCCCAGAGAAAATTTCAATTACCTAAGTATGGAATATACCAGGGGAAATTTTGAAAAGCTCTTCCGCGAAAATACCTTTGATTGCGTTTATCTGTTGGGAAGATTCGCCCATGTTGGATTAAGCCCACTTAAATCCATCGCAAGCCAATTGGGCACATCCATATCTGGGGTAAAAAATCTGTTGGATTTATGTCCCAAATTTAAAGTAAAAAAAATAATTGTCCTAAGTTCTTTTCACGTTTATGGGGCCTTTGCTGATAATCCCATTTTTTTAAATGAGGAAACTCCCCTGAAGGCCGATCTCACTCATCCAGAGGTTAGGGACGTGGTTGAGATGGATAAAATTTCCGCTCTTTGGAGATTGGCCCATCCTGAAGTTGAAACTACCATTTTAAGGCCATGTAATTTGATAGGACCTCGCATACAAAATGCTATTACCAAATACTTAAGGCTAAAAAACGCTCCTATTCCGATTGATTATAATCCCAACCTACAATTTATCCACGAACTGGATTTTTTGGATATCCTTACGAAAGCTGTAACCACTCTGCCCCCCGATATTTATAATGTGGCAACGGATGAATATATCTCACTTCGAGAGGCAAAAAACTTAGTAGGGGTTCCATCCATACCCATCCCGATATTTTTGCTAATTCCCACAATTAAATTTCTAAAAAAAACCCTGTGGGGTATTCCGGATTACCTAATGGATTATATTAAATTTCCATGCATCATCGATAATACCAAGCTTAAGAAGGCACTTGGGACTCTTGATTTTAAACATTCTTTAAGGAACTCGCTCCAGAATCTTTATTGACAGATATTTACCTGTTTCCTAATATGGCGCGGATTGGCCCGGGTGGCGAAACGGTAGACGCAGCGGATTCAAAATCCGCCGATGGCAACATTGTGCGAGTTCAAGTCTCGCCTCGGGCACCAAGTCTTGTAAGCAATTTTTCGGCCCCAATTTCATCTATTAAAATAAATTTACTCATTTCTTCTTCATAAGCATATACATCTGCTTTTGCGATATCAAACCACCAACCATGGATAGATAAAGTTCCTTCCTCGACCCTTTTCCTAACCATTGGATAAGTTTTGATATGCTCCATTTGAAGTAAAACATTTAATTGAGATAATTGATTATGAATTTTTAAATTGGGATCAAGTGGCCCATTTTTTCTTAATCTTTCTAGGGCAGGTTCCCCATGTCTAAGCCAATTTTTTAAGTGGGGCAACTTTACCTTGGCCCTATCATTTACCAAAGCATTCATGGCCGCACATTCGGAATGTCCGCAGACAATTATATTGGCAATATTTAGGATATTTACGGAAAATTCTATGGCCGCAGCTTCGGATTCATCACCTTTTGTTAATCCATGATCCCCACATGGAGATACCAAATTTCCAACATTTCTTACGACAAATAAATCCCCTGGATTGGTGGAAGCAAAGGTATTTGGTACTACTCTGCTATCAGAACAGGCTATAAACAAAGTATCTGGGGATTGCCCAGTGGCCAAATGACCAAAGGATTCCCTAAATTCCTTTTGGGTCTTCTTTCGAAAATCAACTATTCCTAAAATCAATTTTTTCACAGCAGGAAAATTAGCGTAATAAGACCATTTTGAAAACTTTAGTGACAATATTTTGAATTATATATATTGTTTGGACCGTTGCTTCAGATAAATTAATGCATAACATTATGAATTATTTGCACTTAAAGGCCCTCCATATTATTTTCGTAGTTACTTGGTTTGCAGGTCTTTTTTATATCGTCAGGCTCTTTATTTATCATATCGAGGCCCAGGAAAAAAAATCCCAGGAAAGAGAAATTTTAACCAATCAATTTTTATTAATGGAAAGGCGCCTTTGGTATGGAATAACTTGGCCTTCTGCAATTCTTGCAATATTTTTTGGGATCTCCATGTTGCCAAACTATTGGCCACTCACCAACCATCCCTGGTTGATTGCAAAACTTAGTTTTGTTTTTTTTCTTTTTTTATACCATCTACATTGTGGAAAAATTTTAAAAGATTTAAGACAAAAACGTTTCACTTATACATCTGGTGGCCTTCGAATTTATAATGAAGTATCGACTCTTTTTCTTTTTGCAATTGTTTTTCTAGCTGTTCTTAGAAATCTTATCCATGCTGGATTTGGCTTCCTAGGTCTTTTAGCCCTTTCCCTATTACTTTTCTTAGGTATCAAAATATATAAAAAAATCCGGACCTAACCGATCCATTACTAATCGCCTTGTCTTATTTTTACTTACTTTATTTTGTGATTAAAACGAAGCCATCGATAATTTAAATAATCTTCAATATGTAACAAAGGAATTGTTATGCGAATTTTATTTATTCTTATTTCCCTTTTATTTTCCAATTTAACCTTTTCCCAAAATGAAGAAAGATTTTCCCAAGACAGGATTATCGTAAAGATAAAAGAAGGAGCTACCTTTCCTGAGATTGGAGGAATAACCAAAATAAAAAATCTTTTTGAAAATGTTTTTTTGGTTTATTCAAATAATATTGGAGAACTTGAACAAAAACTAAATTCTGATCCAACGGTAATTTATACTCAAAAAGATTATATCAGAAAAAGAAATATGACCTTAACCCCTCAGCCAGTAGTTTTGATAAACCAAATCGACAATCCTTTTAATGATCCCCAAACAAATAGACAATGGGCCCTAAGTTCTGCGATAAACAATGGGGTTTCAGTCATGGATGCTTATTCAAAAGGCCATCAAACCAAAGAATCCATTATTGTTGCGATAGTGGATACTGGGATCGACTCTGAACATAGAGACCTAAAAGAAAATGTATGGGTCAATAAAAATGAAATTCCTGGAAATGGTATTGATGATGACAAAAATGGTTACATAGATGATATCAACGGGATTAATACCCTTATCAGGGACAGAAATGGAAATGCAACGGTTAATAACAAAGATACTAATGGACATGGGACTCATGTTGCGGGAATTATCGGAGCTGTTCAAAATAATAATTTCGGTATTGCCGGCATAGCCCAAAAGGTAAAATTAATGAGTATCAGAACCGTACCTAATGACGGTGATGAAAAAGATGTAGATGTTATAGAGGCCTATGTTTATGCCGCAAAAAATGGCGCTAAATTGATTAATTGTTCATTTGGAAAAAGTGTGAATGAGGGAGGTATGGCGGTTTCCGATGCTATTAACTACATTGGAAAGGATTTTGGCGTTTTGGTGGTAGCTGCTGCAGGAAATGATTCGTCAGATATTGATAAGAAACCAACCTATCCCGCATCTTTTAATACTGATTACCTAATGGTTGTGGCATCAACAGAACGGGCCGGAAACTTGTCCTATTTTTCCAATTTTGGAATTGAAAATGTAGATTTGGCAGCACCTGGTGGGTCCATTTATTCAACTATGCCGGGTGATCGATTCGAAAATCTATCCGGTACTTCAATGGCCTCTCCCGTGGCAGTTGGAGTTGCGGCTGAAATTCTATCCATGAGACCTGATTTAAATCCTCTAGAACTTAAAGCACTTCTTATGGATTCAACGACCAAAAAAACTTCCTTCCAAGGAATAATTAAATCAGGCGGAAGAATTGATTTATTAAAGGCCATAGATACCTTAAATTAAACAAAATTGGTTTAATCTAATCTAATATCTTAAGTCTATTTCACCGATAACCATGCATAATTATGAGATTGGTTATCATCATATTTCTTTTATTTTCCTGCTCCAAAAAATTGGATCAGATAAGAAAAATCTCCAGTGAGGAGGTTCCCAGAAAAACTTTTTTCATAGATCCAGGAGCAAAAGAAAAACTTAAGAAAATTGATTGGAAAGAGACTTTCGCGAAAATTTTTGCCAACCATATAAATCAAGATGAAATTAAAGCCCCTAATTCCTATCCACCCTTTATGAAAATAAAGGAATCAATTTATTACCATCCAAAGCCATTTGAAAAAATTTATCAAGATATCCTGGAAGAACCCACTTCTTTAGAAATCCTCGAAAAAAAAGAAAAAGTATTATCAAATGATAGGATTCTTGAAAATTTGATAAGAAGAAAATTTTCAAAAAGGGATTTTTATAGAACTGGAGCACGTGATTTTGTAGAATTCCTTGAAAAAGAATTTGAAAAAGAAGAAGGTCCAATTGGGAATTATTTTGAAACTTCCCTTGGGCAATCAATGATGGAAATCTTACAGGATACCATTTTTATTATCTTGCCAGGATTTGGAAATCATTTGATTCAAGAAATGGTATTTCCTGATCTAGTTGAAGAAATTAATGAATATTATGGAAGAGCAAGAAGTAGACCATTTTTTCAAGAAAGTTTGAGTCAAGGGTTTATTAATTATAGGGAATATTATGGGAAACCCAGCCGCGAAATCAAATTTGATATTTTGCAACCCATGGGAAAAGAAATAGGCAGCACCTTTGCAATTCATTCTGAACAATCAAAAGCACTAAAAGATTGGATTATTCAATTACCAAGCTTATATAGTGAAAAAAACATAGTTTTTATCGGCTATAGTATGGGGGCCACACTTGCTCTTCAAATATTGGCCGATTTCCCAGAGATAAGAGATAGGACTCGAGGAATAATTTCAATAGGTGGTCCATTACAAGGTTCTACTCTTGCGGATTTTCTATCTAAAACCATTTATAATTTGGATCCTTCAAGTGAGATGAATGATTTGAAGGAAAAGTTGGCCTCACTTCCTTTAAAATTACAATTTGAAAAAGTAATTAAATCTTTTTCCAATAATGCCTTTGAACAAAGCTTATTCTTCAAAAATATAATTGAAAAAATCCCATTTCTTTCAGAAAATTTTAAAATATCCGCTAATGAGTTATTTGAAAAAATATTTTATGAAGATTCCCGGGTAATTATTGAAGGACTATATGAAGAAGGCACCACTCACATGTTAGATTGGAATTTAAAATATCTAAATCAGGAATATTTCGACAGGCCTATAGCCCTTTTTAATTTATCATTACTTGCCAACTATAAGGATTTTTTAATTCGGGGGCCCATTGGAGAAGATGGAAGTAAAAAACCCCCAGAAATCATTCCCCAGTTTCTGGAAAGGGGGATTGATACCAAAGCATTTAGTCTGGATATGCTTTCTCAAATTTTAATAAGTTTTAATAACCAGGAAACTATCCCGGGGGGATTAACGGATTCTATGGTTAACTGGAATAATTCTAAATTTCCAATATTTGATCCCCTGCCTTTAAAAGATACTTATTTGAAACCTGTTCTACAAAATGCTTATAAAACCAGTGATTTTTTAAAAAGTAATTTTAGTTATGAGAATTTTATTTCACTTCCCAGAAAAGAGATTTTTCAAAGCAAAGGTATGGGAGAAATGGATTTTGTAGACTTGGGTGAAGTTAGAGGGACACATTGGAGTTGCTTTTTTCGACAAGTAGTCAGGCTTCCTTCAATCGATGAAAAACTATCAAATGTACATTCTTTTCCTCATAAGTCCTTATTAAAATCAATAATAGAAACATATGGAATATATAAATTGATAAGAGATTGAACCCTATGATGAAATTAATTTTTATTTTTTTATCAATTTCTCTCAATGCTCAAGATTTTAAAAATGTAATCTTCATAAAAAATTCGGCAAAAAATGATGAAAATTTAAAAGTTTCAAACGCTTTTGCGAATTCCCTCGCATATGGTTTTTGGATAAATAGAAACGTCAATTTCAATGGAACGCACTCATTAGTTAATCCCAAGATTTCCGAGGATCTTCCTTACCAATTCTTAAGAATCCTTTCACTTTTTGATCTATACCTTACCCATTCTTCCCTAGGATTCATGTCCAAAGATTCAGAAAAAATCCACAACGTCCTTTTTTCCACTATTATGGAAAAAAATGAAATTTCTAGTTATCCCCCTTTTTCAAATAATTATTCAGAAGCCTATGAGCCTATTTTAAAAGCATTGGCCCCCTTTACTAAGGAAGTAGAGCTTAAATCATTTCATGAAAATGAAATTTTATATTCTGAAAAAGGTCCCAAATTTTCGGATTCTTTTTCAAATAAAATGAAATCAAAATTGAAGGAAAAATTGGCCTTAATTTGGTCAAGGGTAAGGAGCTTTTCCGATTCTGGTAGGATTCCTTTGGATGTTTTCAATGATGCATTAATGCCTTTAAATATCCTTGGTGAAATCCATTTAGATTCCAAGGGAAACAATTTCTTTCAAATTGATCTTCTTCTTCCCGGATTGGTGGACGTAAAAAAGGAAAATAGGAGGGGAATGTTAACTGCCAATCCTCTTGAATGGCAGTTGGAACCTGGTATCAGTAAAAAATTCTTTCCCCCTCTTGTTGGATTGGCGGATAGGCTGGAAAAAATGAGCTATCTTAAAGATGCACCAGAAGGAACTCAATGGGAGGAAATAAAAAATAAACTAATCCATATTCAAATCTACAAGGATCTAAAAAATTTGGATAAAATGGAACTTACTGCGGAGTTTGGGGAAGTTCCCGAGAAAAATTTTAGTGAACGAAAAGAGGAAAAAAATCGCTTATCGTTATTCCAAATCGATAATACAAAACGAAGATCGGCCCTAAAAATTAGTGGTTATATTGCTTTACCTAAGGGAAAGATTTTAAACAAATTGATGAATGAATTTAAAATCGAAGCCTATATTCATCGGCTTTC
>Ga0180061_1000050_pt1 | contig 24176 bp, 22 predicted proteins | sample EasRivT27_16_10D_FD_121769 | JGI IMG/M metagenome (GOLD analysis project Ga0180061, IMG submission 121769) | Soil microbial communities from meander-bound floodplain in the East River, Colorado, USA - East River metaG ERMLIBT27_16_10D | ecosystem: Environmental > Terrestrial > Soil > Floodplain ...
CCGGTCTAGGTCTGGGTATGGCAACTCTCCCCTTAACCATGATCAAATTGGCATTTGCTGATGCCAAACAAAATTTTACCTTTGCCCATATCTCCGATGCTCATATTCAGCATATTCAAGGCACTAAATTTGTAAGAAATTGGGACCAGGGACTTAAGCGTGCGGTTGCAGAATGTAATCTCCTTATTCCCAAACCTGATTTTGTAATTTTTGGGGGGGACTTGGGTCAACTTGGAAAAAAAGAAGAGCTAGACCATGGCGCCCAAATCATGTCAGGGCTTAAATATAAAACCCATTATGTTATGGGTGAGCACGATTACTATCTTGATTTAGGAAAATATTGGGAAAAATTATTTGGCGCTCAATGGTATAGCTTTGACCACAAAGGAGTTCATTTTGCAGTCCTAAACAGTATTTTAACCTATGATGATTGGACTTTTAAGAGGTGGCCAACTGCTGAGGAAAGGATGAATCAAATGGCCATATTGGATAATCCAAATGGATCTCCTTTTATGGTAGGTGAAGTACAAAGAAAATGGCTAAAAAAAGATTTGGCCAATGTAAGTAAGGATACTCCTGTTGTTATCTTATCCCACTCCCCGATTCAAAAAATATTTAAAGGATGGAATTTTTGGACAGATGATGCAGAACAAGTTCAATCAATTTTAAAACCTTTCAAAAAAGTAACCGTAATATACGGTCACGTTCATCAAATTCAATATAATCAAATCGGAAACATCTCCTTTAACTCGGTGATGTCCACAGCATGGCCTTGGCCATATCCAAAGTCTTATGCACTTAAGGATAATCACCTTCCTGTATTAACTGTACCGATGAATCGTGCGGATCCTTTTTTTGAAAGGGATGCCACTGGCTGGGAATTTATAAATATGGCCAATGGGAATGTTGATCTCCATTATCAATTGGCGGACAACCACAACAGATCAGTCGTATTTAATAAAAAAAATGGACGGCCTGAGGATGTGACTTATCAAAAAAAATCCAATAGGATTCCACCACAAGATCATTTTTAGGAGGAGCATAAAATGTATAAAAATATTTTAATAATCAGCTCACTAATTTTTTCCCTTAAAATTTGGGCCGATGATTTCTCCAAAAAAGATGTTGATAGATGGGAGAAAGAATTTTCCTATGCTGCCCACGAGGGGAGAAAAATGTGGACCAATGATGGCAAGGTAAAACTTGGAACTAATGGAGTTGCCTGTGCCCAGTGCCACCCCAATGCTTCCAACGTTCATCCTGAAACCTATCCTAAATTTCAAAAACAAATTGGAAAAGTGGTTTACCTCACTACCATGGTAAACTGGTGTATTAGAAATCCACTTGAAGGCAAATCTTTAGAAGTGGAATCCGATGCAATGAATTTTCTTCTGGCCTATATTTATTCAGAAAGGAAAGGTGTAAAGTTGGCACCTGGAAAACATTAAATGATGAAATTATTTTTTCTATTAATTACTTTTTCTTTGGGTGCAACCGATCTTCATTTAGGAGACCAGGTTCCTGATTTTGATACGCAAACTACTTTGGGAAAAATTAATTTCTATAACTGGCTTGATGGGAAATGGGCCGTTCTTTTTTCCCATCCCAAGGCCTTCACACCAGTTTGCACTACGGAGCTTGGGGTTCTGGCGCTTTTAAATAAAGATTTCTCCCAAAGAAATACCAAAGTAATTGCCCTTTCCATTGATAATGAAGAGTCACAAAAAAATTGGGTAAAAGATATAAACGAAAAGCAGAATTCCCAAATCACCTTTCCCATAATATCTGATGAAAAAGGATTGGTGGGTGAGTTATTTGGAATGATAAGGCCAGGTGATAAAGATTTAAATGTCCGATCGGTTTATATAATTTCCCCAGACAAAAAAGTGAAACTTATTCTCACCTATCCCGCAACTACCGGCAGAAATTTTAATGAAATATTAAGGGTCCTAGATTCCCTCCAATTAGTGGAAAAAAAGAAGGTGGCCACGCCGGCAAATTGGAATCCAGGCGATCAAGTGGTAATTCCCAAGGATGTATCCGATAAAGAGGCCGACAAAAAATATCTTGGAAAAGTTAATAGAATTCATCCCTATCTTCGATTGGTTGATCAACCTAAAATTTAAATCGACTCTAAAAAGTTAGGAATCCTTTGGATTTGGTTTATAATTTAAACAAATGGAGTTTTTTAATGAAAATATCTGATGATGATTTTTTTAGAAGGGCCACTGAAACTCTCATCCGGTTAATGGCCTTAGGTTTATTGGCCTTTGGGTGTTACATAATCTTTAAGCCATTTTTAATCCCTATTATTTGGGGGATAATAATCGCAATAGGGGTTTATCCCTTTTATAAAGGAATTAAAAAGGTAGTAAGAGGGAATAAGTATATCGCTTCCTCTATTATAGTACTCCTTTTGTTTGGTGTTTTGGCCTTACCCGCTTTCCTTTTGACCAAATCCTTTGTTGAAGGGGCAACGACCATTGCTAAAAATCTGGAAGGACAATCCCTTAAAATTACTCCTCCTTCTGAATCGGTAAAAGATTGGCCTATAATTGGCCCCAAGGTATTTTATATTTGGGAAAATCTTTCAAAAGACCTAGAAAGTATTCTTGACCGCTTTACACCTCAGCTTAAGCCGGTTGGTGTTTGGGTCTTAACAAATCTCACCAAAGTGGGACTGGAAATTATTTTTTTTATCATAGCTATTTTATTTGCAGGCATTCTTTTGGTTTTTGAGGAAAGGGGAAAAGATTTTTCAGATAAATTGGCAATTAGACTCTCTGGAGATGGAGGGTCGGATTTAATCAAACTTACCGGAAATACCGTAAGAAATGTTACTCAGGTGATAATCGGGGTTGCTCTTATTCAGTCCATCCTCGCGGGTGTTGCCCTCTTGTTGGCAGGGGTACCCCACGCAGGACTCTGGTCCTTTTTTACCCTTATTTTTCTTATTATTCAGATGCCCATTCTGGTTATCTTAGGCCCTGTCGTTATTTATTTATTTTCCTATGGGGAGTCTCATGTTGCTGTTCTTTTCTTAATTTGGACCATCCTATTAGGGGTGATTGATGGTCCCTTAAGGGCGATATTTTTTAGAAAGGGTGCCATCACTCCCATGCCCATTATTTTTATTGGAGCGATCGGCGGATTGATTCAACTCGGATTCATTGGGCTTTTTATCGGGGCAGTGGTGCTCGCCTTGGGTTATAAATTTTTTCTTTATTGGTTAAATGAGGGTGATGTTAAGTAAAGTCGAACTTTTAAAATAAAGCGATTTTGAAAAAAATGAAGTAATCCTGGCTTTGTTCAAATTCCCTATATCAATTTTTTAAAAACCAACTTACGATATTATATTATCAGAAAAAGAAAGGAGAAATCTTTATGTTAAGAGCCGCTATCATGTTTTTTATTCTTGCCATTATTGCAGCAGTATTAGGTTTAGGTAATATAGCAGGTCTGTCTATGGAAATTGCCCGTATTTTAATCGTAGTTTTTATAATCCTGGCAATAATAAGTGGTTTAGTTCATATTTTCAGAGGCAAAGGGGGCGATTAGTTACCTCAAAATTGTCATCTAATAACGCCTAGGTTATTTTAGATGGTGGTGCTAGGTAGAGTCGAACTACCGACCTGGAGGATATGAATCTCCCGCTCTAACCAACTGAGCTATAGCACCCCGATTTATGAATACGAAAACTTAATAAAAATGGGGCTTTTTGTCTAGAATCAAATTCATTTCCAGAATAACTTCACATTAACGTCTTTAAAGAATTCCCTAGAAATAACGATGCGATGCTTCAATATAACTTTTTAATCCATTAAATTTAGAACTTTTTTGGCGCCTAGAAAGGGAAAGGTATATCCGTTTTTATATAGGGAAATTAGGGCAAAGACATTAGGAGCAACTTTTCCAAAAAAGGGCATTCTTTTGAGGCCTTTTTGTCTTAGTCCCACTTTTATTTCAAAATCCGAAATATTAGGTAGTTCTTCCTTGATAATATCTTGAAAGTTTTCATAGATCTCATTTAGCTTGGCAAAATCAGCTGCTTCAATTCCGTTTTTTTGGATTGTAGTTCCAATCTTTAAAGTTTTTGTTTCGGCCAAATAGATTAGGTTCTCTTTTCCCCTGGTCACCACAAAAGACTTAGGTCCTAAGTCAACTGAACTCTTTTCCAGATAGGCACCGGGTACACTCTGTGAGCCCTTTATGGCCTCGTGAACTGGATATAAAGATTCATAGATCTTGGTGTAAGCTCCTGCGCAAATAAGAAGCCTACGGGCCGAATAGGTTCCCCCATCAAGAGTTGATACCGTTACTCCTTCCTCATTAATCTCGGTTGAGGTTACCAGGCCTGAAATAGAAGTGTGGGAATCTTGGGTTTTTCCTTGAAGGAAGGACAAAAATTTCTCCGCATCAATGATATATCCATCCCAAATTTTTCCTGAGAATTTTTCCTTTAGTGCTGGAATATCAATTTCTTCTACTGATCCAAAACGCCGAAGATAATCCTTCTTTTCCTCTTCCTCACAAATTGAATAAAATTTAGAGGGAGCTACACCATCTGGATTTTCGTCTTGGATAAAGGATTCTGCCAGTTGATACGACTCAAAAAGCTCATCACCTAAGGGTGATACGCCTTTGGTTACCCCACGAAGAGAGATAATGGAGGTGGAATTGAGGGAACAACAAGGCGCCAAATTTTCACTGTGGATTTTTAAAATCGAAAGATTTCTCTTTTGCTTTTGCAGCTCCCACAAAAAACAATTTGCAGCTATGCCATTACCTATTATGATTAAATCATTCACATGGTCCTTTTACTTTAAAAATAATTCCCCGAAAAGCTTCTTGATACACCATAGAAAAATTTGATGCTTCGGAATGCTGTCCATAGTGCAAAAAGAACGCAGCAAAAAGATTTAATAATAAAAAACATTTTCTCCTAAAAATGCCCCTGTTGTCTTTACTTGCCTCATAAATAAAATTAGGTTGGTCACATTAAAATTTATCAAGCTTCCAAAAAACTGAGTCCAAATTATTGGATTCGCAACTTTTAAATAAGGAGAAAAAAATGAAGAAACTATTAACCGTTTGTTTGGCCCTTTCTTTTGTCTCGATTTCAGCTTTTGCTGGAAGAGAAGAAGCTACAGGGGACTGTCAGAAAGTTTACAAGGAAAACGCAATTGAAATGATCCTTGGCTATAGTGTTATTGATCATATTGCCACTGGAGCAACTGGTTACTTGCCGATGTACAGACTTATTAAGCAGGCAAAAAAATTTAAAGCTGAAGGTGGAGAATTAAAATTTACAATGAGAAGATTTATAAACCAAAAAGAGCTTGTACAAACACTTGGATTTGTCCCGACGACAGAGCAAGCTGTTGACGCCGTTCTTGAAGGTAATGAGGGCGCTTTCTGCTTAGATGTAAAAGATCCTATGACCTATGAAGAAGTGACAAACTACGTTGCTACGAAATTAAAAGGTGAAGTTGTTAATTAATTTTCTTTTTCATAGAAGGCTTCCAAACGGAAGCCTTTTTTCACTTTAAAAATATTTCCCCAAATAACTCTTTAATATGCTCAGGAGATGTTTCATTTTTATCTGCCGCTACCTTAATTAGATCATCCAGGGATTCCTTTTCCCCTTGCATATATTTTTCCAATGCCAATTTTCCTTTTTCAAATCCAAATCCCAAAATTTCCTTAGAAAGCCTTTCTTTCTCAGAGTCAGTAAGAGCTCTTTGGTTATTTAATTTTTTATAAGAAATTAAATGACGGGATATAGTTTGAGCGCGTGCCTCTGTCAGACCAAAATTTTCGACCAATTGATAAGCGTATTGTTCAGATTCGATTTTTTCGTTGATGGCACCATATTTTTCAAGGTCTTTGATGGTTATAACTTCAATACTGAAAGGAAATTTATCCGCCAACATTTGTCTATCCGGATCAGTCATTCCGGTAATTTCATAAACATAGTTATAATTCATAATAGAGTAATTATAAATTCCAAAGGTGTGGGAGAATCCTAAATTGTGAAGAATTTCATGTTCTAGGGCCTGTCGGAAATAATAAGGTTCCCGAACCACCAATTCTGTAAAATTTAAAACAACCACTCCCATGGGGTTTATATTTGTTCCAGTATATGCAGTTCCGGCAGCAAAATTGGAAGTATCTGTAAACTGTTCGATATTGTCCCTAAAAAGGATCCATGCCTCCCCAGTGTTTACCCAACGGGTATAGGCCTCACCCATTAAACCATATTTGGGGTCCTCATTAGTGGAAACGAATTTAACCAATTGTTTTCCAGTCTTGGAAAGAACGTCGGCAGAGATTGCATCAAGCTCTAATTTATACTTATCATAATATTTTTGGGGAACATTATAAGTTATGTATTTTCCATTGTAGCCAGAATTATCAGGCTTAACATTTCCCTTTCCACAGGAAAAAAGTAAAAAAGAAATAAATATTAGGGACCATTTTTTAATTGCCATAGAATTCTCCAAAGGGCGTAAATCTACCCTGATCTTACACATGGAGTCAATTTAAATTATTTTTTATACCTTATGACAACTACTTAATTTTATTTTAAAAATATTTCCCCGAATAATTCTTTTATATGCTCAGGAGATGTTTCATTTTTACTGGCAGCTACTGCAATTAGACCGTCAAGAGACTCCTTCTCTCCTTGCATATATTTCTCCAGTGCGAGTTTTCCTTTTTCAAATCCAAAACCCAAAATTTCCTTGGAAAGCACTTCTTTTTCAGATGTTGTAAGGGCCCTTTGGTTATTTAGTTTTTTATAGGAAATTAAATGACGGGATAAAGTTTGTGCCCGGGACTCTGATAAACCAAAATTATCCATCAAACGGTAGGCATATTTTTCAACTTCATCTCTCTCATTAAACGCTGCGACCTTTTCCAAATCTTTGATGGTGACTACTTCTAAACTGAACGGGTAGTCAGCTGCCAACCGATCGTGATCAAGGGCAGTAAGTCCATTCACATTATAAACATAATTGTAATTCATTATGGAATAATCGCTATCAAAAGTGTGTTCATAACCCAAACAATGGAGGACTTCATGGGCCACCACCTGGTGGAAATTATAATTGGACCAAGTCATGGGGATTGAGAAATTTAAAAAGACAAGTCCCATAGGATTGTTAGTGGAACCTATATAGGCCACACCTGCAGCACCATCTGAGACATCAGTGAACTCGGATTTATTTTCCTTAATGAGAATCCATGCTTCTCCACTGTGATTATATTCACTTAAAGCATCGTCCATATCTCCATATTTTGGATTACTGTCGTTGGGAACAAATTTCACCAATTGCTTTCCAGTTAAAGAAACAATTTCTCCGGCCACGGCATTTAATTCATTTATATATTTATTATAGATTGCAGTAGGGACATTATAGGTAACTAGAGGTAAGTCTCCAGGTCCCACCTTTCCACATGAAAAAATTAAAAGAGAAATCAATAAAAGATTTATTTTCAACATAATGGGCCCAAATTTTAATTGACCTAAACTATTAGAAAAAAGGATAAGTAAAAAGGGAACCTGCTATATTTTGATGCGTTAATTATCCAACGGCCCGCACATTATCTAGAAGATTCTGATCCCTCTTAAATTGACTTAGGGACAGGTAGGAAAAAAGAGTAGAAATTACGAAAGGAACACCAAATGAAATAAGAATTCCAATAGTGGTTATGTGGATAGGGATTTTTCGTTCCACAAATACCTCAGGCATAATATTTCCGCCAAATCGGTCAAAGAAATATAAAAAGATTAAGGCCAAAATTATTCCAATTAGAGATGAAAAAATTCCTAAAAAATTTAAAAAAACAGTAAAAGCAAATCCCAACCTTTCCTTGGGAGCACCTAATATCCAAAAGCTGGAAAGATCAAGTTTGACCTTATCAAAAAAGATCATAAGCCCCGAGGTTATACAAAGAGAGACCATCACCGCCATTGAGACAAAAAGAAAAACCATAACTGTGGTTTCAAGGTTTAGAGCAAATACCAAACTTTGGTTGTTATCCTCCCAAGTGGTTAGAGCGGCATCGGGAAAATTTTCCTTAATTTCTTTTTTAAGGGAGGTAAAATCAAAATCAGAATAAATCCTGATCAAATTTAGTTCTTTTTTCAAAATCAAATTTTGGACGAAGGATGCTCTGGTCCATACATGGACTGCATCCACTTCCGGAACTCTTGTATCCACAAATGGCCCGACTTCTATGGAGGAATATCTGGGAAGATCACCCAGGAGCGGATCGGTATGGGCAGGCGATATGATTTTAACCGTATTGTTTGAACTTATTTTAAGTTTATAAGAAAGGTCAAAGGGCATCACCAATTTATCGAGAGTATACCCTTTCAAAAATTCCGGCATATTTTTCTTTTGATCAATTCCATGAAGAATCACCGGCGCAAGATAACTTTTATATCTTAACAGTGCCTCAAGATTATATTCCGGAACAAAATTAAGAGATTTTGATTCAAGAAATGACACAAGTTTTTGGTATTTATCTGGAGAAAAATCACTTATGGCCAATTCAGCATTTCCTGCCACATCCTTTGATCTTTGAATAAGGTTTCTTTGCAGGCCACCCATAGTGGATTGAAGAACCAGAAGAGAAAAGGAAGATAAGATTAGTCCCACAATCGCCAAAAAAAGAAGCCTTTGCCGAGTCTTGGAAAAGAAGATGTAGGTAAAGAAATATTTACAAAAATGAAATAGCATTACAGGTACCTGGGCTTAGCTCGCATCAGCTCGCCTCCCAAGATTTTTCGCAGCCTGATTAAGCAGAATTTTCTCCGCTATCTGCGTTCCTTTCCAAGATATATTTTTGGCCGCATTTAAATCTGCCTGAATAGCTATTCCACATGCCAAGCAATCAAATGCTCCTCTATCTCGAATCACTCGGTCCTTTTCCCCACATTCAGAGCAAGTCAAACTTGTTTTCCAAGGATTTACAAAAATCACCGGAATACTGTTTTCCTTACCCAAAACCTGAAGGCGACGAGCTAAGTAGGCCCCAGCAAATCCCTGAAGTTTTCCTCTGGAAATATTGCCGATTATTACAGGATTCTCAACCGAAATGCTAATCTTAGAAGATGATAGCGCACGGCCTATAATCTTCTTTGCATGACGATCAAGAGTTTGTTTAATTAAAGTTTTATTTATCTGAAGATTTCTTTTTTTCTTATGTCCTTGTCTGCTTCTTTCAGCTTGGAGATGTTTTACCTTTCTTATTTTTTTCCCTATTCCTCCAGCCATATTTCCCAAGGAATCAACAATAATATGTTTAATCCCCACATCAATTCCAAGACATTCTTTATTATTAATTTTAGCTTTTTTAACTTCTTTGGAAACAAAGACCAAAATGTACCCGTCCTTTAAATAAGCCCATTTAGACATTTTCCAACCACTTTTTAAAGCCTCATTTAATGCCTTATGAGATTTGACAGGAATTTTAACTGTTTTACTTTTTTCAAATTGATTAGGAACATGGACCCAGTAATCAAAATTAGATTTTTTATTTTTAGAAATTTTTACTGGAATTTCGGGTTTAGGATTTAAAGGAACATTCCATTTTTTTCCTGTTTCTTTAGCCGATTCCTTAATTGCTTTAGCCTTTCCTTTAGCTTGATAGGCCATTTGATTAAATAGCTGCCCTTGCCCTTTAGTAGATATTTTAGCTCCGCTAAAAAGTTCATGTCCAAGTAGAGGTTTTAGATAGGACTGGGCCCTATCCAAAGCATAACGAGCTATTTCTGCTTTTGAATCAGTAGGGAAAATCTTTAATTTGTAGGCCCGAGTCTGTTTGGCCATCCCTATCCTCACTCACTAACCCCGGACGACGCTGACCGCTACCGTCCTGTTCCCTTTTGAATTTTTTGGTATTTCTTTTGAGTCCAAAAAACGTCAAAATTCCTTTTTGTAAAAGGTGCTTCCCTGATCGGCCAATTTTTTAAGATAGCTAGAAGTGGCATATCTTTCAGCACTCACGGATTTTGCAAATTCATTCATTTTGCTAACTATATTTCCCAAACCTTGAGCATCGGCAAATCTTAGAAGTCCGCCCCTAAAAGGAGGAAACCCTATTCCAAAGATCAAGGATAGATCCACATCACCAGGAGTTGAAACCAATCCCTCATCCAAAATGATACTTGCTTCATTAATCATTGGCAAAATCACTCTCATTTGGATGTCATTTTCAGACATTGCCTTTTTTTCTTTGGGAAGAAGGCTGATGGCATCTGGATTAAGCCCGGTTTCTTTTCCTTTTTCATCATAGAGATAAAAACCTTTTGAGGATTTTTTACCCAATAAACCAGTCTTGGTTACTTTTTCTGCCAAAGTATTGGGTTTTGCCCTATCTCCTAGGTATCCATAAAGAATTTTTCCCACTTTTTCAGCAACATCGATTCCTATTTCATCCAAAAGTCTTCCGGGACCCATAGGCATCCCAAAATTTAAACAGGCCTTTTCCACTTGCTCAAAATCAACCCCCTCTTCAAGGAGGTAGGAGGATTCATTAATATAGGGAATTAATATTCGGTTAACTAAAAATCCCGGGCCATCTTTTACCAGAACAGGCGTTTTTTTTGTTTTTAATACCCAATTATAAAGTGCTTCTAAGGTTTCTGGAGCAGCTCCGTCGTGGGATACCACCTCAACCAGTGGCATTTTGTTTACCGGATTGAAGAAATGAAGTCCCGCAAAACGTTGCGGTTTTGAAAAAGCGATTGCCATGTCAGCTATTTTTAAAGAGGAAGTATTTGAAACTATAATACAATCATCAGAGACATTTTTTTCCAGTTCGGTAAAAACTTTCTTTTTAAGATCTAAGTTTTCAACCACTGCCTCAATTACTAAATCCATTTTTTTAAACCCCTTGTAATCAAGGGTTGGGGTAATGGATCTTTGTTTCCTTTCAAAATCATCCTGGGACATTTTCCTTCTTTGGACATTTTTATAAAAATTTGAGCTACTTTGTTTCAAACCTAACTCTAGCGATGCCATGGAGATATCTTTCATTAAAGGCATCATTCCATTTTCGGCCATTAGCCAAGCGATACCACCGCCCATGGTTCCGGCACCTAGGGCAGCTCCCCTTTTAAGGTTCGGAACTGTTTTTGAACTTTTTGGCCCTGGATATTTTTTGGCACCTTCCATTAAAAAGAAAAGATGTTGAAGATTCTTGGATTGATCACTTGATGCCAATTCCCCAAAGGCCTCCGCCTCTTTGGCAAGATAGGAAGTTCTTCCTTTGTTAAAATTATCCTCCATCACTTCTAAAATTTTTAAAGGTGCCTGATAAAACCCTTTGGTTATCTTCATGACTCCATCACGGGCCTTGCTAAAGACTATTTTTCTACCAATGGGATTATCCAAAACCATTTCATTAAATGGTATTTTGGGTTTGTGGGCCTTTTTGCCCAAGTGTTTAACTGCCATCTCCAGAAGTCGTTCCTTAGGATAAACCCCTTCGACCAGTCTCATTTTTTTTGCCTTATCAGCTTTTAGAAATCTTCCAGAAAGAATTAAATCAAGAGAGTTGGGGAGGCCGATTTTTTTGGGCATTCGAAATGTCCCGCCAAATCCTGGAATTAATCCTAATTTAACTTCGGGTAGACCAAAAACTGTTTTTGGATCATTAGATGCGATTATTTCATCACAAGCGAGTGCCAGTTCCATTCCTCCGCCTAGGCATGGACCATGTACGGCAACGATTGTTGGAATCGGTAGATCTTCAATCATGTTATAAATTATTTGACCCTGTTCGGCACCTTGAGCAGCTTCGGTATCAGTTTTAAAGGTGCCAATCAATTTAATATCAGCACCGGCGATAAAACAGGAATCTTTGTGGCTGAAGAAAATTAGGCCTTTTAATTTTTTCTCATCGGTTAATTTTTTAACTTCACCGATAACATCTTTGGCATCCGTTAAAGTTTCAACATCTAGGACCGTCATTGATTTATCTGATTGATAACCAAAACCAATGTAGCCAATATCATTTTTTACTTCAAAACTTATTGTTCTCACTCAAATCTCCCTAATTCAAATTCTCAATAACCACCGCACCACCTTGACCCCCACCAATACAAAGGGAGGCCAGACCATACTTTGCCTTTCTCTTTTTCAGTTCATGGGCAAGGGTTACAACAATTCTGCAACCGGAAGAACCAACCGGATGGCCTAAAGCTATGGCACCACCATTTACGTTTAGCTTTTCCAAAGGAAGGTCTCCCCATGCTTTATTTACATCAAATTTTTCAGCAAAGGATTTTTCCTTTAATGCCTTTCTTACGGATAAAACTTGGGCCGCAAATGCCTCATTAATTTCCACTAAGTCCATTTGATCAAGGGTCAAATTAGTTCTAGTTAAAACACCATTAATTGCCCTGAGAGGTCCCATTCCCATTCTCTCCGGTTCTAGACCATCGAAGTGGTAATCTAACATTTTTGCCATGGGTTTAAGATTATATTTATTAACTGCCTCTTCAGATGCCATTAAAAATACCGAACCACCGTCTGTAATGGGACATGAATTCCCAACCGTTACTGTACCCGATTCTTTTTCAAAATAAGGTTTCATTTTTGCCAAACCTTCAATTGAACTATCTGATCTAGGACCTACGTCTGTGGTTAAATATCTATCAAGCTTTGATCCAACCATTACCCCTAGGATTTCATCCTTAAATCGGCCAGATGTTGTAGCTGCGGATGCGAGGTGATGGGATCTGTTAGCGAATTCGTCTTGCTGTTCTCTGGTAATTCCAAATTCTCTTGCTAATACCTCAGCTGTAAGTCCCATATTCATCCCACAGAAGGGATCAGTTAAACCGACTTCGATGGCGATAATAGGCTTAAGATAGGACAATTTAAAACTGGAAAAAACCTTTAATTTCTCACCAAAGGTTTTGGCCTTCATTAGTTTAACGAAGATTTCCGTCATCTCTTTTCTATAGATTAAAGGCATCTGGGACATGCTCTCTACCCCACCAGCGAAGATTAAATCAGTACGCCCAGAAGCTATACTTAGGTATCCCTCCGCCATTGCTTCCATTCCGGATGCACAATTTCTATGGACTGTATGTCCCCTAGTTTTTTTATGAAGACCTGCTTCCAATGCGATTACTCTTCCAACATTTGGATATTTTGGAGGGGCCCCAGTGTTTCCCATTATTACGTCATCGATAGCATCGTCTGGTATTCCCGTGTAATCCATAATATTTCGGATTAGACCGCATCCAAGATATGGTACGGGTACATCTTTTAGATCCAGACCGGACTTGGCCTGAGGGGTTCTTTTTCCCTCCACCAGGTAAACTGCTTTCATGGCCTCTCCTATTTTGTAAGTATTGGTAAAATTAAAAGCTGGATATTAGTGGAAAGTGTTATTAATTGATAGATACTGTGCAGAATTCTATTCCGCTTGAAAGGGAAATTTTGGTGGTTATAATTAAAATTAATGCAAAAGCTTTCCTTTTTTAAAACTATTTTCCTTTTCCTTAATATTTTAGGTGTTTGTGCAGTGTGTGCATTGCAATGGAAAAGTTTTGAAAAAAGGAAAAAAGACCTCGCTTTCACAAAAAATTTCGTCTCAGAAACCGCCAAAAAATGGGATAAACAAACTGGAAAAATATTTGTCCAACAAGATTTAAAATTAAATGAAAATGCCTTCCCCTTAGAAGTGGTTGTCGCTAACCTTGCCCAGCATGATGCAACCAAATATCTTACCGCCTATCCGGTAGTAAAATTTGTAAATGGTAAAATTAAAAAATCAGATTATGAGAGGGTTTTACCAAAAATTCGGGAAGTTTTTTTTGAGGTAATCAATCAAAAAAGTGCGGTGGAAATTTTGGAAGAAAACGGAATTTCTAACCTTAAGGAAGATCTCATAAGGGAGTTAAATAAACTTAATCTCCCTTTAGAAATCGAAAAAATATATTTTTTAAGTATCGTTGTAAGTTAAAATGCGATCAAGATACCAGCATTTAAGGACATGAAATCAGAATCTGCCATTGCCCTACCCAAATATTCTAAATTGGAATAGCTTGAATAGTAGTAATCTGAATTATTCCCTAAAGTTTTGATATATCTAAAATCAAAATTTATTCCAAAGTTTTTGGAAAATCTTAACTCGGTTCCGGCCATTAAAAGACCTGAAAAACTATTTACGCCTACCGAGTACTGGTCATTATACCCGTTGTAATAATTGTAACCATAATCAGTATTATAATCATAATCCAAATTATTCCGGTTATAAGTTAAACCACCGCCAATAAAGGGTCTAAACATTCCCTCATTCAGGATAAAAAATTTAGAATTTATTCCAATTGAGTAAATTTCGGATTTAATATTTTGTCCGTAATAGTTGTTATATCCATTAAAACCATAGTTATAACCGTATGATGGATATCCAGTATAATTGTAACCGTAATCATTATAGTTATTAAAACCATAAGTATCATACTCATTAAAATTAAAGCGTGCGTAGTTAAAAAGGATACCTACGGAAAATCTTGAAGAGAGCATTTTTTCAACTGCCACCCCAGCATTTACCTTAGATGTGAAATTTTCATAATCAGTTTTAAGAGTCATTACCCCATAAGTAGGAATAACCTTTAAGGGTAAGGGCTTTGTGTTACTACCGTGTGAATAGATGGTTTCGGCCTTTGCCAAACCGGTAACAAGAAAAAGGGTCACTAAGATAAATTTTTTCATAAAAGCCTCTAATATCAATAAGTTATATGTTCTTAGGGTCTATTGAGGGCTAATATACTATAAATTTAAACGCTATGCGCATTTTCGAGGGGGTAGAGTAAAAATTACTTAAAAAGTATAGGAATATCCGAAATTATAGAGTCCGAAGAATGGTGAAATAGACAAAATCTCTTCGATCGTACAGCCCCTGAAACATGCAAATCAAGGATTTAGAGGTTTCGGTGCAGGTATCAGCATCCTGGAGGATTCTTTCCTTCACAATTTTCATTATGGAAAAGCCGATGGTGGACATCACAGCTATCATCAAAATATATTCTACAGAGGTCTGACCTAATTTATTGGAAAATATTTTTTTCGTCATAAATTAATTCTAAATGGATTTTTATTAAAAAAAAGACGGAAAAAACTCTCTAGAGAATATGGCCTCTTTCATCCTTAATTTGAGATAAAAGCGAAAGACCGTCCATCATACAAGAGTTTGATGGGTGAAAAATATTTAGATTTTTCATTGGCCTGTTAAAATAAGGCCAAATCGTTTGGGGAACCAGTTCACTTCCACTCCAAAAATTATAGGAATTAGAAAAAATTGGTCTAAAATCCCTATGGGGAAAATTCCCTGAAATTGATTGAATATCATTTAAAAGGATTTCCAGGGTCTTTTCTTCATCAAAGGATACTTTTGAACCTGCAAGATAAGGGATTAAAACTTCTCCAAAAATGCCCTCTTTTTCAAATTTTATTTTGGTTAGAGGGTAATCCCCTCCAATGCGGTGGGTGTTTGAAACCAAGAACTCTTGTTTAAATAAATCTGAAATTTTAAGATTTAGATGAATTTTAATGGAGGTATAACATTTAGAGTGGTTGGGGATCATTGAAACTTCACCAAACTCTCCACAAGTAATATAAAGTTTTTCAATCGTTTTGGATTCCTCGGAGGGAGAAGTCAATTTTTCAATATTTGACCCTTTAGTTTGAAAGGCCATCTCCTTGCCTGGGATTATTTCTCCACCCTTTCTAGAAAAATGTTTTAAGAGATCATCTTCAAATTTTTTCCGATTTAATTCAAAACGAGGGGATAAAAGAAATAGCAATATGAAAAGTAGTGAAAAATCAGACGAATCCGCAGAAAATTGATTTTGAAATACCCCCCGGAAAAAGCAAAGTAGAAATCTCAATTCTGGTTTTTTTGTATTGATTTTGAAATCCGCAAATATGTCCCGAAGTTCTTGGGGCATCAAAGGCCACACGGATTCCATATTAAAATTTTTATGATCAATAAACCGAAAAAATTTTATTCCAAACTGATCAGAAAAATTGTTAAATTTTTTATCAAATTTTTTTCGGGAATTTTCATTTTTTAAAGGCTCACTAGAAAAAAACTCGGGGTTTTTCCTTAATATTTCATTAAAATTTTGGCTAGGGGAATTTCCTAAATTTAAATGCCTTCCATCAAATACTATCCGGTAGGGGCTGGGAGCTAGGTATCCTTCTAAATCCAAAAGACTTGGAATTTGACAGTCCAGTCCCCAAGTTTTTAGCATTACCCTTTCAAAACCCCGAAGGTATTTGGCCTCCTCGGGGAACTTTTGATGCTCATCAATTAAATAAACCTTTTTATTTCTCTCAAAAAGGGCGAATGAAATCAGAAGTGAAACATAATTTTTACCTAACAATACTGTGCTTTTCATTTTTCTTCCAAAAGTAAAACCAATTTTGAAAATCCATCTTTGAAGGTATTAATTTCGGGGCCACCTTTAACCTTAATTCCGTCTTGTAAGTAATCATAAAAGTCTTTTATGACAGTGACAACGGAGATATTTTCGGGCGAGTGCCCCACGATGAAATCAAACTCGGTGGACCGATTTATTTTTGGACCGCAATAAATCTTTGCACCGGCCAAATAAGGTTCAAGAAGAGAATGCACCGATTTAATATGCCCACCACCAACAAATACATGCCCAAAACATGAATATAACTCACACAAAATACCCGGAACTAAAACCAATGCAATTCCGGTGGTGGACAAAGGTTTATCATCCTTCACAATGGTAACCGGGATATGATGGGGAATGGATTTAAGAATATCATCCACGAATTCTTGATTTAATTTATGGGGAGCAATGCAGACGTGTATTTTTCCATCTAAAATATCTTGGACTAATTTCTTATTTTCAAAGATCCCCATCTCCTGGGGATAGGCAGAGCCCAAAATTATTCTAGATTTTATTGGATATTCCTGAATTTTTTCTAAATAGGAAGAAACCTTATGCAGGGTATCCGGCGCTTTTTCTAAACGGGAGAGTATCCTTAGTATCCTAAGATCCAGGGTCATAAGTGGTACCCGGTTCCCAAGGAGTTTTTCAAAAGCGGTTTTTTCCCTTTCGGAAGCGCATACAATCAAATCAAAGAATTCATAAGGAAATGTTGGAGGATTGGTTTTTCCCTTGAGGCTTGCCGACAGTAAGATAAATTTCTTTTTACCAAGGCCTTCGAGAATCAAATGAGGATAAAAATCATAACGACAAAGAACTAACTTTTCCGATTTTATCCAGGATAAATTTAAAAAAGGGGAGAAAGTAACCAGGGGTAACCTGTAAATAAAAAGATTCTTGGAAAATTTGGCAGTTAAGGCCTGGACCTTTTTTTCCACCGATTCGGAGGAGTAAACCAGCTCGACCAATTTCCCCATTAGCAGGAAATATTCTAAAAGGGGCATTACTTGTTCAAGCTCCCCTTCACTGCTAACTTCAAAACAAATATCAGCGATTTTATGGGCACTTGATTTTGGGTCTGAGAGGTTTTTTAGTTCAAATTCTCTTCTGCGTTTAACCCAGGGAGAGATAAGAGGAGCAATAAATCCGGTAATGGGGTAAAAGGCCCAAATCAAAAATATCACTGAACTTAATATTGTTTTATAAAAAATTTTTTTCATTAACTCAAATCTAATAAATTTCTCACAAACTAGTTAAGCTGCTGTTTTTAAAGCGTTTTTCCTAATAATTATTTAAGATCCTGGATACTACCCCCCCTTGGGCCTTTTGACAAAAACTACCTTTAAGCTAGTATCCGATTCATTAATAACCTAAATGGAGATAGCAATGAAATTCACACTCGCAATCCTTGCCTTAGCTTTGGGTCTTAATGCATTTGCACAAGAAACTACCGCCAATGTTTCAGAAGGAGCTGTAACCAATGTTTCAGAAGCACCTGGTACCACTGGAACTAATGTTTCGGAAGATACTGGAATATTAGCAACACTTAGGAGGTCTAATATTGGCCTTTCAATTGTTAATGAAATCTGGTCCACCAATCAGGATAATAGTATAAATGGATTCAAAAATAAGCTGGAAACCGTTGTTGTTTATAAATTATCTCCTGTTGATTCCTTTAAAGTAACTGCTGGGTACTCCGTTTCTGATACAAATACTTCTGTGGCCTTGTTTAATCCCGAAGCTCCATCATTAAGATATAAAAGATCAAACATTTTAACCGAAGATAAAAATTTGGTTACTTTTAACTCTGAATTAAGACTTTATTCCTATCCAAATGTACTTAAGATCTCAAAATTCCAAACTGGAAACACTTCTTGGAGAAACGCCTTCTCCAGAAAATTCGCCCCAAATCTCAAGCTTTTAGGTGAGCTAAGATGGGATGAATACCTAAGAACAACTTCAAAACCTAAAGTTGCCAGACGAAAACTTATGGTTACAACTGACTTAGTTTATAACATCAACGATACTCTAACTTTAACTCCAGAGTTTTCTTTCAACTCACAAGCTGGTGGGTCTGGAACTGTAAACAAAGAATATATCATGTTTAAACCCATGATGGATTACGTATTCAATAAGGCCTTTTCCGGCCAGCTTTACTGGGAAACAACCCCCATGGCTTCCAGAGACCAAAATTTTATCGCAAAAGATTTCGCTAAAAACGGGGCCTTGGGAATGATCTTAACTTATACAATTCTTTAATTAATGAACCCGCCGATTTACTCGGCGGGATTTCCTCCCCAAGTGTCACTCTGACACTTTTTTAAAAAAATATTTAATTTCTAATTTCAACAAAAAAAATTTCACCTTTAGCAATTGATGGTGAAATCAATATAACCTATTGTTTTTACGCTTTTAAATTACAAATAAAGCCTCAATAAAAAAATCCTCCTTTTTTTTTAGAATTTTCACTTAATTGATTAATTGACTTTTATGCGGGCTTAATAAATATTGAGAAATTCATTTTAATAGGAGAAAAAATGAAATTATTTATACCCTTTTTACTAATTTTTTCGGTTTCAACTAATGCCTTTGCCCAGGCAACTTCCGTAGCTCCTGCACCAGTAGCTCCTCCACGACCAGCAGGAATTACAAATGAATTCAGTACAAGTAACCCGGCCCCCCCTTCTCCAACTGTGGCCCCTGCAGTGGCCGAAGCCCCAACAAATACATCCACGGACTTAAGTTTTTGGGAAAAGTTTAAAAAGGCCCCTATATCATTATTTGTGGATTCTGACTTTGCGGGAAGTAACTCCAACGGATCCTATATTGGATATCGAAATGTTTCCAATGTGTATTTGACTTATAAGTTTAGCACCGAAGATTCTTTCAGGGTAAATACTGGATATGCTCTCTCTGATGATAATTCCACCAATCTATCGGCTGATTACGACGGAACCACCTTGATGTATAGAAGATCAGGAATCTTAACCGAGGAAAAGCATGGGGTAAGTTTGCGTTCAGAAGTAAGACTAAACCTTCTTCCATCAAATCCAAGCTACTCTGCAACCACTTCCCTTCGGGTAGCTGGTTCTAAATCTTTTGGTGCAAAATATAATCTATACACTGAATTGCGTTGGAACGAATACGTGAGAAAATCTGGCACTCCATCTAGTACTCGAAGATCATTTCTTCTATTGGCCAGCCCTAGCTACAACATAACTGATAAATTATCACTTGCCGGGACCACTATCTTTTCTCAAGCGATAAAGTCCCTAGGGGTAAATTATCCAAATGAAATAAATTTTGCTCCTGCTGTTTCCTATGGATTTACCGAAAAATTTAATGCTTCCGTCTATTGGGATACCTACCCCTTTACTTCAAACGATGGACATATGTTCGCTCCAGATTGGGCCAAGAATGGCGGTCTAGGGCTATATGTATCCTATACAATTCTTTAATTACCTGATTTTTTAAGTATGTGAAGGCCGATTTTTTCGGCCTTTTTTTCCTATTTTTCTCAAGAAATTTAAATACTTGGTGTTTTTATCCGAAAAACCATCAAACCGTCTTGGGATTAAATATGGACACGGATCAATTAATTAAGGAGCTAACCCCCAACGTCCTTTCCATGGAAATGATTGAAAGGGAAAGGTTGGTACCTGAAAATCTTTTTGAAATTAAAATTGATGGGAAAATTTTGGGCCCTTTTGCTCTCCTATTTTTAAAAAATTATCTCGAAGGAAAAGATCTCACAAATATTATGATTAAAAATCTGGAATCAATTATTTGGATTCCAGCACAGCAACACTCCTTATTTTTCACAGGAGAAGTGAAGAAAGCACCGGTTTCAGAGGCGGAACGAAGAGAATTCTACCTTTTAGTAAATGGAAGAAAAGTCGGGCCCTACAAAACAGAAGATATCGAATATAAAGTTAAAAATGGGGAGCTTTTATTTACCGATTTAATTTCGGAAGATGACGGCAATCACTGGTGCAAACTTTATGAGCTATCTCATGTAGATTTTCGAAAACACCAAGAGACAGAACTTCCAGAAACCCCTACCCAGGTAGTCCAAATTCCTACCATATCCTCCGAAGTCCAAGAACAAATTGGAATAGTAGGGGACCTGGTAAAGGTGGGAATTGAAGGCGAAAAGGAAAAATCAAAACGGTTTGCAGAAATTGAACCAAACATTGAAAATAAAGATAGAGGTCCGTCCCCTAAATTTGGAAATATTTTTATTTTGGCAGCTATAATCGTTATTGGTCTTTACTTTTTTACCAAAAAAGAACCACCTGAAACCAAGGAAGTTGTTACTTCAGAAAAAATGGAAAGAGCTCCCTCCTCCATAACCCCGCCTAAAATCCTCCCCAAACCACCTAAGGAAAAAACTCAAAAAAGAGACATAAGGCCCCCTAGATATCCTGTAGTTCCTGTTCAAGAACAGCCGGTCCCTGAACCAAGTATTCAGGAGGATTATGTTTCAGATGATATTGATTTGATCGATGAATTGCCGGATGAAGAGGCCCATACAATTAAAAAACCGGCCCCAGCAAGGCGCAGAAGCCGCCCTAAGCCACCAGTAGATGAAAATATGGACGAACCTACTGAAGATGTTCTGGATCAATAATTCCTTGCGTAAAAGTATTCACCATAAAAAAGTTATGTTATTTTTTTTAAATGCATGAAATACAACCAGAACTTTTGGCACAATTTCGGCCACCTGCTTATCCCGGCTCTTTTTTCTTAAGCTTTGAAGGGATAGAAGGTTCCGGAAAATCTACCCAAATCCTTAATTTAAAAAACTTCCTTGAGAAAAAAATGTTCAGGGTGATCATCCTTAGGGAGCCCGGTGGGACCTCCTTTGGGGAGAAGCTAAGATCTGCAATCCTAAATTCGGCGGCCCCTCTGCATCCGTTGGCGGAAACCTTTTTATTTTTGGCATCCCGAGCGCAGCTTTTAGATGAAGTTACCTTAAAAGAACTCGCCATTCCTAATACTGTGGTAATTTATGATCGATATCTTGATTCCACTTTAGCGTATCAAGGAGTAGGGAGAAATTTAGGCGCAAAAACCATACTTGAGGCACACAAGATTTTTCCTTTAAATCTAGTTCCCCATCTTACATTTTATTTAAAAATATCTTTGGAAACCTCCCTTAAGCGCCAAGAAAAAAGAGAACGAGATAAGGATTATTTTGAAGCGCAAAAAAATAATTTTCACCAAAAGCTAATCGAAGGATATAACCAGGCAGCTGAACTTTTTCCACAAAGAATTGCCACAGTCGACGGAGAACGAAAGGAAGCAGAAGTTGCCCAGGACGTATTTGCCATGGTAAATCAGCTTTTAATCAAATGAAAAACCAACTTCTTAATACCCTTGAAAAAAAATGGAAGGAAAAGAACTTAGGGCATTTCTATATTTTGGAAGGCGATAAGGAAGACCTAGGTAGTTTTATAGATGAATTTTTAAAAAGAATACTTTCAGGGGATTTAACTCCTGCCAATCATCCCGATATCCTGTATATAAGTAAAGAATCAGAAAAAAAGACCTATTCATTTGAATCCGATTTTTCTGAACTTTTTATATTTAATAAATATTCCCCACTGTTCTTGGATAAAAAAATAATTATTCTTCCTGACGCCCAACTTCTTACCGTGGATATTTCCAATAAAATCCTTAGAACTTTGGAGGATTTAAAGGAAGGGGTTTTCTTTTTTTTATGTCCCCCACAAATAACCCTTCTTCCAACCATTGAAAGTAGGGCAATTCGGTTAAGAATACCCAAATCCAAAATAGAGGGTTTAAATAATTTATACTCATCGAGTCAATTTCAAGAATGGCTTACCTCTAACAATTTACCACCTAATTTGTTTAAAAATTTCTCTGGGATTATCCCCTTTCTAGAAGATCTAAAGGAAGATGTTGAATCACAAACACATATTCTTAATCTTCTTTTAAATTGGGAATCCAATCATCTAAGTGATTATAAACATAAAGAATCTTTCCTGGAGGAAATTAAGAGATTTCAAACCTCCTTAATCTATAACAACCTTTTCAAGGAGAGATTTGTCTCCCTTCTATCATCTTGCCAAGTTAGTTGAATTTTAGGAGTATATGGCTTTAAAACTAAGATAATTGATTAAATGCAAGAAAATACTGCTGAAATATTAACCGAAGAGGAAGTCTCCCCAGAAGATAGTCAAAAGGGTAAATACCAAGAAGGCGAAATCTTAAAACTTATCAGAGTGCGCTTCCCTGGCAACCTGCGTGCCCATACTTTTGTATTAGGTAAGAGAGTCTTTGCTTACGGCCAAAAGGTTTTGGCCATGTCTGATCGCGGTATGGCCATTGGCTACATAAACTCATTTCCTTATGAAAGGCCGTTTCACCCAAGTATGCTCCCCTTGCGAACAATCGCCAAAGTCGCCAATGATGAAGATATAGTCGAACAAGCAAAACACACTTCAGCTGAAAAGAAAGCTGAAAATACCTGTAACCGCCTAATTGAAAAACTTGGGATTGATATGAATATCACCCATGTTGAATATATCCAATTTGGGAAAAAGGCAGTGTTTTATTTTAATGCTCCTGCAAGAGTGGATTTTAGAGAATTAGTAAAGCAGCTTGTAGGCGAAATCAAAATGCGAGTGGAGCTTCGTCAAATATCTATAAGGGATCGGGCAGCTGCCATTGGTGGACTTGGTCCCTGTGGCCTTCAAACTTGTTGCTCTTATTTTTTGAAAAACTATGGCCACGTTTCAATAAAGATGGTCAAAAATCAAAATTTGGCCCTTATTCCTTCAAAGATAAACGGATCATGCGGACAAATAAAATGTTGCATGAAATATGAAAATGATGTCTACACGGATAAAAGATCAGTCCTTCCTGAAGAGGGCGATTTTATCAAAACCCAAAATGGGGATATTGGAAAAGTCTTAAAGCTTCATATTTTAAAAGAGCAGTTTGAAATGCTTACGGAGCGAGGAGAGATTAGGAAATATGTGGGTTCCCAATACCTCGGAAAAGATGCTTCCGCCCCTCCTGAAAATTGGAGATTCCCCACCGATTTTCCATCAATTAACGATGAGACTTCCAAGCTGGTTGGGGAAGAGCCCAATTTAGTTTCAGAAGAAGAATCAGATCAGATTAATTAGCAGCGGTTTTTCTCTCAAAGATTCTTCCATCGGCCATTTTAATAGCAGCAGAGGCATCCAACCTTCCACCCGAAGATACATAAGATTTAAGAGTTAATTCAACTTTAGCTGAAGACTTTATAATCTCTTTAATTTTGGCAGGAGTTAGGCTTTTATCCCTAGATTTTAAAAGGGCAGCAACACCAGTTACAAATGGAGTGGCCTGGGAAGTACCGGTTAAAAAACCAGCTCTATTTAGAGGTAGAGAAGATTTAATCCTGGTACCAGGAGCAGCTACATCAACAGACTTTTTACCATAGCTTGAAGAATCACCTAGATTTAAACTTTCATTATAGTTTGAAACCACTATTATATTTGAAAGTCCATAAGCTGCTGGATAAAACGCATCACTTTTATTATCGATATTTGAAGATTCATTCCCAGCGGCAACAACTATTAAGATTCCTTTTTTCTCAGCATCTTTTAAAATGGCTAGCTCCTCAGAAGAAGCTTCAGGACCGCCACCAGAATAGTTGATAATATCAACATTTAGCTCTACCGCCTTTCTTAATCCGGCAAGGGTGGCA
>Ga0180061_1000051_pt1 | contig 22862 bp, 20 predicted proteins | sample EasRivT27_16_10D_FD_121769 | JGI IMG/M metagenome (GOLD analysis project Ga0180061, IMG submission 121769) | Soil microbial communities from meander-bound floodplain in the East River, Colorado, USA - East River metaG ERMLIBT27_16_10D | ecosystem: Environmental > Terrestrial > Soil > Floodplain ...
CTTCAAAATCTACTTCCATCCCACCGAGAACGGAGTAATCGATATGGCCTCCGCGGATCATTCCAAAGCTTAAAGCACTATCAAAATAAGAGGAGCCACTAACTGCGGTTATGGTTTCTTTTCCAGCATTTATAAGGGTTGCAGACACGGTTTTTTTTGTGGGCCGCTCGCCTACACCCAAAATTCCATTTTCGGATTGGATCATAATATTAAGGTCATCGGGAAGCCTCTCTGCAACCAAGGATGGAAGCCCAATCCCTAGATTTACAGTTGAATTTTCCTGAAAAAATCCAATAACCTCATCTGCCATTTGTTCTTTTGTCCAGCCCATTAGGAATCCTTTAAGATTTCAAATTCAATGTCGTTTCTGTAATTTCTTCCCTGGAAAATTCTTTGAACAAAAATTCCAGGTAAATGAACGTCCTCAGGTTTTATTGCTCCAAGTGGAACCAACTCCTCGACTTCAACCACCGTTACCTTTGCGGCCATGGCCATAAGTGGGGAAAAGTTTCTTGCCGTTTCCTTAAACCACAAGTTTCCATAGTGATCGCCTTTTTGGGCCTTTATTATAGCAAAATCGGCAGTTAGGGGGAGTTCAAGAACACAGGGCCGGTCAAAAACTTTTACCTCTTTCCCAAACGCCGCAAGGGTTCCATATCCTGTTGGGGTATAAAACCCTCTTATGCCCATTCCTCCGGCCCTTATCCGCTCCGAAAAGGTGCCTTGCGGGACTAATTCAACTTCAATTTTTTTTGCCAACATAAGCTTTTCAAGATCTGGATTGCCCCCAACATAGGAACAAAAGGCCTTAGAAATTTTGCCTTGAACTAAAATTTTTACCAAACCTTTTCCAGCGTTTCCAATATTGTTGGAGATAACTTTCAAATCTGAAACTTCCATTTCAGTCAACGCATCTATACAATTTTCTGCGATCCCACAAAGGCCAAATCCCCCACTCATTAGAGTCATTCCGGTTTTAAAATCGGACAGGGCAGTTTTAGCATCGGGATATATTTTTGAGAATTTTCCTTTTTCCAAGTTTTATTCCTTTAAGTTTTTTAAAATCAAAATTAGTTTGTCCATCGCTTCTGCTAATTGTTTTGGGGTATAACAATATGCGGGACATATAACTATCATCTTTGGTTTGGCGAAAAGATAAATTCCATTTTCAAAAAACATCTTCCAGGAAACTTTTACCTTTAAATCAACGGCGGCCAAAAGCCCAATGCACCTGGTTCCTGTTACGGAATTCAGTTTTCCAATGGTTTTTATTTTTTCATTGAATACTTTAATAAGCTTTTTATTATTATTTAGAAAAACTTTATCATTAAAATGGTCTAACACTGCATCCTGGGCGGCAATACCCAGAGGATGGGCGTAATTTGTAAGTCCAAAAGAAAAAACTTCATCATCATATTTTTTGGATATTTCGGAAGAAACCCAAACTGCCCCAAAAGGTATCATTCCGCCGGAAATAACCTTGGCCATCGTCACCAGATCAGGCCTAAGGTCCCAGTTATGAAATCCAAATGGTTTGCCAGTCCTGCCAAATCCACATGCCACTTCATCTAGGATTAGGAATAGATCAAATTCTTTGCAAAGTTTTTGGATATTATCCCACCAAATCTGATCAGGGATAATAACTCCATTACCGACCGTGATTGTTTCCAAACAAAAAGCTGCAATGTTTTCTGGGCCATATTTCAGAATAATTTCCCGGGTTTTTTTGCAGGTAGGATCATCTTTAGGTTCCGGGATCCTCACAGTCCATTCATCCACGGTAAAGTGTGGCTCATTTCGCCAATCCCCGGTTATGGAGAGCGCACCAAGGGTCGCTCCATGGTAGGAAATTTTTCTGGCCAAAATTCCCTTTCTATTTTTAACCTGACGGGCGATTTTAATGGCATTTTCAACGGATTCGGCGCCGGAAACGGTATAAAAAATTTTTCCAGTGGGTTTTTTGGTCTGTTCAATAAATTTTAAAAGCCGCTGGGTTGCTTTAACTTTTAAGGGATAAACTGCTTTTGGCGAAGTAACGGTAATTTTCCCCAATTGTTCTTTTATTTTTTTTGAAATATAGGGATCGTTTACTCCGAAGGCCGCCTGAAAGCTAAGGGATGAAAGGTCAAAAATTTTCCTTTTTTTATCCGTTAGAAGGACTGGCCCCTTACCTCCAATTAAATTGAAGTGATCCGCGGTTCCCTGTCTGGTCCAAGTGAAAAAAAAAGGATAATCCATCTATTTTACCTTTTTAAAATGAGTTTTTTCCAAAATAAATTCGTATTCCATAAAGTTTTTATCGTGTTCCGGACATCCCCTCCAAAGGGTATATTTATTTTCGGAATAATCTGCCACTGCACCACCGCAGGTCATGGAAGGGTCTTGGGCACCACTTTCAAAATGTGAACAAATAGATTTAGGATAACCTTCATGATCTTTAAAAATTTTATTTAAATCCATTATGGAATCTTTTTTCTCTTCCAGGATATTAAATCGGTTAAAGGTTGTGGAACTAATGGATTCTTTAATTTCAAGGGAAGAGTTTTGAGGCCCTAGGCAATGATTGGTATGAAAAATAAACCCATCTTCTCCAGCTGAAAGTTCTGAGACCTTTTCACTATATCTTGGAGAGGTTTCCCAATGTTCGGCCCCTTCTTTGGAGGAAAGAAGGTAATTGTGTCCTGAGGTCACTGGTGCTTTTTGTAGAACTGACCTCATATCGGAGAGATTTTTTTCATTTAGCATGGCCCTGACTAGAATTGGCCAGATTAATCCGGCCTTGGCATTTTTGGTATTGATGTTATTTACGCCCACCAAGCAATTGTTTGAGCTAATTCCCATAAGCCCCAAACATCCTACGAGGGAAAATAATAGATTATCTTGGCCATTTTCAAAAAGATGGAGAACACATACAAAATTTTTGGCGGTCTGATGCATATCCCAGGTTTGTCCTGCTGAAATTTTTCCATTTCTTTGCAAATGAGCGGATGAACAACCCTCTTCGGGAAGTTGAATATCTCTGAAATCGGTATAATTGTTAAGAATTATAATATCGGTCATGGAAACTTTAGCACCAATGGATATCCCTTGTAATTCGGCACAAAGATTTGGTGAAAATTCCCTGGATACTTCAAATTGTGCCTTAGCAAGCCTATCCAAATCGGGTTCTAACGCCGGATTTTTTTTTAACATTAAATCTTTTCTAATATGGCACAGATCCTTGATTGGACCAGCAAATTGTTCACCATGAAGAATGCCCCATTCTTTGTGGGTTTTTCCATGAGGATATTTAATATAGGGAAAATTAAGATCATTCATAATTTTTAATAAACTCCAACATTGCGGAATGGGAAGGACAAATTATGTATTTTCCCTTTCTAAAATCCAATAAGTTCTGAAGTGAAAGAGGTAGGTTTCCGGAAATATTTCCAAAACCGTTTTTCAAAGTGAAACTTTTACCACTAATGGGAATTAATGTTTCGATCAATATTTTTTGAAATTCCCTTCTGGTTTTTTCCAAGGCTGCAGGGGTTGTGCTCTTAATTAAATGGGTGTAATTTTTAAAAGAAAATTCATCTCCATCCCAAGTACTAATTAACATGAGTGGTTTATCTAAATAAAAATCCCTTCGCATATAACAAATACCGGCCTGTCCACCTAAGAAACACATCCCAGCATCCGGTCTTATCGTTTCATCATTTGAAGCAAAGTAATCCTTACTTTCATATCGATAATAGGATGAAGCCGTTTCATTGAAAACCAATGGAACTTTATGTTTTTCGCAAAGGTATTTTAACTCGACAAGAAATGCTTTGGGTGTAAAATCCAAAGTTATTTGGGTTAACGGCTCGATCCATACTGAGTGATAAATTCTTTGGGCCAATTGCTCCTCAACTTGGGAAATAATGCTCTTCATATTAATTTCACTTGGAGCATCCAAATGTTTTACGGGAAAATAAGGAGAGCCGATTCCGCTAAGGGTTCGAGAGAGAAAACTTCCTTCTCCAAAATAATGGCCCTTAAAGGTTAAAAGTTTTATATTTTTTGGGTAGTTGGCATCATTTTTATATTTATACCAAATAGTCTTTACCAATTTGTCGGTTGCTTCCGATTGGCCGGAGGTAGTGTAGCCATGTCTTAAATCTTTGGGCAAGAGGGTATAAATATCTACCACATCGTTTAAAAAACTTTCACTAACCATATTGGAAAGGCAGACTTTATTGATAATGCCCGGAAGCTGCTCCTTAATGTATTTGAAATTTAGATCCATTATTCCCAGAGGAACATTTATTCCGTTTGATAGGTTTAGTGCTGGTTTTTTCCAATTAATGGAAGAGGTATAACAAATTACATCCCTATAAGGTTCAAAATCTGGATAATCTTCAGCTAAATAATAATTTTCAAATGCTCCCAGGGATAAATTAATTTTAAGCATGGAAGCCGCCATCCTGTCTCGATTTCTTCCATGTATCCGTTCAAACCCTTTAAGTTCGGCCAATTTGTAAAGAACATATTTAAGGTCACGGCCCATCTTATTGCCGTGGAATTTTTTCCGAACAGAGGTATCAATAATATACAAAGTATTCTTGTCATTAAAATAGGGATCAAGTCTTAGCCCTCTCTCTAGGGGATAATTTTTCATGGGAGAACAAAAGGTTATGGCAGCGATTTGTCCTTTTTTCTCCGCTAAAACACCTATACCTTTTGAATCGGTTATAACTTTGTCAAACTCCTCAATGGAAGTTTGACGAGCAGGCTCATAAAGTTCCATTTCGAGGGCGATAATTTTTTTACGCCATTTTTTATAGGAATTTTTGTTTAGTATATGAAGTGTTACCTGATGTTTTTTTTCAAAAAACCGCTTTATTTTGGTAAAGGCCTCATTTCCAGGGGCCTTTTTCCCTTGAAGATTTTTTAATTTGGTTTCAAGTAATATTTCATGCCAATCATAATCTTCTTTTGGGTCCGAGGTTTTTACAAAGATAGGTTTATTATCTTTGATTTTCCCCTCATAAACCTCCCTAAAGACATTTTCTAGATTTAAAAAAAGATAATCTAAATCTGTTTCTCTAAAACCTAGATTTAATCTGAATCTTAAAGTTTTATCGCCGGCCGGATAATAAAGAAGGGAATGATCAAATCTTACTTTGATTAATTTATCTAGATGATCTTTTTGTAAAATATCTAAAGCAAATGCCAAACCAAAAACCCGGGGATTTTCCACATACTGGGAAAATTTTTTACAAAAAGTTGAAAGTTTTTTTCTGGTTATTTTTTCTAGCTCTAAAATTTTATCCTGGGATTGATCTAGGGAGACTGCATTGATATAGCCCCTAATTGCTGAGGCCACCGAAAAATCTACATTAAAAGAATAAGCCTCATGGGACAGTACAATTCCTACCTGTGCTTTTTTGGCACAGGTGACATAATCAGGTTCTAAGGCCAAATTAAATGATTTATGCCAAAAGAAGTCTCTCCCCAAATTAAACCCAGTTTGAACTTCGTCTATGATTATTGGAACTCTAAATGATTTGGCCATTAATAAAAGAGCAGTGAAAAAGCGATCTGATCCAAATCGATCTCCACCTTCACATTGCATAGGCTCTGCCAAAATTGCAAAGATATCACCTTTGGCAAGGTGGGCCCTCACATTTAGCAGACAGCTGATTTCCAGTGCCAGTAAATTTTCATCCTTGTTTTTTCCAATAAATTCAAAGTTAGCAGGTATTTGAAAGTTTTCCGAGGAAGCCTCACTCCAAAGCTCATTCCAATTTTTTACCTTGGGCCGAATAATTTGGTCATTATTCATGGCCGGAAAAGGAGAGTAGATGGCCAAATAATCCTTCCATTCAAAAGGTTCTCTTTTGGAGGGATTCCAAGTGGCAGAAAGAGTTACCTGTAATCTCCCATGAAAGGATCCTTCAAAGGCCAAAACCTTATTTGCGTGGTGATTCACTCTTTTTTGATAACAATATCCAAGGGCGACCTCATTGGCCTCTGCACCTGAATTGGTGAAGGTGAGGTGTAAATCATCCCATTTAATTTTTCTTTTTAAAAAATTTGAAAAGGACTTTTTTAAATGTTTAAAATTTTCGGTGTCAGCTCTGTTTAACCAGGATTCAAGGTGATGGGCGACTCCAAAAAAAGGCTGTGGGTTAAAGCCCAAACCAATGGTGGCAATTTGCGAAGAGGCATCCATTAATCCGTGGGTTTCTCCGGTTTCCGCTTTTACCCCAAGATAGGGGCCAAAGGAATTTTTAAGATCGGTGAGAAAAGGTTTTTTCTCAGCTGGAATTAAATCGTCTTTATAATAAAGGGCCAGTTTTTTATTTGCAAAATCCTGATCCTGTTTCTGGGTAAGTTTAAAAACCTTATCCATTTATTTTCTCCAATAAAAATTTTCTAAATGATGTTCCGTTTGCCTCCATCATTTTGGGAAACATGGAAATGGGCGTCATGCCTGGAAATGTATTTATTTCATTTAAATAAATTTTTCCATCTTCGGTTAGGAAAAAATCGATTCTGGCAAGATGTCTAACATTTAAGGATTTGAATGCTTTCTTGGAATAAAGCATAATTTTTTTTGCGATTTTGGGATCTAAATCCTTTGCTAGTACTTCCGTATAGGCCTTGCTGGTAGAATCATATTTTTCTTTATAAGAATAAAAAGCATCTTGGCATTTGGAAATTATCACTTCCCCAGGAGGTGTTACCTTGACCTTATTTTTAAACTCGTAAGCGGATACCTCAAGCTCTCGTGCTTTAAGTCCTTTTTCCACCAGAGCGTAGGGGGAATATTTCAGGGCCTCAGAAACGGCGTTTTCAATTTGATCAGCTTTTGTCACCAAGGTGCATCCCACACTGGATCCTTGGGAAGATGGCTTAATAAAAAGCCTTTGGTGTTTATCAAAAAACTTATAAACCTTTTTTAAATCTTTTGGTGATTGAGCATAAACATACGGGGTAACCGGAATCTTCTGTCCAGTTAACCAAAGTTTAGTGGAAATCTTGTTGAAGCAAATTTTGGAGGCTTCAGATCCTGCACCTAAGTAGGGAAGATTTAAAATTTCAAGTAGAGATTGAATATCTCCAGTTTCACCGGGAAACCCATGGATACAGGGAATAATATAGTCAAAAGATTTTAACTGCTCAAAAAATGGGGTGGTATAAGAATCTTTTTTTAATTCTATTTTGGTTAATGCAAATTTTGGCTCTGCCAAAATGACCGATTCAATATATTTTGCCGAAATAAGGGAAATTTCATGTTCCGGGCCTTCCCCTCCACAGAGAAGAAGAATTTTCTTTTTTTCCATAGGAATGAATTATAACGACACTTTTTGTGAAGGTAAATGAATCAAACCATTGGTTAATTTGATATTACGCTGCGAGTCTAGAAGCTATTCCTGGGGTGGGTTTCTTTTCTTCATAATCTTATCCCTAACGCTATATCCAGTGAGCATCCCGATGCCGACCGCTAGGGAAACACAGCCTAATGCAAGAATGGGAATTCCTATGGCCGCAATGGGGGTAGCAAATACCCCAACCATAATGGAAACGGCCCCCAATGCAATTAAACCAATAGCGACCCCCGATGCTGTACTACTTTTCATTTTTGCATTAGCTTCCGGGAAAAAAAATGACAAGGCAATTTGGCCAAAAGATTTTCCGGTTTCATAATAATTTATGGTTACCCTTCTTTTTTCCAATTGTTCCAAACTCTTTTCGATACTCTCAATTACTTGATGTTTGCTTACCCCCCTTGGGTAGTTTTTAGGCGATCCGCATGGAAATTTTCCATTTAAAAAATCCAACATATTAAACGGAACTGAATTTGATCGGTTATAAACACATTTGGTATTATAATATTGGAATTTTTGTCCACGAAAAACATCTCGAAATCCTTTATATATTTCATAGGATCTTGAGTAACCAATAAAATCCTTTTCTAAATTGTTAAGAAAAAAATATGCCATACTATTTATGGACTCGGAAACCGAAGTTGCCCCTAAGGCCGGATTTTTTCCCAAAATGGCCAGGCCTTTCCTGAATTCATTTCTTTCCATTTCAGATTTTGCCTCATTTAAGCCAATTTCTAAAATTCTTTTATAGGTGAGATCTTTGGTTTCAATATAAAAATTATTTAGCCTTTCCTCGGAGTTTGTTTGTGCCCAAACTGGGTTAAACCAAAGTAATCCAGATAAAATAAAACTAAGAATTCTTTTTTTCATTTATGGGCTTCCTTAAGGTTGATAAATTGCAAATTTTATTCTGCCAGTTAATATGGTGTGCTCCCCTTTTTCGCCTCCGTGTCCCATAAAATGGGAGAAATTGTCCCAGGTTCTATGCATCCATTTATTATAAGTCACCCTGGTTCTTGGGTAAGCATAGATATTTCCTCCAGTGGAACCATAGAAAATACTTTCAAAATCCACGGTATACACGCGACCCCAGGGATCATTTATTATAAGTTTATTTCCATCGTACCCGTTAAGGGCCAAAGCATGGCAACCATTTGTTTTACCCAAAACCTCATAATATCCAACTTTCGCTTTTCTATCCTTTAAATTTTGATTTAAATCAGCAGTGATGACCCTTTTGTTTTCAACACCATATTTACAAATCGAAAGATACTCGACATGTTTTTGGGCCTTAATTTCATTTTTAATAGAGGCAGAGTTGTCAAACCCACTTGCACCTTGGGAATAATATTTTGATTTATAATTGGTGGCCCTGTTTAAAAGACTTTGAACAGCTGCACTTGCCTCACCATCGTAGGTTCCACCTTTTTTGAAATCGGTTTTAAAATCTACTCCTGTTTTCCAGGCCCCGTAATGGTTATCGGGTTTGTCATCTAGCCAGCTATTATATTTTACCTTTCGGTTATGTTTAACCATTCCGTAAATGGCCATCATACCGGCGACGGCCCCACACCATCCTGGGTCCGAAAGATTCCAATTTTTTTCTTTTTTATTGATATACCATTTTAGGGTAAGTGCGCCTTGGTTTTGCAGGGGCATTTCACTATAAGTGCAAAAGTTATCTGAAACGCAGGCATTTCCACCCTTTTGTGCTGCCGGAGGGCCGCCACCTGCGAGGGAGTTCAAAGTTACTAGAAAACAGCTAAGGCCTAAAATTATTTTTTTCATAAGTTTAAATCTCATTTGCTAGACTTGGAAAATATTCCAAGTATCGATATCTCAGGGCCATTCTTTCTTTATTATTTGGATTTTTGTCCAAGCTATCCATAAGGTATGGTTTAATTTCTTCAACATCGGTTACATTTTGTTTTAACAAATAAATGGAGTGAATCATTGAAACCGAACCCTCAGCCAGTCCTCCGTTTTCATCAAGCGCTATGGGCCGATTTAACTCGTTTCCAAAAAAATCAATTTTTTGGGATTTATCTACCTCAAGTTCATTTACTAAATTATTTAGATTTCCTCGGAGGGTGTCATCCGCCTTGTCTAAAGATGAAATATTTCTTCGAATGGAATCCAGGGTATCATCTGGGTTCTCATTAATTTTTTGTAGGCTCCCTTGAAGAAGTTCCCCATACTGGCTTGGCCCAAATAAACCATTTCCCAGCGTTACCCAAAGGGCCAAAAATTCTTTATTTTTGGCATCTTTAAAAATTCTTAAAGTTTTATTATAAGTCTGCATGTTGTTGGGATCTGAAAGCAATTCTATTAAATAACTTTTCTTGCTCTCCAATGCCTCCTTGGATTCTTTTTTTGCTTGTATTGGCGGCAGGGCAATTAACATTTGCGTATTTATTGGAGTTTTTTTATCCTGCTGGATGATGGTTTCCTTTTTAGCTATAGAGACCTTTTTCTCTTCCGTTTTAGATCCTAAAAAATATCCGGCAAAACCTGAAATGGTAAAAAAAACAAGAATTAGTAAAATTTTCGAGGCCATTTGATTTTCCTTCTAAGGATTTAAAGTAAAGTTTTCTGGGAATATTTTTAAATTTTCACTTTTTAATTTATTAAGCATGGCAGGACTTCTTGAAGGAAATGCACGGTGGTAGGCAAGCGCAATCATTTTTCTAATATCTGTATTGGTCTGCTTTTTTAAAATTTCGATAGTTTCCGCATCCACCTTCCCGGTATCTTTGTAGCTGGCAGAAAGGAAGGCGTTATAGGCCATCACCACGGCAACATCCTCCCCATGGCCCCTCTGGGATTTAGGGGAAGGATCAAAATAATCATTGGGTATTCGATTGGAATCTATTTCATTAAGTGCCAATTCCTTGGTTTCATTTTCTTTTCCAGTAACAAAACTACTGGTAACCAAAAGATTAGCTCTTAAAGACGGATCTTCTTTGGCCATAAAACTATCTAGGAGATTTTTAATTTCCGCGAATGCTTCTTCCGGATTGGCCTTTATATAATCTTGGAGTTCATTGTTAAGCGCCTCCATCGATTCATGGTCGATTTCCTTCGGATTTTCCAGACCAATCATGGCATTAATTAAGGGATGATTTAATTTTTCAATTTTTGCAAATCCCGCCATTTGACGGTAGCGCTCCTTTTTTTCCAGAAATTTTAAATTAAGATTGGCCTTTTCACCTAAATCTTTTTTTTCCAAGGATTTTATTTTAGTTACAATTTGAGAAATTTTTTGACCAACTTTTTGTTCCGATCCAGGGAGTTTTTTTTCTGAAATGGTTTCGACTAGATCACCGGTTAAAGTAGATTTTCCAAAGTAAAAAGATATTACAAAAATAATAATTGATCCAAATATTAAAATAAATTTCATTTTAACTCCATTTTAATTTTTTCGGAAAATTGGTGTTCTTCTTTAGCTAAACCATACTAATTAAATATTTTTGGTATAAAATAAAAATTTATTTAGATTATTCAGAAAAAGTTTATTTAAATATTTTTTGTCGGAAGGAGTGTAATTTTTAATGTTGATTTTGAAATACTTCGATAAAAAGTTATTATGAGAAAAATAATTCTTATTTACCTTTTGTCTGGTTTTTCTGGTTCAGTTTTTTCTGGTGATCGTTTTATTTTGGCTCGCTTTCATGGGTTCGAAGGAAAGGACCTTAAGGATCTTTTCAAAGAACGGAGTTTAGTGCCATCAGATTTGAAAGGTATTGGAGTAGTGAAAATTTATGAAATTGGTCATTCGGTGGATAAAAAAATCTTTTCCCAAGTATTAAAAGACTTTAACTGTAAAAATAAGATTCAAAATCAAAAGGATCTCAAAATAATTATTTGGGGATATAGCTGGGGGGCCAGAAATACCTATGAATTTTCCAAGATGTTTCAAAAAACTTGTGGGAGGAAAGCAGATATTGGTTATTTGGTGGATGGAATTCAAAAACCGATTTCTCAATTTCGAAGGGCACCCATCGCAAAATACTGTAAAAACTATTACAAAACCATCTATCCACTTAGGGGACGGCCAGTTGATGATTGCCAAAATATTGATTTGACCGATACCTGTAAACTTCCAGATGGCGGCCACCTTAAGGGGTTCCAATGCCACCAAGCTGTTTTACATGAAGGCAATGGAATGGTCATGGAGGATCTAAAAAAGAGAAATTAATTTTTTATTTTTTCTATTCGTGTATCCGGCACAATCCAAATTAGCGCTACTAAGGCATAAAGAGATAGGGAAATTTTGGGAGTAAAAAAACTAAGTATAATCGCCAAAGCGTAAATCCCAGAGGAGATTCTTCCTTTAACATCTTTACCGAGTGCCTTTGCCACAGAGGATTGACCCCCTTCGTGAGCAATGATGACCCTTACCAAAACATAATAAGCAATTGACGCTAAAAAAAGAATTATTCCATAAGCTGCGACTGGCATGGAAGTGAAATGATTTTGGCCTGACCATGCTGTAACGAAAGGGATCAAAGTAAGCCAGAAAAGTAAATTTACATTGGCCCAAAGGATTGCGCCGTTAACCCCTTTGGTTATTTGGAGTAAATGATGGTGGTTGTTCCAATAGATGGCCAAGTATAAAAAACTTAAGAGATAACTTAAAAAAGTGGGAATCAGGGGAACTAAATCATTAATTGAGTCGCCATGGGGTGCCTTAAGTTCCAACACCATTATGGTGATAATGATGGCAAATACTCCGTCACTGAAAGCTTCAAGTCGATTTTTTTGCATATTATCTTAGTTTTTCAGGAACTTTTTCCTCATCCAAAATTTTAAATTTTTCCTTTAAATCGTCAAGGTTTATGGTTTTGGAATCAGCGGCCCCATATTCCCGCAAACTTACCGAATTTGATTCCAACTCTCTATCGCCAATTACCATCATAAATGGAACTTTGGCCTTCTGGGTTTCTCGGGTTTTTTTACCCAATGATTCATTTCGGTCATCTACTCTTGTTCTAAATCCTAATGAATTTAGGTCCCGGGAAATTCTTTGAGAAAAATCTAAGTGGGATTCATTTCTTACAGGAACAATAATTGCTTGCTCCGGAGCTAACCAGAATGGATAGGCACCACCAACATGCTCCAAATAAATTCCAAAAAACCTTTCAAGGGAGCCCAATAAAGCACGATGGATAACCACTGGCCTTTCTTCTTCCCCTTTTTGGTTAGTAAAATTTAAATCAAAAAGTATCGGGAGGTTAAAATCGAGTTGGATAGTCCCTAATTGATGATATCGATTAATGGCATCGGAAATTTCCAAATCAATTTTTGGCCCATAGAAGGCGCCATCGCCCTCTTTAATGAAAAACTCTCTTCCACTTTTCTTTAAAGCTGAAATCAATGCTTCTTCGGCCCTATCCCAAATAGCATCATCTCCTACTTTCTTAGGCGGCCTTGTGGATAAATTTACCTTTACGTTTTTGAAACCAAAATGGTCGTAACAATTAAAAAACATATCCATCAAACTTAAAATTTCATCCTGAATCATATCTGCTGGAAGAAAGATATGTGCATCGTCTTGGCAGAAAGTTCTCACGCGAGTTAATCCTGCCAAACTTCCGGAAGCTTCATTCCTATGAAGTCTGCCAAAATCTGCAAACCTTAATGGAAGTTCTCGATAGGAATATTTAAAATGGGAGAACATTAACATATGGCAGGGGCAATTCATGGGCTTAACCGCGAATTCCCTTTCCTCAACATTGGTGAAGAACATATTTTCTTGATAGTTCTCGTAATGCCCACTGGTATGCCAAAGTTGGCTATCTAAAATTTGCGGTGTGATAACTTCACTATAATTAAATTTTACGTAGATTCTTCTAATAAACTCTACGAGTTGGTTATATACAAAGGCCCCTTTAGGTAGAAAAAATGGTGAACCAGGGGAAATTTTATCAAAAAGGAAAAGGTCTAGTTCTTTGCCAAGTTTTCTGTGATCTCTTTTTTTGGCCTCTTCAAGGAAGGTTAGGTGATCTCTTAAACCTTGCTTATCTAAATAGCAGGCTGCATAAACTCGTTGAAGCATTTTATTTTTAGAATCCCCTCTCCAGTATGCGCCTGCAATACTTAGAAGTTTAAAATACATTGGAAGGTCGGAGGTTTTTTCAACATGCGGACCGCGACAAAGATCTAAAAATTCTCCCTGAGTATAATAAGAAATCTCTTCACCCTCGGGGAAACCATTGATTAGATCAACCTTAAGTTCCTGATTTTTCTTGGAGAAGTAATCAATTGCCTCCTCTTTACTAAAGACACCCCTTTTTATCTCCAAACCTTCCTTTATGATTTTTTTCATCATCTCTTCAATTTTTGGAAGGTCCTCTTCAGTTAGGGTATGAGACATATCGATATCATAATAAAATCCAGTATCTATGGTCGGGCCTATTCCTAATTGAACATTAAGATCTGGCCAAAGTCTGGTTATGGCCTGTGCCATAAGATGGGCAGTTGAATGTCTGATAGTTTCTAAATCTTTGGAGGCCATAAATTCCTTTAATTTTAATATTGGGCACAAGGTATCAATTTGCCCCCATTAAATCAATTATTTACTTGGTAAAAATTTTCACAAATTTTGACTGCAAGCGGAGTACTATGATAGATTTTTTTCTTAAAGGAATTATTAAAAAAGAAAGGGGGCTTCATGACTATTATGAACGAAAATTTGATAGATCCTTCCATGGCCTTCTTTAATCCAATCAAGGACCCAAACCTAGATTATGTTGAAGAGCAGGGTAGGGCAAATTATTCTTTGGCCAAAGTTCATTATGACAAAGGTGATTTGGAACAAGCAGAAAATTATTTTTTAAAATCCCTTGGATATACCGAAGCTCCTAGAGATTTTTTTCTTAAACTTAAAATCTTGGGATTTCTAATTCGAATTGCTTCCGAAAAGCTAGAAAATGAAAAGGCTTCAGAACTAATTTCTCTTGCTGAAGGAATAATGGAAAGTTCCGCAAAATATTTAGGAAGCTTAAACTCTGAATATTTTTATAATCTTGCAGTAATTAAAAATTATAAAGGTGCTTTTGAAGAGGCGAGAGAGAATTTTAAAATCGCCTACAGAAAATCAAAAGAAGAAAATGAGCCTGAATTATTGGCCAAATGTTTATTGGCCCTTTCAACCAACTACTTTAATGCCCAAAGATATCAGGATGCCTTAGCAGGTTTGGATCAACTTAAAGAGCTATTAACCATTCTTAATAAAAACTACCTTAATGGGGCGATGAACTACAAATACGCCAAAATTTTTGTGGAAATGGATAAATATGAAGAGGCCTTGGCACATTATGGAAGGGCCATTTATTATTTACAGGATAAAAAATGTTGGAACCTTTTAGGGTATATCCAGCTTGGCAGAGGGCAAATTAATAAAAAGAAGGGTGACTATGAAAAGGCCATCCAGTTTTTTAATTTTGCCCAGGATAGTATTGATAAGAATCAATTTAAAAGGTTGAGTTCTTTAATTGAACAAGAGGTTCAGGATGTAAACGATTCCAGTATTGATTTTTATTTGGATCGTACTAACCGAAAGGTTCACGAGCGAAGTTTAGGAACAATTGATTTTAAACATCGTTTTGTCCTGTTAGAAATTTTATATCTTCTTGCAAAAAATCCAGGAATTTATTTTGATAAAGACAAATTGGCGAAATCCATTTGGAAGGATGAATATAATCCTCTTATTCACGATAAATTGATTTACACCAGTGTAAGCAGGTTGCGTAAGCTAATCGAGCCAGAAAAAGAAAGCCTTGATGGCAAAAGGGTTTCAAAAAGAACTTACATCGTTCGAGGAAAAGATGGATATACTTTTAACCCTGAGGTTAAAATTAGATTCCATATGGAGTCTAGGGTTCCAGTTAGGAGTGCCATTGGAAACGTGGATCTGGGCTCTCCTGTCTAATGAAATTTTTCTTTTTTTTATTTCTTTTTATCCCCTTGATCTCAAATTCAAAGGAGATTATTTCCGACAAAGCACTTTTTAGAGTGGCAGAGGAAATTATTTTTTTATCAGATCTAAAAGGGATCCAAGATTTTATTGAGAAGGTAAGGTGCTTAAAAACCGATGGGCTTACTTTAGGTTTATTAGGTTTGGATAAAAAATCCTTGCCCAAAATTCCAAGTGTTAAAAATTTTGATGTGAATAAAGATAAAGAATTTATCCAAAAAATAATTCTTTTTAAAAAAGTAGGACATTTTATTGATACTCAAAATATTTCATTGGACGCAAACATTAAAGCGTTAATTGAAAAGGACTCGTGCATTGGCATAAGCTATTCTAAGTGGTCTCCAGATTTGAAAAGGTTTTTTGACATTGAAGTTTACATTCAAAAACGGTTTGTGGTTGCGAGAGGAAAAGGAAGTAAAGATAACCAAGAATCAACCAAAAATTCAGCAAAAGTATTCCTAACTTCCTTAGGACAAAAATTACCCCATTATGTTTTTTATTAATTTTTCTCTTGATTGGACAAAAATTGATAAAGTGTCCCCAGAAGCTTTATTTAATGATTTGGCAAAACTCGACACGACCTTTGACCCCCATCCATGGAAATTGGACCACTGGCTTGCCTTGGTCGATTCCCAGGACGAGGCCCTTTTTGTTTTGGGTGAAGAGAAAATTATTGGTTGGGCCGTCTTTAAACTGGTGCCTGCCGATAACCTTGCCCACCTTCTAAAGATCCTAATTCTCCCCGAATATAGGAAAAATGGAATGGGGGAAATCCTTCTTAAAAAATCGATTTCCCAATTGAAGGAGAATAAGTACCTGAAATTCTATTTAGAAGTGGAGAAAGGGAATCCTGCCATTTCCATTTATAAAAAAAATGGCTTTCTAATTATTCACGAAATTCCCAATTTTTACGGACAGGGTAGAAACGCCATTGTCATGATGCGTCAAGATTAATAACTAATTGCAATTTAAAAGGGTTTAGGTTATTTAAAGGTTGTCTTTAATTAAAAATTGTTTATTTTTTAAGGGCGGTCCTCTAATGTTACCGCCCTTTTTTTTTTGGTAAAATATGATTTTGCAAAAAGAAAGAACTGGTCTTGAAAAGAAGCTTTTTGACTTAAGTCAAAAAGTCGTAACTGACCAAAATCTTAAACTCTATGATTTGGATTATCTTCAATCATCGGGGATTTTAAGAGTATTTATAATTGATGAAAAAACGGATACAGCTCTCTTAGATGATTGTGTCCGCGTTGACCACGCTTTTAGCCCCTATTTTGAAAGCGAGGATTGGATACCTGAAAATATAACACTTCAAGTATCTTCTCCTGGTATCTATAGAAAGTTAACCAGCTTGGAGCATTTTAAAGCTTCGGTTGGAAAAAGAGTAAAGTTGATATTTCTAAAGGCGCTTGGTGAAACAGTTAAGGATGCGCCGAAAAAACTTCAAGGGGCAAAGATCGTCACCGCTGATGTATTGGATGTCACCGATGAGGCGATTTCTCTTAAAGAGGGAGATTTTAATTTTTCAGTTAATTTTTCAGATATAAAAAAAGCAAATCTTGATGTTAATTTATTTAGCGAATTAAGGAAGGAATCATGAGTTTTTCAGAATTATCCAAAGTAATAGAGAGTCTTGGTAAAGACCGAGGAATCAGTAAAGAGATTGTCATTGCGGCAATTGAATCAGCTTTTATGGTCACCGCCAGAAAGAAATTTGGTATCCAAGGTGAATATGAAGCGAAATACAACCAAGGCGACGATGATATTGAAATTTTTCAATATAAAAACGTTGTCGAAAACGTAAAAGATCCGGTGCTTGAAATCGACCTTCCAAGTGCAAAAAAACTTGATGAGGAAGTGGAAATTGGAGATCAATTAGGAATTAAAATTGAAAATCCAAAATTTAGCAGAGTTGATGTTCAAACAGCAAAACAAATAATCTTCCAAAAAGTCCGGGATGCAGAAAGAGAAATTCTATTTGCAGAATTTAAGCATAGAGAAAAGCAGATCATTTCCGGAATCGCCAGAAGATATGAAAGAGGCAGAATAATGGTCGATCTAGGGAAGGCCGAAGCTGTTCTTCCGCAAAGAGAAATGATTCCTGGAGAAAATTACAAGCCAGGTGATAGGATTCAAGCATATTTATCAGAAGTTGTTATGACAAATAGAGGCCCGGAAATTTTACTTTCCAGAACCTCTCCTATGTTTTTAGTAAAACTATTTGAGGTGGAAGTTCCTGAGATTCAAGATGGAACTATCCAAATTAAATCTGCTGCAAGGGAGCCCGGTCATCGTGCAAAAATTGCAGTAATATCCAACGATAAAGAAATCGACCCAGTTGGGGCCTGCGTTGGGATGAAAGGTTCAAGAGTTCAAAACGTGGTAAATGAACTTCAAGGTGAAAAGATCGATATCGTTAGATGGTCTGATGATCTAGAAACCTTTTCTCGTGCGGCACTTGCCCCAGCGGAAATTGAAAGCATAAGAATAGATAAAGAAGAGCAAACCATTGACGTAATAGTTCAGGATGATCAACTGGCCCTTGCCATTGGTAGAAGAGGGCAAAACGTGCGGTTGGCCGCGATGCTCACTGGCTTTAAAATAAACATTTTATCTAAGTCTAAACTACAAGAAAAATTCAAGAGAGCAGCGGAAAATTTACTTCAGGTTCAGGGAGTTACCGAAACGAGAGCTCAAATGCTTATTCAGCAAGGGGTTTTGTCAGTGTCCGACCTGGTTGGCCAAACTTCAGAATCGTTGGTTGATTCTTTGGAAATTAGCAAAGAGGATGCCGATACCATTTTGAAAAATGCTTTGGATAGAATAGAGGCCGGATCCATTGTCCTTGAGCCAAAAGAAGAAGAAGAAATGATTTCCGCTTCAGCTATACCCGCATATAAGGGAATGGTTGAAAAAGAAAGAAATGAAGATGATAAGAATGAAGAAGGGAAGTTCTCCGAAGCCGAAAGAAGACTTCGTGAAGAACTAGCAGCTTTTAAATTAAAGTAGTTATTTATTTGGAGAAGAATCGATGTCTAAAAAGGTATTTGAACTGGCCAAGGAACTAGACTTAAAGCCACTGGATTTAGTCGAAGAGCTAAAAAACAAGGGTTTTAATGTTAGAAACCATATGGCCACTCTTTCTGATGAAGAGCTAACTAAATTTATGGGATTGAGGTCTTCAGATTTGGTAAAAAAAGAAGACGAAAGGAAGGCGGCCCAGAAAAAAGCCGCACCTAGAAAAAAAGCTGTAAAACCTACTTCAGGTGGAGAAAAAGCTGCCGCAGAAAAGGTTTCAAAAAAAGAAACCCCAGTTGAAGCTACCTCCGCTAAGAAAAAAGCAGTTATAAGAAGAAAACACATAACAGAAAAGATGGAAACTGAAACAGAAGAAGATTTAAATCTTCCAGTAGAGTTTCAGACCGAAGAACACGATTCCTCTTTAGAAGAACAGCTAGCATCTCAACAAGAAATGTTTCCGGAAAAAGAAGGTGAAAAGCCAGCTTCTCAAAAAGGTGGCCTTCGAATCGTTTCCGTACCTGAGGCAAAGAAAGTAACTGAAGTTAAAAAAGAAGCTCCTGCAAAACAAGAATTGTTCTCGGAAAAAATGCATAAATTCACTCCTGTTTATACACCTCCTAAGGTGGAAAAAGCTGGAGGGGTGGCCCCAGAAGAAACTTCAGATTTCAGTGAAGTTTCTAAAGAGGATAAAACGGCGGAAGATGCGACTTCAAAGAAAAGTCGACTTTCAAGTTTGGCCACCATGGTTTCTGGAAAAAGAGTGGGGGCGCTTACTCGCGCTCAGGTCATTCAAGAAACTAAAGCAGAGCAAGAACTTAAATCTTATTCTCAGATAGCTAAAATGGGACTGAGACCTCATTATGTTCCAATTGGAAAAAAGAAGGTTTATCTGGGTAAAAAAGAAAAAACGGAACTTACCGAAGTTAAAGAATCAAAAAGAATTTTGAAACTTCATGAAGGGACAACGGCTTCTGATTTGGCAGAAAAATTAAGTATTAAATTTGCCGATCTGGCCGACAAAGTCTTGGACATAAATCTTCTAATTAAGCCAAGTGACTATCTAGGGATGACGCTCGCTCAAGATGTGGCGGCACTTTATGGTTACCGCGTAGAAGATGTTTCCTTTAAAGAGGAAAAAATATTGGATGCTGAAGATTCGGCAGATGAAAAGGATCAACACCCACCTAGAGATGCTATTATCACGATCATGGGGCACGTTGACCATGGAAAGACCACACTGGTTGATTATATCCGATCTGCTAAAGTCGCCCAAGGGGAAGCAGGAGGAATTACCCAACATATTGGTGCCTATTCTGTTGATGTAAGAGGAAAGAGACTTACCTTTTTGGATACACCGGGACACGCCGCTTTCCATGCTATGAGACAGCGAGGGGCCGATGTAACCGATATAGTCGTTTTAGTGGTTGCCGCCGATGATGGGGTAATGCCGCAGACAAGGGAATCTATTAGGTTCTGCCAAAACGCAAAAGTTCCGATCATTGTGGCCATGAATAAAATGGATAAAGAAGGGGCAAACCCTGAAAAAATAAAAACCGCACTTACCGAGTTTCATATTACCCCTGAGGAATGGGGTGGGGAGACTCAATTCGTACCAATCTCAGCATTAAAGGGAACTGGTGTGGATAATCTTTTAGAGTCCATAGCTATTCAAGCCGAAATGCTAGATTTAAGAGCACCGGTCTCTGGACCTGCAAAGGGTGTGGTAATTGAATCAAAAATTGAACAAGGAAGAGGGCCCGTTGCTACTGTATTGGTACAGAGCGGGACCTTGAGTAAGGGAGACAGTATTGTCGTAGGCGAGACCTATGGAAGTGCTAGATCTCTAACCAACTTTTTGGGTGAAAACCTAAAAAGCGCAGGGCCTTCGGTTCCAGTGCAGATTCTTGGACTTGATGGTACTCCAAACCCAGGCGACCTTTTAAATGTAGTAAAAAATGAGAGAGAAGCAAAAAGAATTGTAGATAATCGAATCCTGGAGAGGAAAGAATTAGAAGCAACTCCATCTGCGAAAAAACTTTCACTAGAAGATTTCTTTGGAGCTGCTTCACAAGAGGCCAATGAGGAAAAAGTATTAAACCTTTTGGTTAGATGTGACGTTCAGGGATCCTTTGAAGCGATTAAGAGTTCTCTTGAGGCACTTTCAAACCCCGAAGTTAAAGTTAAAGTTATTGGCGGTGGTGTAGGACCTATAACTGATAGCGATGTTTTATTGGTCGGTTCCGCTAAGGGATATATTATCGGGTTTAACATGAGACCTTCAACCACAGCTCGAAAATTGGCCGAACAAAATGGTGTCGATATTAAAAATTACAGCATCATCTATGAGCTAATCAATGACATCAAGCTTGCGATCGAAGGACTTCTTGAGCCTGAGTTTGTTGAAGAATATGTAGGAAGGGCAGAAGTAAAAGATACCTTTAACACTCCTAAAGCAGGAACGATTGCCGGATCCCAAGTTGTTGATGGCAAAATAGTTGCCGGATGTAATATTAGACTACTTAGAAACGGAAAAATTGTCTTTGATGGAAAAATGTCTTCTCTGAGAAGATTTAAAGATGACGTTAAAGAAGTCAGATCGGGTCTTGAGTGTGGGATTGCCCTTGAAAAGTTTAATGATATTAAAGTGGGCGACCTATTTGAGGCATACCTAATCAAGGAAAGAAAAAGAACTCTTGAAGAAGTCCAGGCAGCTGCCCCGACACCATAAGGTTTTTGAAAATGCAGAAAAGTCCCTTTAAAAAAGAAAAACTTCAGGATCAAATTCTGGCGGAAATAAATCGTATTTTAAGAACCGAGACCTCGGATCAAAGATTAAGATTTGTTTCCGCAACCAAAGTTGAGGTTAATAAGGATTATTCCGTTGCAAAGGTATTCTGGGATACTTTTGATTCTACTAAAAGGGGAGATGCCAAGGTTGCCCTTACCAAAAGTGCTGGAAGAATTAGATCCATTTTGGCCGGAATTTTAACTTTGCGAAAAGTGCCTGCTATTACTTTTGAATACGACAATAGGTTCGAAGCAGAACAGCATATCACCGACATTTTAGAGGCAGAAAAAAACAAACAAAAAACTTCTGATGAGGAATAAATCTACTCCTTTAATCTATAAAATATTTAAACCCAAAGGCGCCTCCTCCTTTTCGGTTATTTCAGCTCTAAAGCGGGAATTTCCCAAAGGCAAGGAGCTGAAAATGGGCCATTTTGGGACATTGGATCCTTTTGCTGATGGACTTTTGCTGGTTGGGGTTTACGGGGCAACCCGCCTTAACCAATATGTGCAAAAGGAATTTCCCAAAACCTATGAGGCCAAAGGAATTTTAGGGCAAAAAACTAATACTGGAGATATAGAAGGGAATATTGAAAAAGTAGCTTCTCCAGATCATTTAAAGAATTGCTCATTGGAAGATATTAAAAGAATTTTGAGTGATAAATTTATCGGAGAGTATCTTCAATCGCCTCCAATTTTTTCTGCGGCCAAACATAATGGGAAAAACCTTTATGAATATGCGCTTAAAGGGGAGGCCATAGAAAAGGCCCCGGTTAAAAGAACCATCTATAATTTGGAAATATTAAATTTTGAATTTCCCTATTTAACTTTTAGTGCCACTGTAAGTTCAGGCACCTATATTCGATCTCTTTTTGAAGATATGGCAGGGGTCTTGGGTTCAATTGGACATCTTAAGGAATTAAGGAGGACTTCCATTGGAAATCTTCAGGTTAATGACTCCGAGGGGCCGGAACTCTTTAATCGGGATAAAGGGATGACCCTTGATCAGGTTTATCCTCTTCCTCCCATTTATCTCGATTCATCTGATTTAAAAAAGTTTTGTTGTGGAAACTCTGTAAGACCATCTAACCCCTTATTAACAAGCGGAAAATCCTTTTGGGTTTATGACGAATTTAAGTCTCTAATAGGAATGGCCGAAATTAGGGAGGATAAAGTAATTCCAGTTTGGGTATTTCCCCAGAATGCTGTGAGTTAAAATAGAATTTTTAAGGATTATAACTTGCCTCAATCCTTACACTTTCTTATATTTAGACATAATTTAAAGTAATCTCGGAGATTTATTTAGTGAGCACTACAAGTCTAATTGCTTTAGGAATCGGTTTGTTGGCGGCACTTGGTCTAATTGTGACTTTAGGAGTGTTTTCACTCCTTTCTGGAACAATGGAGTTTTTCTTTGGTGGCGCAAAATTAAAACTATTAAAATCCAAATTTGGAAAAAATGGTTTTGCGTTTGGACTTGATTTTAACCCCTATAAAGAATCAGCACGTTTTGACGAATTTAAAATCCGCTTATTTAATCCATTTGGGAGCCCAACTCAAAGAATTATTCACAGAACTTTTCCCGCTCAGTCCTCAAGTTTTTCCTATGATATCGACCTTGGGGAGGAGATGCATTCGATAATGTCCGCGAAGGGATTTAACGATGCCCTAATTGAAGTAACTCTTTTAAGCTCCAACAATGGTATTTCTTTTTCAAA
>Ga0180061_1000052_pt1 | contig 22096 bp, 21 predicted proteins | sample EasRivT27_16_10D_FD_121769 | JGI IMG/M metagenome (GOLD analysis project Ga0180061, IMG submission 121769) | Soil microbial communities from meander-bound floodplain in the East River, Colorado, USA - East River metaG ERMLIBT27_16_10D | ecosystem: Environmental > Terrestrial > Soil > Floodplain ...
CAATTAGAAACGTAATTGATTTTACAGGTAACGTTCAAACAACACCCACTACCTATAGTTTTACTACGAATGATCCAGGACAGGCATTGTTGGTTCTTCCTTCAAACGGTGCGACGGCAGTCTTAACCAATTCCGCCATTAAAGTGGGTTTTGATCGGGCCATGAATCCATCTACTTTAACCTTAAATACGCTTGGAAATTCCTGTACAGGAAATATCCAAGTCTCTCCCAATAATTTTGTAAGCTGTATTCCTTTTGCCGCAAATATAGCGTCTCCTACTGGAAGTGAAATATATGAACTTGACCCCTTAAATTCACTGGATCTAAGTACAAATTATACTGTAAGAGTGACGACGGCGGTTAAAACAACTGGAGGTTACAGCTGGCCCATAAATCAGGATTTTTCTTTTCAAACTGTAATTCCCCCGTTCGTTCAAGCTACCGTGCCAGCGGCATTAGCAATTAATGTTGCTAGAAATACTCCTATTGATTTTATTTTTTCCAAGTCGATGCTTATATCCTCAATTACTACTAACTCGGCCAATACAAATTGTACTGGTACACTTCAAGTATCCACCGATAACACTTTTAGTTCATGCTTGCAGATGACTGGGGCACCCGCAACTTCTGATAATAGAACTTTTAGAATTACTCCTGCCTCGCTTCTTCCCAACGAATCTACGATCTATTTACGAACAACAACCGGAGTTCAGGATACGGTTGGACAAAATATGCTTTCAGAATTTAATTCATCATTTAAGACCCAAGATGATGTAAAGCCTTTGGTTTCATCCACCCTCCCATCAAACGGTGCTTCCAATGTTATCAACAACGCCTCCATGAAGGTTTCCTTTAGCGAACCTATGAATACTTCAACAATATCGGTACAGGCGGCCAATGGGACATGCACCGGTTCCATTCAAATAAGTTCCAATGCCGCCTTCACCACCAGTTGTTTGGGATTAACCAACCTGGGTTTTACGGCCACCAATACTACTTTTAATTTCAAACCAAGTAGCAATCTGCCAAATAACACTACCATTTCGGGCAGAGTTTTAAGTTCCGTAAGGGATGTGGCCGGTAATTCCATGGCAAGCAATTATACTTGGACTTTTACATCCAACACCGTGCCTGCTGTTTCCTCCATTACTCCTGCTAGTTCTGCTACATACATTCCGGTCAATACAAATATTGTAGTAGGGTTTAACAAGTCCATGAATCCAGCGACATTTACACCGGTGACGAATGTAAATTGTTCTGGAGGAAATATTTTATTTTCTACCGATCCTAATTTTACCAGCTGTGTACCTTTACTAACTCAAACTTTTTCAGCAAATGATACGACAGTAACTTATACCTTTTTCCAATTAGCGGAGCTCAGGCCATATTTCTTTAAGATATTAAATTCAGTTTCGGATGTGGATGGGCTTTTACCGATAAGTAATTTCAACAGCTCCTTTACAACAGGTGATTTAAGTCCTCCATCCGTTATTAGCGTCAATCCAGTGGCAGGAGCCACTAATGCCCAGGAAAATTTAATTTCCATCACCTTTTCTAAAAAAATGTCTTTATCTTCAATGACCACTAATTGCGCTTCGGGAAATATACAAGTGTCCCAAGACAACTTTGCCACTTGTGCACCACTAAATCCTCCAACGACCTCGGATAATATAACGTTTAATTTCGTGCCCTCACCACTTCTACTTCCTCTAACGGCCTATCAAATTAGAGTTAAAAGCCAAGTCCAGGATTTATCCGGAAATAATATGACTTCCCCTTATTTACAAGTGCCCGCATTTACAGTTAAGGATTATGTTCCTCCAACGATTGCCAACGCTTATCCAACATCCGCAGTTTTAAATGCACCTACCGACGCCTCCATTACCATTACTTTCAGCGAGGTTATGGATTTGTCCACAATCACATCAAATGCAACCAACTCTTGTGATCTTAACTCGGGATTTTTGTTTTCCAATAATAACTTTACTTCTTGTTTACCCGTAACAAATCCTTTTACCACGGATCAAACAACTTTTAACTTTGTACCATTAAATGGTCTTTATAATGGTGCATATCAATATAGAGTTAATACTTCCGTTAAAGATACAGCTGGAAATAATCTGGCCGCCGCCTACAATAATAGTTTTACGGTAAATGATACAAGTGCGAATACAGTAACCATGACAAGTCCGGCGAATGGAAGCTTAGATGTGCCATTTGGTTTAGGAGTGCAGAGCTTTGCCATTAGATTTACTGCCACAGTTGATAGTACTTCCGTTACCACCAATCAAGGATCAAATGATTGTAGTGGAAACGTTCAGTTATCATCAAATAATTTTGTAACTTGTATAAGATGGGCAGGGGCACCCACTACTTCTGATAACCTTAATTTTAATTTAGGAGGAAGTGCGGACAACCTTTTACCTAGTACCAATTATATTCTTAAAGTGAAAAAAGAAATCGTAACTACCGCTGCTGGAAAGTCCCTTAAAGGGGATTATTTGTTTAATTTCACCACGGCGGTTTCTCCAACCGTCATATCATTAACCCCAGCACAAAATGCAACGGATATTCCAACCTTTGGGCCTAATACCATTTCTGTAACCTTTGATACTGCCATGAACCCATCCACCATTGTTGGGACAGCAGATAAGTCATGTGGAAATACCGGAGTCGATCTAGCAGTAAATGATTTTGTTGGCTGTTTGCCACTTACGACTTCTACAACCGATAACCGAACCTTTTACCTAACTCCAACCACTGCCCTAGTTAACAATACAAAATATCGCGTGAGGATAACTCCAAAGGCCACATCATCTTTGGGCAATCCGATGGTGAACTATTATCCAAATCAATTTACCGGTCAGACTTTTACTACCACCAATAAACCTACTGTAGCTTCTACAGTTCCTGCAAATGGCGCTACAGGGGTTTCCACAAGGCCAAATTTTACAATAAATTTTAGTGAACCGATGGTTAATGTTAATACGAATGGTAATAATAATACTAGTTGTATTAAAACGATACAATTATCCAATAACGATTTTTCCAGTTGTGTAAGCTTATCTCAACCTGTTAATTCGAACAATAATATAACTTTTACTGTTAACCTAGGCTTAATGCCATTTAGTCCGCCACCCTTACAAACAAATAAAAACTATAAATTAAAAATTTCAGGCGAAGTAATGGCTGTAAGAAATAATATTCCAATGGGTACGGATTATATTGTTGATTTTACCACCGGAGCATTCACCACATCATTGGCAATTTTAAATGAAAACCTTAATTGCGAAAATGGATCAACTCCTACTAATGGATTTAATTCAACCAAAATATCTTGGGTAAAAAGCAAGGAAACATTGGTTAATTCCCCAGAAGGCGGTTATGAGATATTTTATCAAAAAGATGATACAAATCTTTATTGCAAAAAAATTTCCTATGAAAATGGGGAATGGGCACCTAGTGAAACTTCTTTGAATTTGGATCAGGGACTGTGGAGAATAAGGGTGAAAAGTTTTAGCAGATTAAATCCTCAAGGATCGGCACTATCAGATATAAAGGAAGTGGTAGTTCATTAAAATAATAATCCAACGCCAGCGATTATCATTTGGTTAACTGTATAGGTGCTATCATTCATGAGGGAAGATTTGGAGGAATAGTAAAGACTAAACATTAATCTGGTACTTAAAGAAAACGGCAAAGAATAACCACCGCCCAAAAGAAATGATGGCCCCCAATTATATGAAAAGTCCTGATTCTCCCCTTGAAGATCTCCTCCATTTGTCGTGTAGGAAACATTCAGAGTGCCAGAGAAAGATGAAATTCCTAAATCTCCTCTAATAAAATAACCATCTCCTATATTTTGTCCAAAGAAATGCATCGCTGAAGCGGTGATGGAATATTGCCAAAATTTTAGGTCTGCCCATTGTGAGATAACTGTAATTGGCGTTTCATTAAATTGTCCTGAAGTTTTATAGTTTTCATAAACAAGTCCTAATACGCCACCAAGAAGGGTCTTTTTATTTCCAAGCGGAAAGTAGGCCCCAAATGCCTCAAGGGAAACTCCTAGATTATTCATACCATTTTCCCCAGTGAAAGATTCCAGGGATTCGTTAATGGACGGTGCATAATCTATGGGTGCAACTCCAATCGAGGCGTAAATATACCAGGATTCATTTCTTGAGGGTAAATCGCCAATGGATTTTTTCTCTGCAGTGGCCATGGAGTCTTCCCTAAAGGATGGATCATATTTCACCACCAATGGAGGAAGTGATAAAATAAGATCTCTCTTTAGGTCTTTTCGGTAAGGGCAATCCAAAAGGCTTACTTTACCTTCCCTTTCCCCAAGTTCCAAAATATTAAGTATGCATATTTTATCCGGAGAAATTTTAGCAATTAAATGACCGCCTCTTTCAAGTGGCCATTTTTTTGTGAAGGTAATTCTTCCTTTCTGGGCGCCAATGTAGATTTGGGCAAGTTTTATATTATAATAATAATCTAAGTCTTCAGTGATCGCCTTGGTATTGATAACTCCTATTTGGGCGTAAAGACCAAATGAAGTAATGAGGATTAAAAAAAATCTCATTTAATTATTTTAGTGGGAAAAGAGATATTGTCCATTTAGGTAATGTTTGCAGGTGCCGTCACTTTCAAGTTCAATAATATGCTTTTCCAAAGTTTCAGCAGCTTCGATATTTAAAAGGGAAGAAATAGCAGATTTCTTGGGGGGAATCAGCGGGTAATATTTTAGGAGTGTGGCCTTATCAAATGGTGTTAGATCCCTTCTTTTTTCTCCCCTTTCCAAATAGGGACTCATTACCGATTCAATATTCGGATTGGTCACATGTGGGAGTCCGATTAAATGTCCCATCTCATGGATTAAAACTGTTAAAAGATCAAAAGTTCTAGGACCGGAATCTACAAAATATTGAAAATCCCTAAAATTTACCAATATGTCTGCATGGACAAGTTGTAGATATTCATCAGGGGTACCCGCAAATTTTCTTATTCCTGAGAATTGGGTAACTGCAAGTGCAGATGGACTTAGCTCCCTATACCAGCCATCGCTGAAATATATTCCAATCTCCTCATCATTTAAATAATCATCTAAATTACTATAAAGTTTATTTCCACCTACGGTGAAAGGCAGGGTATAAAAATCAATTGAGGGATGTGCCTCATTCCACTTTTGGGCCATCCTCTCAACGGCATTTAACCCGGAAGTATCTCCTACTTCTTTGGCAACTAAGGGAAGAAATTCTTGGGCCAAAATAATATTTAAAGGGGATTCTTGAAGGTTTCCTTCATCCCATCTGTAGTAAACAGGATTTTTTGTACTGTCCTGGGGGGCTTTCTCCTTTGGCGTACAAGATAAAAAAATTAAAATTAAAATTAAAAATTTCAAGATTCGGCCCTAAATTTAAATACTTATCGGGCCGGGTCTTTTTATTTAAGAATTTGCTTTTTTATGGTCGGCAAGAAATGCCGCAAGTCCTGAATCCGTTAATGGATGTTTAAACAATCCTTTCATCACCTTAAGGGGCATAGTTGCTACATCCGATCCTGCAAGTGCGGCATCCCGGACATGCATGGAATGTCTAATTGAAGCAGTCAATATTTTGGTTTTAAAACCAAAGTTGTCATAAATTGCTCTAATTTCCCTAATTAATTCCATTCCATCCTGCCCAATATCGTCTAATCTACCTACGAAAGGACTTATATAGGTTGCTCCATTTTTAGCGGCCAGGAGGGCCTGATTGGATGAAAAACATAAAGTAACGTTGGTTTTTATTTTTTGTTGAAATAGGGCCTTGGTTGCACCTATTCCTGCTTCGGTTAGTGGGAGTTTCACCACTACATTAGGGTGTATTTTTGATAGTTCTAATCCCTCTTTTACCATTCCTTCAAAGTCAGTTGAAATAACTTCAGCAGATATTGGCCCATCAATTATATCGCATATTTCCTTGATTACTTCCGCCTGTCTTCTTCCAGATTTAGCAATTAGGGTAGGGTTGGTGGTTATACCATTCACTATTCCCCATTTGGCCGCCTCTTTTATTTCACTAACTTCCCCAGTATCTAGAAAAAACTCCATTTTAGACTCCTTTTTTGGTGATTTTATAACCTTTTGAAGGCGTGCAGACAAGAATTTCCACTCTGGAGGGGGGAAAAAAAATGGGGGATAATTGGTTTTATGCTACTTTGGTTTTTATTATTTAATTATGCCTTTGGTGTGGATGATTCTTTTTATGATCCAAAAACAGATTATTCCGTATTCTCCGGAAGAATCACGGATAAAGATGATACCGGCCAGATTTTAAAAGTTTCCTCGGAAAATCAAAATATAAAGTTTTTTAGGGCCGGAGATTTGGTGGAATTTTCAATACCTAGTTCCGATAAAAACCCATGCCATAGTAATGTTAGGAGTGTGGAGCCTGGTTATTTTGTAATATATGCCAAAGACTTTGAAGTTTGTGGAGAAAATGCTGAATTTTTTCGTCGAGGGACGGCCTTAATTTTCAAATCTCCCACGCTTCAAGACCGAATTAAAACCATGTCCAATTACCGGGTTACCCTTTTGAGAAGGAAAGATGATTTTTTAAAACAGTTAAATGGCATTAACGACTACCTTTGGACCTATGATCAAAAAAAGGTTACCGTCGCTGCGGATTATGACAAAAGAATTGCGGATATTGAAAAAGATAAAAACAAGTCAATAGATTTTTTGCAGGATGAACGTGAAGATAGAATTAAATTAAGAAAGGAATTGATTAAACGAATTGATAATTTAAACCGTGATTTAGAATATTATAGAATTTCCAAAGATGAGCTTTTCCAAGATCGCTGGCATCTAGATCAACAATTAGGCCTACCGGTCAACACTAGACCCCAGGAATTTAAAGACTACTGAGATTTTTTAAAGTACCACTTTGCCAATAAGGGAAAGATACCAACCAGGGTTAGGGAGATTATGATATTTGGAGTTATGATATCACCTATAGAATTAATAGAGTTTAGTTGAGTGCCAGCATTAACAATAATTACAGTCAAAGGAAACATTCCTATTTGTGAAACGATATAAAAGGTAGACACTTTCATCCTTGTCAGCCCTGAAACAAGATTAAGTATCCAAAAGGGGACAATTGGACTTAAACGAAGGGACAAAAGATAAAGCGGGCCGTTTTCGGAAATTCCTTTATTAATTTTTGTATAAAATTTATAAAATTTCTTCCTAAAAATATCCGAAAAAAGATAACGACTGATTAAAAAGGTGATTGTGGCCCCTATTGAGCTGGCAAAGGAAACCAATATTATCCCAATGGCATTACCAAAAAGAAATCCAGCTAAAATGGTCATGGTAAGAGCACCACCTGGAATTGCAAGGGCTGTTATCCCAATATAGGTCAAAAAAAATAGGGTCGTTACCAAGATATGATTTTGCTCAAAATAAATCGCAAAAATATCCTTATTCTGTTTCAATAGTTCCAACGTGATGTGTTTTTCAAGCGCAAAAATTACTATTATAGTTATCAAAATTGCGATAATAATTTTCTTCATTTTAAAATATTACTTCAGGGAGAGCTTTATGGGAAAAATATTTTTACAAGATAGATTCGCTCCGAACTCCATATGCTTTGGCTGTGGGCCAAAAAATGAAAAGGGACTTAGAATAAAAAGTTACACGGAAGGAGATTTGGTAAAATGTGATTGGAAGGCCTCCCCCCACCATGAGGCATTTCCCGGAATGTTAAACGGAGGAATATTAGGGGCAGTTTTAGATTGCCACTGCAATTGGACCGCGGCCTACCATATAATGAAAAATTTGGGCCTTACAAATCCACTGTGTACTGTAACCGCCGAGTATTCTATTAAACTGAAAAAACCAACTCCTACAGAATCAGATATTTTAATGACCGCCAAAATTATCGAACTCAGTGATAAGAAGGCCATAGTAGAAGCTGAACTACTGGCGGGTGGAAAGTTGTGCGCCACTTGCCGTGGTACCTTTGTGGCGGTATCCGAAGGACATCCTGCATTTCATAGGTGGAATTAAGCCGCTTTTCTGAAAAATTTGTAAAACCTGATTTTTTTTACGTGGGTTGGAATCGCTTCTTGTAAAATGTCTAAAAATATTCCCTCATTTATTCCTGAGGTCCTGGCATCTTCCCAAATATCTTCGATTTTGTGATTTAAAATTATATAGTCTGGGAGGGTCTCTCTTAACGGAGTCGAATCCCTTAAGGCCCTTTTGACCTCCTGGATGTAGATATTCTTTTCTTCAACCATAGGTTTCATTAGAAAATTATATCACGAATTTGGAAAACAAATTTTATTGAGGGTTCAAAAAATTAATGACTTCACTCCATAGTTTTTGGTTATCCAGTACTAAATCATTGTGAGTTCGATTGGGAAAGGTAAATACTTTTACATTTTCAAAAAATTTAGTTTGTTCCTCCGAAAGTTTTTTGGGGATGATCTCATCTTCTTGTGCAATTAAGATTAGAGTTTGAGAAGAAATTTTTTGGGGTTTGAAATCACCTTTAATTAGCCATTTCACAGGGAATAAAGGGTAGGCGCTTTGTCCTACTTCCCCTAAGGTAGAAAAGGGTGATTGCAAAATCAGTCCATCCACTTTTTCAATTGTGGCAAGGTAAGTGGAAATTGCGGAACCCAGGGATTCCCCATAAAGATAAATGGAACCGCCTCTTTTTTGGAAATATTTCAGCAGGTGAAGAGAATTTTCCTTTATTTTTTTTAAATTTGGAAAAGTATTATCACCCGAATAGCCTGGATATTCCGCAAGAATAATATTAATTGGAACATTTTTAAGTGAATTTATTACGAAATCTCGGTCGCAAGCACCTCCTGCATTTCCATGGAAATGAATTAAGGTGGATTTTGCTCCCGGATGAATTTTTTCAATAAAGCGGAGTGTGTCTCCTTCAAAGGGAATTGTCTTTATTTCAGCACAGGCCCTCTCATCGGGGAAAAAGATCAGATGCTCCTGAACCAAATATAAGATTATTAGGATTGTTAGGTAGAAAAAAATAATAACTGCTAATATTTTCATTAATGAAGAGTTAAAAAATCCACGAGGAAATCATCGTTAAAATAATTTTTTTCCATTAAATCTTGATAGGCCTTAAGGCTATAGGAAGGAGCAACCCCCATCCATTCTTTAATTAAATCCTCGCTATGTTCCTGGTGAAGCCATTTAAAAATGCATGATTGTCTTAGATTTTTTGGAGTAATTTCAATCTTAAGTTTATTCTTAAATTCCTCAAAGGTTTTTTCCAAACCTCTCGGGGAGAGTCCTCCGGATATAATTTTGTAAGGATTTGCATTAAAAAGGAGGTGGGTAAATTCAAGTTTATGGAATTCTTTATAGGATTTTAAATCATTTTGGTAAGAAATAAAAACGGAGTTAAATGCCAGAGGAAGTGGAATTGAATATGCATCTCTTTTCGGAGGACGAATTAATACTCTTGGGATATCGCCAGGGATAATATCTTCGGTTTTAAGCAGTTCCAAATCTGAAACCTTAAGGCCTGAACCATAAACTAAAAGCATCACTAATTGGTTTCTCTTTCCCATCAGCCTAATTAGTGTCTTTTCATTTTGGGATTCTTTTATAAGGTGATTCCATAGATTTTTAATACTTGTTAGTTTACAGGGTTTGGGAATATCGTGGAATTTTGGAGAGGGTACCAAAGACTTTACCGGGTTGGATTTTAATACACCTTTTTCAATTAAATAATCACAAAACGCCCTTAAGGTTTGCACTCTTCTTCTTCTGGAATTATTGGAATCATATTTGTTTTCAAGGTGGGCGCCGTATTCCGCCATGAGAGGAACACCTAGTTCGGATAAATTGGGATTAAGATCATTTATAAATTGGTTAAAACATCGGAGGTCTGTTTTATAGTTTTTAAGGGTATTAAAGCTTTTCCCCTGCTTGCTAAGGACTTCTAAAAAGGCAGTTTGGTACTTAAAAATGCTCTTTTCTAATTCCATAACACCTCAAAATTTAAAGGATTACTCACATAACTTTAAGTCATTAGGTAAAGATTCTCAAGTCCTTGAAATTGAATTGGTTAGGTGTTAGTCTTCGCAGTCTAAAATTCATATAAAGTGGAAGATTTATGCTAGAGACGACCTCCAATAATACAATTATTTGGGCAGAAAATATTATTTCTGCTGATGATATTACGCGTAATTTATTGGAGCAACCTTCCATTAAAAAAATCCTTTTACCTTTTAAGTTTGAATTTGAAAAAATGAATGGCCCTTCCATACTTTTGCGGGCCTTAACTCATGATTCTTTTATCTTTGAACGTCCCGAACTAAATCTAGAGTCTTATGAAAAGCTGGAATTTCTAGGAGACGCTGTTTTAGAAACTTTAATCACCACCTATTTGTTTGAAACTTTCCCCGATTTATTAGAGGGAGATCTTTCTAAGTTTAGGGGTGCCTTAGTAAATGAAAAATCATTGGCAGAACTTGCCAGATTTATCGACCTGGGGCCTTGCATATTACTTGGAAATGGTGAAATGAGGGCAAGAGGCTTTGAAAAAGATAGAATACTTGCAGACAGTTTTGAGGCCTTGATCGGGGCCATATATTTGGATGGGGGATTTGGGGAAGTTAAGGAATCCTTCTTAAATCTATTAGAGAATTATGAAATCCAAACCGGACAAAATTTTGTCCATTTGGATAAATTTTATGACTTTGATTCCAAGACCCAGCTTCAAGAGGTCACCATGGACCTTTTCAAAGAATTTCCTGTTTATAAAAGCACTGATTTAGGAGAAAACAAATTCTTAGTGGAAGTTTACCTAAAAGGAAAACTTCTAAAATCACTTGAATGTGATTCTAAAAAAAGAGGCGAACATAAATTGGCAAAAATTGTACTAAAAGAACAACTTTATTTAACCATAGGAGAGCGGCCATGCTTATCACCCATCAGCATCCACTAAATAAATCCATAACGCTTTCCATTTTGGGTGCCCCTAATGCGGGTAAAAGCTCCCTAATTAATAATCTATTAGGATTTGACCTTTCCGTCGTTACCGACAGGCCACAGACAACTAGAAACAAATTCCAGTGTATTTTTACGGTGGATCGTACCGAGGTAATTTTGGTTGATACACCAGGTGTGCATGCATCCAATAAAGAGTTTAATAAAAGGCTAAATCAGCAGGCAAGAGAAGGGGCCAATGGGGCAGATGTAAACCTTCTGCTAATTGATTTAACCAAAGAAGTGTTAAGGCAAATTTTAGAATTTAAGGATAACTTCAGAGAAGAATTAGGCCCGACATGGCTAATCTTCACAAAATCCGATTTAGTGGAAAGAGCATCAGAGTTGCCTTTATCCATGGTTTTTGAAAAGGCAAAAGAAATTATACCTTCCATAGAAAAGTTTTTTCTGATCTCCTCTAAAACTCAGGATAATATTCACCAGTTAACTGGAGCTATATGTGATAGAGCACAGTCCAATCCACATCTTTTCCCGGATGGGGACGTGTCTAATAAGAATGAGAGATTTTTTGTTACCGAATATATCCGCGAGCAGGTTTTTAAATTCTTAAAAGAAGAAGTTCCTTATGAAACCGCCGTGGTTATTGATGAGTATAAAGATTTTAAAGAAAAAGATAATTCCAAGATTGTTTGTCATATTTCCGCCTCTATTTTAGTCAATCGTCCTTCGCAAAGAGCGATTGTCATTGGCTCGAAAGGATCCATGATCCAAAAAATCGGCGCCAATGCTAGGGCCAAAATTGAGAAAATGGTAGGCGGCCAGGTCCACTTAAACCTCCATGCTAAAGTGTCTCCAAATTGGTTTAAGAATAATTTCGTTTTGGAAGAGATTGGACTTCCTCGAGCAGTTGACTCTAACAGAGTATGGAGGGCAAAGGAATGAAACGAACATTTGTAGTATCCCTTATTGGCCGTCCAAATGTTGGAAAAAGTACTGTGTTTAACCGACTTATGGGAAATGCCACCAAGGCCATCACCCATAATGAACCAGGCGTAACTCGGGATCGACATTACGGAATTGCTAAGATTGATGAATTAGGATTAAACAATGAAATCATCCTAGTCGATACCGGTGGTTTTTATACTAACCAGATTAGGGAAGAAGATATCCATACCAAATCAAAGTTTTTTAACTTGATGAGGACCCACGCTGATACGGCAATAAGTGAGTCTGATCTTGTGTTGATGGTTGCCGATGTTAGAGAAGGCCTACTTCCCCTTGACAGCGAAATTGCGACTTTTATCCGTTCAAGAAAAAAAGAATTCTGGCTTATTTTAAATAAATACGATGGAAATAATCAGGCAGGCCTTGAGAGTGAATTTTATAAACTCGGGGTCGATAAAGTTTTTTGCGTCTCTGCCGCTCACGGATCAGGGTTTATGGATTTGCGAGAGGAATTGCAGAGGAAAGTTTCCAGTATTGAAAGCGATTCCGCGCCGGTGCTGCAAAAAGGTATTACTCCTAGAGAGGATGTAATATCTAAGGTAGCTATTATCGGGGCACCTAATGCTGGAAAATCCACGTTACTTAATAATCTTTTAGGTGCGGATAGAGCATTGGTTTCTGAAATACCCGGAACAACTGTTGATCCCGTCGAAGGTTACTTTGACCTTTTCTTTGGTGAAGAGGTGGCGGAACTTTCGGAGAAGAAAGAGTTTACTCCTAATAAAACCATTTTTAGCCAATACGATGCTTTTAAGAAAAATAATCCGGACGTCTATCGCAGAGTTGAGGAGAGTTATCAGTCTTTAGATGACATCAAATTCGAAGATTTTGAAACTGGGCCAGAAGAAGTGGTTGCCGAAGTTGGAAGTTTCTGGAGATCTGTACAAATTGTGGATACGGCCGGTATTAGAAAAAAATCATCAGTTGAAGGTGTCATTGAATCACAGTCAGTGTTTCGAAGTCTTAAATGTATCTCCGAATCCGAAATTGTTATTTTTATGATGGATGTAACCAAAGGAATGGGACATCAGGATAGACGATTAATTGGAATAGCCTTGGAAAAAGGAAAATCGGTCATAGTATGTCTGAACAAAATTGACCTTTTAAAAGAAGAGATGAAGGATGAAAAATCCAAAAATGAGTGGATGGACAAACTTTTAAGATCCGCCCCGTGGCTAAATTTTTGCGATACCATTCCCATTTCGGCAAAAAACAACAAATATATTGGAAGACTTAAAGATTCCTTGAAGAAAACTATAAAGATTAGATGCCATAAAATACCTACCGGAGAACTTAACCGGACCATGCTTCGACTTTTAGATGAGCGGCCATTAACTGCCGCGGCCACAAAAGGAGTTCGTCTTCGGGTGAAATACTCATCCATGGTGAAGAGTTCTCCTCCAACATTTTTGCTTTTTGTTAATAGATCAAAAGGGATTCCAGAGCATTATAGACGTTATTTGCAAAATGGTCTTCGAAAGGAATTTAACCTTTTTAACAGCCCGGTTCATTTAATTTTTAGAAAAGGGTCGGAATTAGAAAGCAAGGTTAAATCCCATAAATAGGTCAAAGGCCAGGCCATTCATATTTGTATAACCATATCCAGAATAATTTTCGCTTCCTTGGGGAAGAGGAGCGTATGCTTGGGTAAATCTGTCTGACCAATTCACGCTGTGAACTAAAAATTCAACCCCAAAATTATACGTTTTCATTTTAAGGGGGAACTGAAGGCCAATACCACCGGCCCAACCCATTCCTTTTCCTTTTTCCTCTTGGAGAGTAGGTTGATTTTTAAATTTATAATCGACACCCCAATATTCCAATCTTCCTACAAAATATGGATTAGCAAAGGTTAAGGCCGATCCTAAATTGGTAGTATCAATATAGTAGCGCATGCTTCCAAAAAATCTCCAGTTATCCACCGTTATATTTCCAGGAAGTTGTTGGGGATTGGGGTAACCATTAACCGGTTGATCGATGGTAAAATAGTTTTGAGAATAGGCAAAACCGATCCCAAAGGTAACATTTGGTTCAAAATAATAATTGGTTCCAAGACTAAATCCAGGGGAGCTATTTTCTTCAAATGCCATCCCTCTATTCCCATCATAGGTCGTCCAACCAATAAAAAAGTCCACCGAAAAAAAGTTTGAATAGTTAAAATAATTTTCCCGCTCTAAAATTTTGGCCGATTCGATTCCCTCGGAATAATCATTAAAAATATCCCCGCCTAGTTCAAAATCGGCGACATCATCCCCATACATGGCGTCCTGTCCAAAAGCACTGAGGGAGAAAATGAAAAAAAGGAAAACAACTTTTTTCATAAGTAAAAGTGAACTTCTGCAGTAACAAAATTGGATCCGGAGGTTCTGAAGGTGGTGCCATCCAATGTATCAAAGGTTAAACCTGCCTCAAAACTAAGTCCTATACTTTGGATGCCAGGAATAAAAAACTCTGACCCAATAGTTAAGTCAATTTGAAGACCCGATTTATCATTCCCTTGTGGTAGGTCCCTGGAGGCATATCCAACTAAAAGTGCACCGTAAAAGAGCAAGTTTGGTTCAGAAAAAATATTTCGGTAAAATTTGGCACCCAATCCCCAACCGCCATCATCTGCTGTACTAAAATTTAAAAGCCCACCAAAGGACATGGTAGGAGAGGCCTGGTATTTAAGGGAGAATGCCGGAATCCTGTTAACCAATTGGTTGGAATAACCCATACCCAAATGTCCTAGATTTGGAGCAGCATTTAATAATAAGGGGAATAAAAATAGGGGGATTAGAAGAATCTTTTTAAGGCCCATAAGTAACATCCTTGTTGCTTTAAGTCATTTTAGATTATTTTATCTTAATTGTTATTTTAATCTATCAATTCCATTTTTGACAACTTAAGTTAGGGGTCTTAAACTCTTTTGGCTCAAAAAACATTTAATTAAGGAAACCAGGTTATGGCGGTAGAAATAGAAAAATTCATTCAAAAAAATAGAATCCAGGTAATTGTTGGGATCTTAGTGATTATGGCCGCTCCCATAGGATACGGTGTCTATAACAATTTTAAAGGTAAGAAAAATGCAGAGTATGCTGATAGAGTTTTTTCTTTCTCTAAAAAGGAATTAAAGGAGTTAAAAGAAAGCACTTTAAAACCATCTGAATTTATCAACCATTTCTCAGGTCTTTTAAAAGAAATTTCTTATAATAATTCTGGTCTTATTGTTTTATTGGAAGCAGCAGAAGTTATGGTCGAAAAAAAGGATTTAGTTTCCGCTAAAGAAATTTTGGAAATAGGAAAATCCAATTATACTTCTGACTATGAAAAAATTCTAATCGGCCTTCGCTTATCCGCCGTATATGAGGACTTAGGAGAAAATGATAAGGCGATTGATCTTTTGGAAGATTTGGCCAGCTCAAAAGTTAAAATTTTAGAAGGAAAAGTTAACTTAGATCTTGGTAGGTTATATAAAAAGGTAAATAATCCAGCTAAGGCCAAAGAAAAATTTGAATATGTTTTAAATAATTTTGATGAAGAGGTTTATAAAAAATTGGCCCAATTAAATCTCTCAAATAAGTAAAAGGACATTTACTTGAAATTTTTATGGATAATTTTGTTTTTAGGCTGTTCCCATATTAAAGCACCCCCAAGGAATCTCCCGCCAGTAACCCTTTCCTGGGTAAAAAATTTTGAAATTAAAACTGAAACCGGAAACCTGGCAATAGCCCTTAATTCCCCTTCTATTCATGAGGGAGTTCTTTTAATGGGGGCCAATTCTGATTCTATGAATGCCTACGATGTCGAGACCGGGAGGCTTTTTTGGAGTGTAAAAGATGGTAATGATATTATTTATGCCGGAACTCCCATAGTTCATAATGACCATGTAATCTATGGGACCACCACCGGACGGGTTTTCTCCAGACAATATGTTACTGGAAAATTGAAATTTGATGTCGATTTGGGATCAAGCGTAGATGGAAAACCCATCGTTTCCGGAAACCGACTTTTCTTTCATTTGAGAAATCACAAGTTACTTTGCCTTGATGTGGAAACGGGAAAAGTACTTTGGGCGTTTGGAAGAGCGGTTGCCCAAACCACAACCCTACAGAGGACCTCTACTCCATTCATAAAGGATAACACCATCTACGTGGGTTTTGCGGACGGATTTATCGTGGCCTTATCGGTTGAGGAGGGGCTTTTACTTTGGGAGAGAAAGCTTACCAACGATTTGAAATTTGTCGATGTTGACCCTTCACCAACACTTCATAACAATTTACTTTATGCCGCTTCTTTAAGTGGCCCCCTTTCCATCCTAAATCCTAAGACTGGCGAGGTTTTGAGACAAGTTGATGTAACTCCTTCAAGGACACCTATCTTTAAAGATAATAAAATCTTTATCCCTACAGTCGATGGAGATGTGGTGATTTTAGATGAAAATTTACAAATACATGCCAAAGAAAATTTTTCCGAAAGGGGAGTATCTTCTTTGGAATTTTACAAAAATCTTTTGGTAGCTACTACGGCCGACGGAAAATTTTTGGTTTTAGACCCTTTAACCCTTGAGAAGAGGTATGAATTTAAAATGGGTCATTCCTTCTCTGCCGTTTTCGGAGATTTGGCAGTTGCACCAAATGGTATTGCCTTTTTAACCTCCAGAAATCGCCTCTACGTTTTTAGATAATTTTATTTATTTTTTTTGATATTTTTAAGGTAATCATCCGCCCAATCGGCCTTCATTCGATATAGCAATTGGTTGTCAATTGCGTCTCCCTCTTTAACCGATGAGATTGACCTGGCAGATAATTTTGAGTTTGCTTTAAGCGACTCAATTAGGGTCCTATTGAAAAATAAGGAAACTTTAAGGAGGGTTTCCATGCTCTTTTTTGATGGGGTTAAATCTTTTTTTGTATCGGCATGGATGAGGAGATTTTGATAGGCATAAAAATTATCTGAAACTCCATCCTCACATAACTCCTGCAACTCATTCAAAATCTTAATTTGTTGAACCAATAGGGCATCTTCTATTATTTGATTTATCTTTGAAAGGTCGGATCCCTCAAGCTTATCTCTGACAATTTGAGCGCTGGCCGATTCTGATAATGGCAATAGTAGCGCCGGATTTTTAGCAAGGTAATTTTCATCGTATAGAAGATTTTTATCAAAAACCGAATAATCGATTTTTCCTTCCACGAAATTTACATGATTTTCCTCAACTTGCAGGTATTCCCCATGAAATCTTGGACATCGTTTTAAAGTTCCCGTCTGTTTCTGAGATAGTTTTTGGATCTGTTTAAATTGTGAAAAGAGGGATAGGAAATAAAGAGAGCTATTGGTATAGCCCATCATTTTTTTCCCTTCTTCCTTGGATGCAACTTTTCTTCCCATGGATTTATAGTTTGTATCCATGGCATAGGATTTTGGTACTATATTGTAATGTTTGCTTTTTGAGGAATACCTTCCCATTTTATCGCCAAAACTCTCTGGCGGCCTATAATTTGAAGCACAGGAATAAAATAAAATAGAAATTAATAATAATTTTTCCATCCTCTTCCTTATCGGAGAGGGCGGAATTAATTAAACACAGGTAAGCCCAAAAAGGAGGGTTTGGTATTTTTTAAGTAAGGAGTTGTAGATATTTTTGCAAAAATGTCCGGAATAAAGACCATTTGTTAATTGATCAAATTGATTAATTAATATTTTGGGACATTCGGCATCTTGGATCGAAAAATCCAATGGACTTGATTCTATCACTCGTAATTTACCAGCTGGATTTACTCCCAAATAATAATAGGTTCCTTCAGAAGTCATGGAAAAAATCATTTCTTGACCAATTAGGTAAAGGGGAAGTTCCTTGTTGGGAATTTTATAGGATATTATGGAATTGTCTTCGTTTAAAAGGAGAGCTTCCTCTTCAATAAATCTATTTTTATCTAATTTAGAAAAATTTGAAATGAAAACTTCTGCCTGAAAAAATTTGTTATCTTCTTTTTGATGTTGGGGGCAGGGTGAGTGCCATTTTATTAAGTCACTTTCTTCCTGGGGATTTGAGACAGTCCAAACCGGAACGAGGATGCCATTTTTTTTCCGAAATTCATCAAGTTTTTTAACTGCCTCGGACTTTTCTTTGGGTAGGTTTTTTAGAAGGTCATCCCACTGGGATTTTTTAAGTCCCATTTCTTTGCTGCAAATTGAATTGAACGGGCAACCTTTGTTGATATGTCCAAAGCCACCAAAGTCATCTGCAAGAATTGAAAGAGAAATTAAAATTAGCAATTTAAACATCAATTTCCTCCTTTAAGTTTTTTAACAAAGAGAAAACCAAGCAAAATAATAAGTTGAGTTACGGCCATGGTAGCGCCTGATGGCAGGTCCCATAAATTGGCCAAGTATAGGCCCAAAACTGAAGAAAAGATGGAAAATGAAATCGAAAAAATAAAAACCTGTTTTATGTTTCTGCCATTCTTTAAGGAGAATACTCCGGGAATTAAAAGTAGGGTTTCAATAAGAACCGTACCTGCTAATTTTAGAGCTGAAACAATTAAAAATGTTAATACTAGGAAAAAAAGGTAATGAAAAAACTTTACATTTATCCCTGAGACTAGGGCGCCTTCCTCATCGTAGATAACATAAAGCCATTTTTTAAAAGGGATAAAAAATAAAGGAATAAGCGACAACATTAATACAAGGGAAAGGATCATATCCTGGTTTTCAAGAAGCAAGATATTTCCAAACAAATAACCTAAAAGATCTCCCCTTTGTCTGGCAAAGAGGAAATGGATAATTACTCCAATTCCCATTGAAGAGGTAAAGAAAATACCAATTAAAGAATCGGAGGGGAGTTTCTGCCTAAAGGTGGCCTTGGCCAAGCCAGTAACTAAAATAAGGGTAATGCCAAGGGTAATTAAAAAAACCAAAAAGGGATTTTCTGAAGACACCATGGAAAGGGCAATAGATAGGCCTAAAAAAGTAGAGTGGGAAACAGCAGTTCCCATGAAAGCATATCTTTTTGCAACAATAAGCGGTGATACAATACCGCACGCCACAGATACGAAAATGCATCCAAGTAATGCCCTAAGTAGGAAATCGTATTGAAAGAAATCCGTTAGGGCCGTCCAGGGATTCATTTCTTTTCTCCCTTGTGATCGCTAGCGCAAAAATGGTGTTCAGAAATTTCATCTTTTTCGTGAATTAGAAGATGCTCAAATTCACAATGATAAATCGATTCTATAATATTTTTTGTTAAATAGTCTTTTTCATCATGCCAATGACTGGTTTGGTTTAAGCAAAGAATTTGGTCACAGTGTTTTAGAACTTGGTTTATATTGTGATCTACAATTACTACCGAGGTTTGAAATTCTTTTTGAAGCCTGGAGAGAAGATTTAGAAGTTGATCAATTCCCGATGTATCAAGCCCCGCAGTAGGTTCATCTAAGATTAATATTTTAGGTGCCTTAATTAGGGCCAGGGAAAGTAATGCTCTTTTCTTTTCCCCTCCAGAAAGCTCAGAGTAGAGTTTTTCTTCTTTTCCTGATAGGCCTACAAGGTTTAAAACATCTTTAATTTTTTCTTTTTTTTCTGGTTGAAGATGGATCATGTCAATAATTCTAAGTGGGAATACAGTATTAAGATTAGCTGTTTGGGGAACATATCCAATTTGTGTCCTGAAATCCTCCACCGGCTTTCCATTAAAGCCGACTTTCCCCTTATAAGGTTTTAAGAGACCGACTAAAATTTTTAATAAGGTGGATTTTCCCCCGCCATTTGGCCCGAGAATCCCAAGCGCTTCGCCTGGTTTTAATGAGAAGGAAATATTTCTTAAAATAAGATGATCAGGGGTATCCGGGTAGGCAAAAGTGAGCGAGTCTACGTTAAGGATTGGGCTTACCATGTAAAACCTTTTCTAAATCCAAATATATTTTATCAAAAACTGCAAAAGGATTTTCTCCTGGCCTTCCAATTATATCTATTTTTACGACCAGATCCTCTTTTCCAATTTTACCTTTAAGTTGCTGGAAAGTGTGAACATTTTCTTCAATTAACCAAATTGGCCGTCTATTTTCTTTTCGCCATTGTTCCAGGATTTTAAGTGATAAAGGTTGAGCTTCACAATTATGGGTGGAAGTTCGAAGCGAGGTTACAATTGCTCCTTGGGATTCAAAAAGGGGTGCTAAGGCATCATGGGTTAGAACAAAATATTTTCCTTGAACCAGATTTTTTAGGTTTTTAATTTTTTCCTCCACATCTTTTACTTTGCAATCCTTGACCAGGGAACAAAGGATGTCTGGATAAAGCCAGAAGTGCTCGATCATATGAACATTTTCTTTTCCATATTTCTTTTTAAATTCCTCAGGAATTTCAATTACAATATTTTTTTTATTGGTATTTTTTCTATTGGTTTCAATTTTTTGCGCCCAGGGGTTTAAATTGGTGGGCCCAAAGGCAACAGTATCGGCGGAAAGTAAGGTTTTAATTTCTCCAATAGAGGGTTCAAAATGATGGGGATCTATTTCCAATTTAAAGGGATAGTTGGAATTTTCAAAAAGGTTACAAACCTGAGGATGGGTACAGGTAATTGATGCAAAGGATGGGAAAGATAAAAAGATTGCTAAAATTAAATACATTTGGGGCAATTTAGCGATCTTTACTGAGGAGCGCAATATAAATGATGATTCCATCTATATCCTTCCAAGAATCTAAGGGTTCCAGTGCCTGAAAGGGTATCCCCAGGATCTCCCTGATAATCCAGGGAAGAGTCAATTATGGAATAAAAGGTATTGTCATCGGGGTTAGGAGTCTGGGTGAAGTATCCGTTATTTGGTTGGGCATAAAAATATCCAAAGGCCGCTCCATATCTCACCTGTCCTGAGGAACAATATGCAATTCCTAGTGCCCTAATTTTTTCGGTGGTTTCTTTGGTCATATTAGGCTCTCCAGTTTCGGGGATAAAATCTTTATCAACGAGGCCTCCACCTGGTTGAAAATCACCTATGCCATCTCCAGATACAAACCGATTAAAATAAACATAAAGATCTGCACCTTGAGGCAGCTTACAGATGCTCCTTCCTTGCGGATCTTTTACAGAAAATTCTGAACAGCATTCCCTATCTGCCGCCACTTGAGTACCTAAGTTTTTACAGCAGGCATGCTTATAGCTCGAGAATACCGCTGGAGTTGATAAGAGGTCTTGCATAGCTACATATGAATCGGGATTGGCAAAATCGACGGCATAGTCGGGGATATTTTGATTATAAATATTGTAAAGTTTTATGGAATTGGTTATCGGGTTGTATTGGAATGCCTTAGATTGAAATTCATCCCTGGTTGCAGGATCAACATTAAATATCCCTGGTACTAATTCGTTTCTATTACTATTGCAATAAAGCGGTTCATAAAAGATTTGAGGAATTCCCACCAACTCAAGTCTTGCGAGTTTTGTAAGATAGTAAAGCGCATTTCCCCCACCCATTCCCACCGTTTCAATATTTCCGGCATCGGTAGGTGCCATGGGATCATTATCAAATCCCGGAGGACATGGCGGGGCATTTGAGGCCGATCCAGATCGAGATTGTCCCAAATATTGCCAGACTGATCCATTTGACTCAAAAGATGCCCTATTTCCGCTGCCAACAATGATGGGACTTGTTTTATCTGTTCTATCTGGTTGGACGCTTAAATCCCATGTGGAGGATCTTTCATAATAAAATCTTGCCCCACTTGCTCCTAGAGCTGGAAGGTAAACTGGACTTCCGTAGCAACCATCGGCCACGGATAATCCATTTATTCCCGCGGAAGGTACTAAAGGATTTGCCCCTCCACCACCAGCACCTGTCCAAGTACAATAGGATTGGGTAACTACTGGACTTGCGGTTACGCCTGTTAAATTATCGGTGCAGTAATCGTAGGTTTTTGTATTTATTGTATTGAAATAAACGGTAAAGCCTCCATAACCCCACGTGGCTGACCCGTTAGGTTTTTCGGCCCCACGGACATGTAGAACATCATAACCTCCGGTATAGGCGCTGTTTTGAATACACCAGGTGTTTTCCGCAAGATCCTTTTCGGGATTTTGGGAAATAGCTTGGCAGGTAGCTTGAGAGGCTTCGTTGGCAGCTACATCAGTTTGGACCG
>Ga0180061_1000053_pt1 | contig 21944 bp, 22 predicted proteins | sample EasRivT27_16_10D_FD_121769 | JGI IMG/M metagenome (GOLD analysis project Ga0180061, IMG submission 121769) | Soil microbial communities from meander-bound floodplain in the East River, Colorado, USA - East River metaG ERMLIBT27_16_10D | ecosystem: Environmental > Terrestrial > Soil > Floodplain ...
ATGAGAGGGTTTTAGCATGAAGAAAGGGAAAAGGGTAATCACCAATTAATTCCTTAAATTTAGGGCCTAGTCTGGTCAAATTTTCACTTGGGTTTCCATATAAAGGATCACAAAGAATTGGGTGACGAAGTATTTGGGACAAATGAACTCTTATTTGATGAGTCCTTCCGGTTTCAAGCCTGATTTGTAGATAAGAAATCTTTTTAAAGCTTTCTAAAACTTTGTAATGAGTAATTGCATCTCTACCGGATACATTTGCAGCCATTTTTAAACGGTTTGTAGGATGCCTTCCTATGGTAGATTTAATAATCCCAGCGGCCGGCATGTTGGTACCCATTACTAGGGCATGGTATGTTTTTTCTATTTTCCGGGCCGCAAACATGGTGACGAGTTCTTCTAGACTTTTTTGGGACTTAGCCACCACAATTAGACCTGTGGTTCCTTTATCCAATCGGTGGGCAATCCCAGGCCGGTTGTTTAAAGAGGATTCTTGCAGCTTAGGGTAATGGTATAAAATTGCATTAACCAAAGTTCCTGTATAATTTCCTGCCCCAGGGTGAGTTACCATCCCGGCCGGTTTATTAATTACTATGAAATATTCATCCTCAAACACAATGGAAAGTGGGATATTTTCTGGAATTGCCTTTGAGGGAATAGGAGGTGGAATTTTTAAATTTAAAATTGTTCCGGCCTTAGGCATTTTTTTTAGTTCTAGTTTTACAGATGAGGTGATCCCCCCTGCCTCAAATATCTTTTTAATTACGGAACGCGACAGGTGAGGACATTTGGCGGAAAGAAATAGATCTAGGCGTTTAAAAGAAGTTACATCTTCGGGAAGGATTTCAAATTCAATTTCATCGGAGTCTTCTTGGGTTTCCATAAAAAACTCATGTGCTCATCCGTTTAATATAAGACGACGAAACCATTTGTGGGTTTAATTTTAGGCATTTTGCATATTGAAAAACAAATCCTCGAACATAGGCCTGGGCCGGAAGTCCTGAAAAGTTTTCTTCTTCTATATTTTTAAGGTATGTGGAAGAAATTTTGGTCATATCGCTCAACCTATTTAAATCCAAATTTTTATAGGTTCTGATTTTTTTCAGAATTTCCCCTGTAAAGTCTATAGTAGATTCAATTTCTTTTTCAAAATTTTCGTCTACCTTGAAGTTAAGTTCATATTTCTTTACAGAAATTAGTTTTGAAATTGATTGGTTATTTGATTCCTTGGTTTGCGTTACCATTGGAGTTTCCTTCAAATACCAATGATTATTATATCCCCTGGCCTGGTCATAAATTTTTCTTTTATCAGGGTTACCTATAATATCAAAGGCCTCTTGTATTTGTTGAACTTGCCTTTCTGAATCATTCTTTGTCATTAAAGAATAAACAGCAATATTATCTTGGGCATATGCATTTCTTTGCCTTAAATACCCTTGGTAGATTTGGTTTTGATCTGCAGTTGAAGGAACATCTAATATTTCATAATAATTTTTTTCATGATCCAAAGGAGGACTCCTTAAATTAATTTACGTTTAATAATTTTTGTACGATCCCTTCAAAATTGTTAACTAATTTAGAATGAGGAAATTCAATTAAAAGAGGTCTTCTTTTTTTTACACTTTGCCAAACAGCCGCATCATATTCTAGGTGACCAACATAATCTAAATTTATACCAAAATATTTTTTACAGATAATTCCCATGGAATGACCGATATCAATATCCGATTGAGTTCGGATTTGGTTGATAATCAATTTAGGAGAGATTTTATCAATTTCATTTTTTAGTTTTATTCCTATCTGGGGATTTTTAGCAAATACCCTTTTTAAAAGATCCGCGGGGATTTCATTTTCATTTATTTTGGCATTATAGGTTTTATCTATAAGCGGCCCAAATTCCAAAAATTCATCGATCATTTTTAATTTACGATGGAAAAAAGCCTTTATAAAACGATACGTGTTTTCAAGTGAGGTAGGTTCGGGGAGGGAAGTTAGGATCCCTTGATCCGCGGCTATGAAGAAATCCAGTGTATTGTTTGAAGTTCCGGCCCCTAAATCCAAAAGAATTATATCGGCCTCTAGGTCTCCAAGGGATGAAAGAATTTTTCTATTCTGGAGATTTTTTAGATTAGTTATACCCAACTCGTCCTGGGCCCCGCTAATAATGGATAGATTAGGAATTGGGGTTGAGGTTTTTATTTCTGCAATTGACCTAAATTTTTTGGTGATATAATCGGAAAGAGTTTTTTCAGGAATTGGAAGGCCCAAACAAGTATGGAGATTGGCCCCACCTAAATCTAAATCTATTGCTACAACTCGATATCCAAGAAGGGCAAGGCAGATGGAAATATTGGCCGTAACGAGACTTTTTCCCACACCTCCCTTACCACCCCCGACTGCCCAAATTCGATAGTTTCTCTGGGAAGCAAGTGAAAGTGCCAATTCCGAGGAATTCTGGGCGATATCCCAAATCGGGTTATTAAGGGGGTTTTCGGGTGTAGAAGACAAAATAAAATCCTCAATGATTTATGTCTTAAATTTATTATAGAAGTAAAACCTTAAAAGAAAAGTTTCTTCCTTATATTGCATTGCGTTTGAAAAACTTTTTTTTTCCATATATAAACTATACAAATGTCTATCTCTTTAAGAGTCCACAAACGAACCGATGTTCATCTGTTGAGAAAACTTTGGCATATTGGTGTCGGTTTAATTGGGGTTATTTTTTATCTAATTAGCGGAATTTCACCTGATAAATTAGCAATTATTTTATTTGCCCTTGCTGGACTTGCGATTGGGTTGGATGTTTTAAGAATTAATAATCAAAAAATTCAAAGGGCCTCGCTTTTGGTAATGGGACCCTTTATAAGAAAATCCGAACTTAGATCAATCACAGGCCTTCCCTTTTACGCGTTAGGGGTGGCACTGAGCCTTTCCTTGTACCAAGAAAAAATAGCTGTCCTTTCGGTTTTATTTTTAATTTTTGCCGATCCAATTTCTAGTTATGTGGGTATTCGTTTTGGAAAAGATAAAATATTACCTAATAAGTCATTACAGGGATCCTTAGCAGGTTTTATTGTTTGCGTGGCCATAACTTTTATTTATATTTTTCTTAGGGGAAATATAAATCACAATATTTTAATATTTGCTCTTTTTGGTGGATTAGTAGGATCAATTTCTGAGTTGATGTCTTTTTTAATTGACGATAACCTGACCATTCCAGTGATTTCTGGTCTAGGCTTAACTTTTTTAAATCATTTATTTCTTATATTTTAATGGTGAAATTCGTCGTGCTCTTTAACCGATTTTCCATCAAATTGCATTCCTGCCACAACCATGCATATTGGGAAGAACGCCCAAGACCCTAGTAGCAAAAGCGCAATCCAAAATCCTTCACTCATATAACATCCTTTCCCCTAAAAATACCAATTATGCGGGGATTTGGCCATTTGAATAAAGTTTAAATTAAATTTATTTTGTAAATTTATTTTGAAGACGCCGATATATCTGAGGAAAAATAATCATTATGACTAGGATTATTAAAATGGTCACAAATTCATTTCCGATTAAGCTTTTTACCCAAAGAGTGGAAATCATAAGCACAGTAAAATAAATCATGTCTCCGGCTATGGCGATCATCCAACCGGTCAGAAAGCCATGTCCAGCTACTGCAGCAACTCCTCGTCCGGTCATAGGATCCACCCCAAAAGCGATCATGATTAGGGGCAATACTCCTGACTTATTTCCATAATGTTCTATGGTTTTTTTAACCATGTGTTTCATCATTTCACCAATCCGGGCAAAAAATTGAATTTTTTTTCCCAGCTTAATAAAGAGGATCATGATGGGCTCAAAGGCAATAGCTAATATTACATCGGAGATAAAATATAAAATCATCATTACAGGCCATCCAAACCCCTTAGTTTTGGCCAGTAAAACTCCACCTGGGATTCCTCCTCCAATTGGAACTAAAAAAAGAAGTAAAACATCCCAGAGATTTGAAAAATAATTCATTTAGGTTTAACCACGAAATTTAAAATCCTACCTGGAACCCAAATTTCTTTTAAAATATCCGAGTCCTGAAGGAATTTTGCTATTTTTGGATCTTCTTTGGCTAGAGCGATAAATTCCTCCTTGGAAATGTCTGCGGCCACATCCAAAGTAGCGCGGGTTTTTCCCATTATTTGGACCGCAATAGTTATTGAATCATCTTTTGCGAGTTCGCTATTAAAAGTAGGCCAAGGTTCAAAGGCCAGAGATTTTTTCTCCCCCAAAATTTCCCAAAGCTCTTCCCCCAAATGGGGAGCATATGGAGATACCAAAAGGGAGAATATTTTTGCGGTTTTTTTGGCAACTTTTCCTTTTTTGTAGCAGAGGTTTATAAAAATCATTAATTGGGAAATACCAGTATTAAATTTTAATTCTTCAATATCCTCAGTAACTTTTTTGATTGTTTTATGAAGAAGTTTTTCTACTTCGAGGTCCTCTTTACCTTCAAAAATATTATTGGGGTCACTAAAAAATCTAAAAGAACGATTTAAAAAGTTATAAACACCCTTTACTCCAGCTTCCTGCCAAGGTTTTACTTTTTCCAAAGGCCCCATAAACATCTCATAAAGCCTTAGAGAATCTGCTCCATGTTCGGCCACAACAGAATCTGGATTAATTACGTTTCCACGGGATTTGCTCATCTTTTCCCCATCGGGGCCTAAAATTAATCCTTGGTTTACCAATTTTTTAAAAGGCTCTTTGGTAGAGACAAGACCCAGATCAAATAAAACCTTATGCCAAAATCTTGCGTATAAAAGATGAAGAACCGCATGTTCCACCCCGCCAATATAAAGATCAACAGGCATCCAGTACTTTTCAGCTTCTAAAGACCAGGGCTCTTTAATGTTTTTGGGATCCAGGTATCTTAAGTAATACCAGCAAGACCCTGCCCAGTTAGGCATGGTATTGGTTTCTCTTTTTGCTTTTTTACCAGTTTTTGGATCAATAATATTTAACCAGGAATCAATAGTTGCAAGAGGGGATTCACCTGTACCTGATGGTTCATATCTTTCTACCTCAGGTAGAACCACTGGCAATTCATCTTCATCTAGACAACGGATTGTTCCGTCCTCATATTTTAAAATAGGAAAGGGTTCACCCCAGTAACGTTGTCTGGAAAAAATCCAATCTCTAAGTTTATACTTTACTTCTTTTTTTCCGATTTTTTTATCTTCCAACCATTTAATGGCCATTTCAATGGCTTCCTCTTTTCCAAGGCCATTTAAAAATTCCGAATTGATATGAACACCGTCCTCCTCGTGGGGCTTTTCATCTAGATCTCCGCCTTCAAGAACGGGAATTATTGGGAGTTCATATTTTTTTGCAAAATCATAATCCCTTTGGTCATGGGCAGGCACGGCCATAATGGCGCCGCTGCCATAGGAAATAAGAACGTAGCTAGCAGTATAAATTGGAATTTTTTTTCCATTCGCAGGGTTAATGGCATAGGCGCCAGTAAAAATTCCGCTTTTGTCCTTATTTAAATCGGTTCTTTCAATTTCTGTTTTATTTTTTATTTCAGACAAATAATTCTTGATTTGTTCTTTTTGTCCAGAGGAGGCTAATTTAAGGGTTAGTGGATGTTCTGGTGCTAATACCATATAAGTGGCACCAAAAATGGTATCTGGGCGAGTGGTGAAGACTTCAATTTTTTCCTTTAGGCCGTCTATGGAAAAATTGATACTTGCCCCTTGTGACTTCCCTATCCAATTTCTTTGCATTTCTTTAATATTTTCTGGCCAATCTAGGTCATTAAGATCCTCTAGTAATCTATCTGCGTAGACGGTGATTTTAAGCATCCACTGCTTCATTTTCTTTTTAATTACCGGATGTCCACCTACTTCAGATTTACCATCTACTATTTCTTCATTGGCCAAAACGGTTCTTAGGGCCTCACACCAATTAACTTCAATTTCATCTTCATAGGCCAACCCTTGATTGAAAAGTTTTACGAAGATCCATTGGGTCCATTTATAATAATCCACATCAGATGTAGCAATCTCTCGATCCCAATCATAACTAAATCCTAAAAATTTTAATTGTCTGGTGAAGTTTTCTATATTTTTTTTTGTGGTTGCCTCTGGATGTGTACCAGTTTTGATGGCGTAATTTTCTGCAGGTAGGCCAAAAGAATCCCAACCCATCGGATGAAGGACATTAAAACCCCTCATTCTTTTATATCTAGAAACAATATCTGTTGCAGTATAACCCTCAGGATGGCCTACATGAAGACCATTTCCGGATGGGAATGGAAACATATCAAGGGCATAATATTTTGGTTTTTTAGGATCTATTGATACCTTAAAAGTCTTATTTTCTTCCCAAAAATTTTGCCATTTTTTTTCAATTTTTTGAAAATTATAATCCATTTTTTCCCCATTTAAGATTTATCTAATCTTGTAAATCAAAGAGGGAAGGATAGGCAAGATTTAATGGGCTAAATGAGCGGTTTTTTCTAGGTGATCATACTCTTTAATCACTTGGAGAATGTTAAAGTCTTCCAAGAAGGGGTTGCCATCCCTAAATATTAGGGAAAGGGTCTGAATTCTTTCTAAAAGAGAAGGGCACTCTAAAAGAATTTGGCGAATTTCTAAATCCTTAACTAAAAACATGCAAATATAATCTACTAAATGGGCAGGGGCGCGAAGGGTTTCCATTAATTGGTTTCTTTCTGTTGGTCTCAAAAGTGATTGATCCAACCATTTCTCAAAAATAGTTTTTAATTTTATTAGATTTAAATCATCTAAGCTTATTAATTCTTGCTTATCTTCAAAAATTTCAACGTCATAGACGCTATACGGGTGATCTTGAATAATTTTTCCAACTTTAACTCGGTTTATTCCATTTACTAAAATCTTTATTCGACCACCATCATCTTCCAGCATTAGTGGTATTCCTATACCGCAAATTTTTTTTGGAATTTCACTAATAAAGGATCCGAAGCTCTCGGCCAGGCCTAGCCCTATGGGACAATCAAATTCAATACAATCCTTTATTATTTGGATGGCCATAGGATTTTCTATTGTAAGGGGCACAGATGTTTTAGGAAAAAAAACTAAGTTTTGAACCGGAAGTATTGGAATTTTTAGCTTTTCTGAAGCCATTTCTCTTTTATCGGACAAAAACAATCAGAAAATAATTATAGGGATAATCCCTTTAATATCGACATATTGCATCCAAGTTGCTATTGCAATCTAAACAACAAAAGGGATTTATACCCAGATGGAACAATTAATTAAATTGACCCCTTACCTCCAATCCACAGTGTGGGGAACCAATAGGTGGGGCAATGGCCCAATAGGAGAATCTTGGGTTATTTCAAACCATCCTAAGGGATCCTCCTTAGTTAATGGAATGAGACTAGCAGATTTAATAAAAGATCTTCCTTATTTGGTGAAATTTATCGATACCTTGGATAATTTATCTGTTCAGGTTCACCCAGATGATGAATTTGCCAAAAAACATGAAAATTCATTGGGGAAAACTGAATGTTGGATCGTTTTAAGTGCTAAACCTGGTTCGGGGATTTATTTAGGTTTAAAAGAAAATGTTAGCGAGATGGAATTTAGGGAAGCTCTTGAAAATGGCGAGGACATGTCTTCTTTTTTAAATTTTTTTCCAGTTTCTAGAGGGGATTTTTATTTTGTTCCCGCTGGTACAGTCCATGCGATTGGAAAAGATATTTTTTTGGCGGAAGTACAGCAAAGTTCTGGAATTACCTATCGAGTTTGGGATTGGAATCGAGTGGGATTAGATGGTAATCCAAGGGAACTTCATATTGAAAAGGCCTTAAAAGTAATTAATTTTAAAAAGAATTTATCTTATAAAAAAGAAAAAGTCTTTGACCATTCTGGTGAGACATTATTAGTTGAACATGATTATTTCCGCGTGAACCTTATTAATTTGAAAAAAAACCAAGAAACTACGGTTAATCTTGGTTACAATAGAATTGGAGGGCTGGTTTGTCTTGAAGGAGCAGTGGATGTTTTTCGAGACACTCAGGAAAGGTCTTTGAAGCAGATGGAGTCTCTTCTAGCACCTTTAGGCCAATTTGGACCAGTTAAGATCAGGAGTAAGGAAGACTCTTTGCTTATATGGGTAAATTAAAAATATTATTTATTGGTCTTTTGATTTTTGGATGTACGAAATATTCGGAAATGCAAAGAAATGAAGATGGAAATTATTTTTTCAAATCGGATAAAATTCATCTAAGAGACTTAGCACTAATTCCCTGGAAAGTCGGCATAACTTCAAAACAAATTATTACTAGGGGAATCCTTTTTACCCTAGATTTTCCTAGACTTAGAAATAAAGATATTTTTACCCTAAATGAGAACTCTAATGTAAATTCCTGGCTAATCAGAGTTAGAAGAACCTCGCCATTTGGAAGTTCGATTTTAGGCCATTTTTATTCTCCTTTTTTATCACCCGGAATTCCTGGGTCGGAAAAATTAAGGGCCAAACCTATCAAAAGTATTACACTTCAAGTCTTCTATATTGCAGCGACATTGCCTGAAGAATTAGTAAATTCTCCTTGTCCCCCGATGAACCATAGAAAAGTGGTAAGTGAAATCCTAGTTGATCCAATATCAGATTCACAACCAACCATGACCGTAACATCGGACTCCTCATCTATCTTAAACGAAGAAATCGCACCATACACCTACCGAACTCCCACCATGAATGGTGGCAGCGATCTCGCTGGAGTTTACCATTTTGAAATTGCTTTTTTTGATTCGACAACTAAAAAGGTAATAGGGGATTGGGTTGAGTATCCCCAAACCTTTACGGTGGTAAAAGAGTCCGAAATTGCATTGGATGAATGCCTAAATTATACCCCACCAAAACCTGGTCCCGATTTTCGTGATTTTAGAAGGTTTAAATGGAAGGAAAATATGTTTAAAGAGGAGGGACAGTAATTTTGAAAAGTTTAATACATAAGATTTCCTCCGAGGTTTCATTTCTAGAAAAAATAGGGGGATTTGCTTTTGAAAAATTTATCAAATTCAATCGGGCCATAGTTGGTGCTAAGAAAAAAGAGTTAGGAGATATCCATTTTCTAGAAATAAATAAAGGACATCCGGAAACTATACTCTTGGTTCATGGTTTTACGGATAGCAAGGATGGATTTCTTTCCCCTGCGTTCTTTCTTTCCAAGAAATACAATTTATTAATTCCCGATCTTCCAGGTTCAGGTGAGAACAAAAAAAGTTTTAAAGAAATTTATAATCTTCCTTATATGGCAGAAGGTTTGGCCAAATTCCTAAAAAATAAAGGATTGAAATCCATCCATGTTGCCGGAATTTCCATGGGTGCTGCCGTGTCCATGGAATTTACTCTCATGCACCCCCTGATGGTAAAAAGTCTAACGTTAATATCACCTGCAGGTTTTTTTGATCCAAAAATTCCCAGTATTTTTCATGAGATGATTTCAGGAAAGAATATTTTTTGCGTAAAAAATCTGGAGGAATATGAGGCGCTTTTAAATAGGGTGATGGTTAAAAAACCTTTTATCCCCTTATTGGTAAAAAAGCATTTGTTTGAAAATCTTTATTCCTTGAGTGAATGGCATTGTAAAATGACCGAAGATCTTCTGGGTGGAGTAAAATCCATTTATGACAATGAAAAAATTAACCAAAACGGGTTTAATGAAAGGTCTAAAGATATTAAGTGTCCAACCCTCCTGTTATGGGGAGATAGTGACAGCCTTTTTCCCTTGGAGCTCTCAAAAATTCCCCTTCTCAAAATAGAGAATTCAGAATTGGCAATAATCAAAAATGCCGGTCATGCTCTTCATCATGAAAGACCTCTGGATTTTTCAAAAAATATCCATAAGTTTCTTCAAAATAAAATTTATTTAATTAAAAACTGACCATTTCACTCAAGAATGTTTTAGCCACGTCGAAAAATAACATTATGGAAATTGCACATCTAAATTATAGAGATTTAAGTATTGGTAGAGCTTCGGATATTGTAAGACAGCTTCAACAATTAAGGGTAGACGTAAAGGAAACAGGCCAATACGTAACTGAAGAACTTAAACCGCCGATGAAGGGAAATCCTAACTCGCCATATGCTCCGGAAAGGGCAGGTGAGCAGAAAATTCTCGGGACAGATATAGAATCAGGTTGGAGAAGGAGGTTGGATTTACTATATTAACAACTAATGTCAGATAATTCTTGGACCCTTTATATTCTTCAAACCAAATCAGGCAAACTCTACACCGGTATTACCATAGACTTAAGCAGAAGACTCAAAGAACACTTATTTTCAAAAAAAGGCGCAAAATTTTTTCGAATAGATAAACCCAAGCAGATTATTTATACTGAATCTCTTCCAAACCGGTCTCTTGCTCAAAAAAGAGAGGCACAAATAAAAAAAATGAGCAGGGCCCAAAAATTAAATTTGATTTTTTTAAAAAAAATATAGCAATATAGGGATTTGAATCAGGGAGGGTTCTTAAAATGAAAAAATTAGTTTGGTTGCTTATATTTTCTCTAAATTTAAGCGCTGCGGAATATGTTATTGATAAAGTACATACCAAAGTACTTTTTCATATAACACACCTCGTTTTTAACACTATGACAGGAAAATTTGATAATTTTTCAGGAAAATTTATATATGATGAGGATAAAAACATTTTATCCGAGGTTAATGTTAGCATCGCTGCAAACTCCATCAATACTGATCATGAAAAAAGGGATACCCATTTAAAAAGCGAAGATTTCTTTTTTGTGGAAAAATTTCCTGAATTAACCTTCAAATTTGATAACAAAAAAGTTGTCCCAGGAAGAGAAGTGGTGATTACTGGAGAGCTTACAATGCGAGGAGTAACAAAAAAAGTTGATTTAAACCTTACTTTAAATGGGCCAGTTACAGATCCTTGGGGCAACAGTGCTCTTATCTTTAAATTAAAAGGAAAAGTGGATCGAAGGGATTTTGGAATTTCTTGGAATAAGGATTTAGTTGGAAAAGTTAAAGGATCATTAATAGGGGATATGGCCGAAATTGATATCCAAGGTGAGGCAAATCCCGATAAAGGAGAAAAAAAATGAATAAAAAAAATGTATTGGCGGCAGCAGCACTGGCCGGCCTTTTGATGGGAGTGGGGTGTTCTTCCACATCGACTGAAACTGCTTCTTCCCCAATGGGAGAGTGTCATGGCGTAAATTCCTGTAAGGGGACTGGTGCATGTGGTGGTGAAGGACACTCTTGTGCGGGCCAAAATAAATGCAAGGGACAAGGATGGCTAAAGATGTCCCAAGTCGACTGTGTTGCCAAGAATGGGGCCTTCAAGGCGCAATAGCTTTTGCTAATGACGAAGGCCTAAAAGTTATGTTTTTATAGGCCCATGTGTAATATTGGGCTGGGTCTTAGGAAGGAGCATTATTCTTTCCTTGAAAAGAAACCAAAAATTCACGCGAGATGGTTTGAGGTAATTTCCGAAAACCATCTCAACTCAAGGGGTAGACCATGGCAAATCCTAGAGATTATGAGAAAGGATTTCCCTTTGGCATTTCATGGGGTGTCTTTATCCATAGCATCCTTTGCCCCACTTAATTTTCATTACCTAGAAAAACTTAAGGCCATGATTGAAAGTTTTGATCCTTTTTTAGTATCAGATCATTTGTGTTTCACAGGCCTTCCTGGGGCCAATTTTCATAACCTTCTCCCGTTTCCTTTTAATGAAAAAATGCTGGAACATTTAATCGAACGTATAAACCAAGTACAAAATTTTCTGGGAAGAAGAATCGCTCTTGAAAATCTCTCTGCCTATATTGATTTTAAGGAATCCGAATATAGGGAATGGGAATTCATCGCTAAACTTCTTGAGAGATCCGATTGCCACCTGCTTTTAGATATCAATAACGTTTATGTGAACTCTCAAAATCAAAAATTTGATCCCAAAGTTTTTATTGATGCAATTCCTAAAGATAAAGTTGCACAAATACACCTTGCCGGCTTTTCTGATATGGGAGATTTTCTTTTTGATACTCATTCAAAACCAGTCCATCCAGAGGTTTGGGATTTATTTTCCTATGCCATTAAGGATTTAGAAAATGTGCCAGTTCTAGTGGAATGGGATGATGATATACCTGATTATCCAATTCTTGAGGCCGAAGCCTTAAAAGCCAAAAAAATCTGGGAGAGTCATCATGCTTAGCCTTATAGACGCCCAAGAACTTTTAGGAAAATATATTTTACGAGAAGAAAAATCTCCAATGCTTTTAAATTCAGTTATACCCGGAGGTAAGCTTTCCCCAGATTCTGCCTTAAGGGTATATAGAAATGACTATTTAGCAAGAATGACTTCGGTTTTGGGGGAGAATTATCCAGCAGTATGGTCTGTTTTGGGGGATGAATTCTTTTTTTTAACATGTAGAGAATTTATTAATAATTTTGAATCAAAGTCATTTGACATAGGTGACTTTGGCGGAGAATTTCCAACCTTTTTAAAAACTCAAAAATTAGGAATGGAGTTTCCATTTTTGATGGATTTGGCCATTTTTGAAAAAAACTTTTTAAGAATTTTTCATTCGGAACTTAAGGCCCCTGTTCAATTAGATATAAAAACAAAAAACCCATTGGACCTAAGGTTTAAATTTATTGAAGGAGTCCATCTGCAAAAATCCCCATTTCCCATTTTTAAAATTTGGGAGATGAGAAATATTCCCAATGATAAACGAAATGAAATGGATATAAATTGGAAAGAAACTACGAATCTTGTACTTTTTAAAAATAAATCAGGGATTAAAACTTCATTTTTTAAAGAATCTCAAATGGATATTTTAGAAAAACTTTCTATTGGGGTAAAATTGGGGGATTCCCTAAAAGCATCTGCAACAGAAGAAGAGGTAGGAGAAATATTTAAGTTTATCTCCTCCTCGGGAATCTTATTGGAAATAATTGAACAATGTTGACCGTGGAAGAAACAAAAAAATATAACTGCCAAATTAACCTTGAAGGCTTTGGGACTTCTTCTCAGGAGAAATTAAAGGCAGCAAAAGTTTTGGTGGTTGGGCTTGGGGGATTGGGTTCTCCAGTTTCTTTATATTTGGCGGCCTCGGGAGTGGGTACCCTAGGTCTAATTGAATTTGATAAGGTCGATCCTTCTAATCTTTCCCGGCAAATTCTCTATTGCGAAAATGAGATTGGAAATCTCAAGTTGGATATCGCTGTTGAAAAATTATCCAAACTAAACTCAAATATAAAAATTGTTCCATTTAAGGAAAGGTTGACCAAAAAAAATGCCGACGAAATTTTGGGTCAATTTTCTTTAATTATTGATGGGTCAGATAATTTTGAAACAAGATATTTAGTAAATGACAATTGTGTAAAATTAGGAATTCCTTTAGTGCATGGAAGTGTTTCAGGTTTTGAGGGATTTATTTCCCTTTTCAACCTCAAATCAAGTTCACCGTGCTACCGCTGTCTTTATCCGGAAATTCCAAACAATGGATCAGGGTGTTCCGAGATCGGAGTTTTACCAACTGTGGCAGGATTGATTGGCGTCCAAATGGCCCATGAGTGCATCAAGTTTTTGACTGGATGTGGAGATACTCTAGATGGGAAAGTACTTTTTCTTAGAAAAAATAATTTTGAAACCTTTAATTTGAAAAAAGATCCACACTGCCCGATTTGTGGAACCGGTAAAAATCTGGATAAAAACATTTTTCAGGAACTTACCCTCGATGAATTTAATAAAATTAAACACCAAGCAGAAGTCATCGATATAAGAGAAGAGATAGAGTTTAAGGAAGTAAACCTGGGTGGAACTAATATCCCATTTACTTCTTTTGAAATCGGTAGGGTCGCTCATTTAATAGACAAAGAACTAATAATAATTTGCTATAGTGGTGAAAGAAGCAAAGTCATCCTTGAAACTTTAAAAAATAATAATTTTAGAAAAATATTTAATCTAAAGGGTGGAATCAGAGAGGCAATTTTAAATTGAAATCCCAATTTTTGGAGAAAACTAATGAATAAAGATTATAGAAAACCGTTTCCCAATTCAAGAAAGGTCTATGTTAAGGGGGAAATCCATAAAGAAATTAAGATTGGAATGAGGGAAATATTAACCTCCAAGGAGTTTACCCATTTCGCAAATGATAAGGCGTTGAGATCAACATTATCTTATGATGAGGGAATTTTGGTTTATGACACTTCCGGATTTTATACAGATCCGGAAATTGAAATAAATTTAAATAAAGGCCTTCCAAAATTAAGAAAAGATTGGATTGCAAAAAGAGAAGATACGGAAGATGTATCCGGGAAACCTTGCATAAAAGCAAAAACTGGGAAAAATGTAACCCAACTATTTTACGCAAAAAAAGGAATTATCACACCTGAGATGGAATATGTTGCCATCAGGGAAAGCCAAATGCGGGGAAAGATTTCTTTGGATGCTGAAAGAGAAACCAGGTTAAAGGGCCAAGATTTTGGTGCAAATATTCCCGAAATAATTTCTCCAGAGTTTGTAAGGTCAGAAATAGCTGCTGGTCGGGCAATTATTCCTACCAATATTAACCATCCAGAATGTGAGCCAATGATAATTGGAAGAAACTTTTTGGTTAAAATAAATGCTAATATTGGAAATTCGGCCGTAGCTTCCTCGATTGAGGAGGAAGTGGAAAAATTGGTATTTGCTACAAGATGGGGAGCAGATACGGTTATGGACTTATCAACGGGTAAAAACATTTATGAAACCCGAGGCTGGATTCTTAGAAATTCCCCAGTTCCTATAGGAACAGTGCCAATTTATGAAGCATTAGAAAGAGTAGGTGGAATAGCAGAAAATTTGACGTGGGAGATTTATAAAGATGTCCTAATTGAACAGGCCCAACAAGGTGTAGATTATTTTACTATTCATGCGGGAGTCCTCAAAGAATATATTCCATATGCTGCTAAAAGAATTACTGGAATTGTTTCCAGAGGCGGGGCAATTATGGCCAAATGGTGTATGTTCCATAATAAAGAAAACTTCCTTTACACCCACTTTAATGAAATTTGTGAAATTATGAAGGCCTATGATGTTTCGTTTTCACTAGGAGATGGTCTTCGACCTGGATGTATTGCTGATGCAAACGACAAGGCACAATTTGGAGAATTGAAAACTCTGGGAGAGCTAACTCAAATGGCATGGAGACATGATTGTCAGGTAATGATCGAAGGCCCAGGACATGTTCCAATGCATTTAATAAAAGAAAACATGGATCTTCAGTTAAAATATTGCAAGGAAGCTCCATTTTACACTTTGGGGCCATTAGTAACCGACATAGCTCCAGGTTATGATCATTTAACTTCGGCCATAGGTGCTGCCATGATTGGATGGTATGGCACGGCCCTTTTATGTTACGTAACTCCCAAGGAACATTTAGGTCTTCCCAATTTAAACGATGTTAAGGAGGGAATTATTGCTTATAAAATAGCAGCACATGCGGCGGATTTGGCCAAAGGCCATCCAGGAGCAAGAAGAAGGGACGACTTATTGTCGGCTGCCAGATATGAGTTCAGATGGAATGACCAGTTTAATCTTTCCCTTGATCCAGAAAGGGCAAGAGAATATCACGATGAAACTCTTCCCAACGAAGCAGCTAAAGAATCAAAATTTTGCTCAATGTGTGGCCCAAAATTTTGTTCCATGAGAATTAGTGAAGAAGTCAAAGCATATGCAGGAGGAGAAATCATCCAATGAAAAAAACCATTGGAATAATTGGTGCTGGAATTTTAGGGAGACTTATTTCCTTATTTTTTCATCAAAAAGATAATGATGTTCATTTATTTGATCAAGGGGATTTTCTTCCAAGAAAGGGTTGCTCTTTAACCGCTGCCGGAATGATCGCACCATTTTGTGAGATGGAATATTCTCATCCAGAAATTGCCAATCTTGGAATCGAGTCATTTGAACTTTGGGATCAGATCACGGCCTTCCTTGGTGGTGAAATTAATTATGATAAAAAGGGAACTTTGGTTTTGGCCCATTCTCAGGATAAAAAGGAGCTTTTAAGGTTAAAGGAAATTATTAATAAGCACTTCCCGGGAAAAGAAATTTATCAGGAGGTAAAGGCCAAAGAATATGAGCAGGTTTCAATAGAGGATGGTCTTTTTTTTCCATTCGAGGGGCAAATTGATCCCCTGGATATTTTTAGTGCATTTAATAGAGAGCTTTTTCCCAAACTGAAAGGATTGTACTTCAACACCAGGGTCGAGGAAATAAATACCAATAAAATAAAAGCAAATAATAAAATATATTCATTTGATCTCGTAATCGATTGCAGAGGTCTTGAAGCCAAATTAGAAGATTTAAGAGGAGTAAGAGGAGAATTATTACTAGTAAGGGCACCAGATGTGAAATTGACTAGACCAATAAGACTTATGCATCCGAGATACCCCATTTATATCGCTCCAAGAAGAGATCACAAATTTTTAATTGGAGCAACATCTGTTGAAAGTACAAGTATGGAACCAATTACAGTTAGATCTACCCTGGAACTGCTTTCTGCAGCTTTCTCAGTAAATCCAGGATTTTCAGAAGCCAATATTTTGGAATCTCGGGTTGGACTTAGACCATGTTTTTCAAATCACCTTCCAAGGATCTTTTTGGAGGATGGCTTAATTAGGGCCAACGGTCTTTATCGCCATGGCTATTTAATTTCTCCCATGATTGCCAAATTGGTAGTTGATTATGCAGTAGATGGAAAAATTCCAAAAGGTTATGAATCCTTTTTCAAGGAGAATCCATGATATTGATAGTTAATGGAGAAAAAATTGAATTTAAAGACGAAGGTAATATTTTGGAAGTTATTAATTCATTAGAAAATAAAAGTGAGTATTTTGCCGTTGCCTTAAATAAAACTTTTATCCCTAAATCCCAATATCTAAATATTAGGTTAAAAGAAAATGACCAACTTGAAGTGGTGACTCCCCATCCTGGAGGTTAAATTATGTGGGAATTGTTTGGAAAAAAAATTAATAGTCGATTGCTACTTGGTACCTCCAGATATCCATCACTTGATATCTTAAAAGAGTGTATTGGGGAGAGTGGTTGTGAGATTGTAACAGTTTCCCTAAGGCGTTCGGGTAATGGGAAGGAAAATGGTTTCTTTAAGGCCCTTAAGGATTTAAATCTAAATCTTTTGCCAAACACTGCAGGATGTACAAGTGTCCATGAAGCTGTGACCACAGCATATATGGCCAGAGAATTATTTAATACGGATTGGGTAAAGCTCGAGGTGATAGGGGATGATTACACCTTAAGACCGGACCCTTTTGGTTTAATTGAGGCGGCAAAGATTTTAATTAATGACGGATTTAAAGTATTCCCATACATGACGGAGGATTTGGTCGTTGCAGAAAGGTTGTTAAATATAGGCTGCAAGGTATTAATGCCTTGGGCTTCTCCAATTGGTTCTGGACAAGGAATTACCAATATTTTAGGCCTTAAGATGATGAGGGAACGTTTTAAGGAAATACCACTAATTGTGGATGCAGGGATAGGGCGGCCATCGGATGCAGCTCTGGCAATGGAGATAGGATTCGATGGGGTTTTGTTAAACTCCGCAGTTTCTTTAGCAGTCAATCCTCCAGAAATGGCAAAAGGATTTTCTTTGGCGATTAAAGCAGGTAGATCTGGATATTTGGCGGGAATAATGGAAAAAAGAGAGTTTGCGAGTCCATCGACTCCAGTCGTGGGCAAACCATTTTGGCATGGGAATTTTTCCAAATGAAAAAAGTGATTTGTATAGGTGGCTCCGATTCATCTTTTGGAGCCGGGATTGAATTAGATCAAAGAATTCTTTCAAATCTTGAAGCTAATTTTGAAACTGTTATTACTGCCTATACTTTTCAAACCCATCGGGAATTTATTAAAGCAGATTTTGTTGATCCAGAAATACTTAAAGAAAGGTTATTAGAAAGTTTTCCGGAAGCACCCTGTATAGTAAAAATTGGAATGATAGGTTCCTTTGATAATTTAAAGATTCTTTTTGATTTTTTTTCAAAAAGAAATGATTTTATTATATTAGACCCAATTCTTTATAGCACCACCGGTGCTCCATTATTGGAAAAAATCGGTTTAAATTTTTTAAAAGAACATTTTTTTTCATTGGTTGATTTATTAACCCCAAACTTAAATGAATTAAGGATTTTATTGGGGGAAAATGCAGATCCAAGAGATTTTTTCCAATTTGGGGTAAAAAATGTTTTTTTAAAAGGCGGACATTTTAATGGAGAAGATAATCTCATTCACGATTACTTCTTTTCAAGGGATGAAGAATTCATAATTTCTACAAAAAAAATTAAAAGGAATTTCTCAACCCGCGGCACTGGATGTGCCTTAGCTGCTTCTTTGGCATTTGGTTTATCCATTGACCTACCACTTAAAGAGGCACTAATTTTTGCCAAGATTTACTTCACGAAAAACTTCCGAAATGCATCTTTTGAAAATACCGCATTTGTTATTAAACCAAAAGGGGCCTTTGGAGATGGGTTAACTTCTGAGGATATGCCGTTTTTAAACTTTGGAGAGATTAAATTTCCGGATTTGGGAATAGAAAGGTTGGAGCTTTATCCAATTGTCGAAAGGGCAGATTTTTTAAAAAAATTAATGGGGGTAAAAATAGCTCAGCTTAGAATAAAAGATTTAGAGGGAGAAGAATTAGAGGCTGAAATAAAAAAAGGCATAGAAATTTCTAAGGTCCTGGGAATAAATCTTTTTATTAATGATTATTTTGAGTTGGCAAAAAAACATAATGCATTTGGAGTTCATTTAGGACAGGAAGATTTGTGTAAATATGACCAAAATAAATTATTAAAAAGTGGCCTTAGGTTGGGTATCTCAACCCATAGCTATTTTGAATTGGCCACCGCTTTAGGCTACCAACCCTCCTATGTCGCTTTTGGTCCAATCTATTTTACCTCCCTCAAGGCCATGCAATTTTCACCCCAAGGGATAGAAAAATTAAAAATAATTAGAAAACTAGTTAAACTCCCACTCGTGGCCATTGGAGGAATAACTTTAGAAAAACTAGATGAGATTCTTGAGGGCGAGGTAGATATTATCTCTGTAATTTCAGATATTTCCAAAAATTCCGATCCCTCGGAAAGAGTAAAAAAATGGATTGGTGCATTACAATAGAAAAATTCAAAAATTACTGTTAGATTAGGCAAAAAAATAGGAATAAATTTATGCAAAAACCATGGTTAAAAAGTTATCCAAAGGGAGTCCCCGAGGAAATTTCATTAGGAAAATACACCTCAATTCCCTCATTTTTAGAAGAAGTTTTTCAAAATTTTAAAAACGATCCAGCTTTTTCAAATTTTGGAACGATAATAACCTTCTCTCAAGTAGATGAGCTTTCAAATACATTTGCGGCCCATTTGCAAAGCATTGGTATGGTGAAGGGCGATAGAATTGCCCTTATGATGCCAAATATTCTTCAATACCCTATCGCTCTTTTTGGGGCACTTAAGGCAGGATTGATTGTTGTTAACATAAATCCACTTTATACCGCTAGGGAATTGCAATATCAGTTAGCTGACTCTGGTGCCAAGGCCATCGTAATTTATGCAAACTCTGGACATGTTCTTGAATCGGTGGTCGACCGAACAGAAATTAAACATATTTTCATTACACAGATTGGAGACTTATTAACTTTTCCAAAATCATTTTTGATTAATTTTGTTCTTAAATATATTAAAAAAATGGTTCCTAAATTTAATCTCCCAGGAGCTGTATCCTTTACGGAAACTATAAAAGGAGACAAAAATTTTAAACCGGTAGAGATAAACCTCGAAGATACTGCTTTCCTTCAATATACAGGGGGAACTACTGGTGTTTCAAAGGGAGCAATTCTTACCCATAAAAATATTGTGGCAAACTTAACTCAGGCCAAAGAATGGCTAGGGGATTTGACCAAAATAAAGCATATTGTTTTCACTCCCTTGCCGCTTTATCACATTTTCTCCCTGACAGCCAATTGCTTCGCCCTTTCCTCGGTAGGAGCATTAAACGTTTTGATCACAAACCCAAAAGATATGCCCAGTTTCATAAAAGAATTAAAAAAATGGAAATTCACTGCAATTACTGGAGTTAATACTCTCTTTAACGGGCTAATGAATAATCCTGAATTTGAAACCGTGGATTTTTCACATTTAAAAGTTTCCTTAGGAGGAGGGATGGCGGTTCAAAGAGATACCGCTACCAGGTGGAAAAAAATTACTGGCTGCACCCTGGTGGAAGCTTATGGTTTAACGGAAACTTCTCCAGCTGCCTGTATGAATCCAATGGATTTAAAAGATTTTAATGGAAAAATAGGGCTTCCTATTAGCTCTACTATTGTTTCAATAAAAGATGATAATGGTATTGACCTACCATATGGAAATTCAGGTGAAATATGTATTAAGGGTCCTCAAGTAATGAAAGGTTATTGGAATAGACCTGAAGAGACAGCAAAAGCTTTCACCAAAGATGGATTTTTCAGAAGCGGCGATATCGGAATTATGGATACAGAAGGATTCGTGAAGATTGTCGATCGAAAAAAGGACATGATTATAGTTTCCGGATTCAATGTGTATCCCAATGAAATTGAAGATGTATTATGTATGCATCCAAAAATATTTGAATGTGCTGCTATTGGTGTGCCAGATGAAAAAACTGGGGAAACTGTTAAGGTATTTATTGTTAAAAGGGATTCAAGCCTTACTGAAAATGAGGTTTCGGAATTTGCAATCAAAAACCTAACAAATTATAAGCGTCCAAAAATTATTGAATTTAGGAAAGACCTCCCTAAAAGTCCCGTAGGTAAAATTCTACGAAAGGATCTTAGAGTATGAGAGAGCAGATTTTTTACCCCGCCTTTGCCTTGTTTTGTTGGATTTCGATTATGCTTTTTTATCTAGCATATTTAAGAATAAAGGCCGTAAGAGGAAGGGAAGTTAGGTTTTCCCAATTTAAATTACAGGTTGGAATGCCAGAGAAGATCCAGCAAGTTTCAAATAATGTTAACAACCTTTTTCAAGTTCCAATTCTTTTTTTTATTTCCTGCATATTTTTATTTTCTATGGATAAAGTTACCCCATTTTACTTGTTTCTTTCTTGGGGATTTGTTTTGCTAAGAATTATCCATTCTTGGGTTCACATAACCGAAAATGATGTGAATCTTAGGTTTTTCTCCTTCGCGTTGGGGCTTATTTTTTTAACAATCATTTATGCAGGGCTGTTTTTTGACCTAGTTAACTAATTGACTAGGTGTATCTTTTTCATCTAAAAAAGGAAATATGAAGAAAAAAAGCACCAAAGAAATAAGAGATGCCTTCTTAGGCTATTTTCAGGAGAAGGACCATTTAAAAATTGGGTCCTCTTCGGTGGTTCCCAAAAACGATGCAACTTTATTGTTTATTAATTCCGGGATGGCCCCTTTAAAAAAATATTTTTTGGGACTGGAAACTCCTCCACTTAAGAGACTTGTTAATTATCAACCTTGCATTCGAACCAAAGATATTGATGATGTTGGAGATAGACACCATCTGACTCTTTTTGAAATGTTGGGGAGCTGGTCCATAGGGGATTATTACAAAGAAAAGGCCGTCGAATTGGCCTATGATTTATTGGTTAATAGATTAGGATTTGAGCCCCAAAAATTATATGTTTCGGTTTATCAGGGTAATGATAAACTAGGCCTTAAACCGGATGAGGAATCTGCAAAGGCATGGGAGAGAGTGGGAATACCCAAAGATCATATCGTGAGACTTGGGGAGGACAATTTCTGGGGACCTGCCGGAGATAGCGGTCCATGCGGGCCATGTACTGAGGTATTTTTTGATTGTGGGGAAAAATTTGGGGAAAAATGGGTTCCTGGTAAAGAGTTTGTAACCACCGGAAGATATATTGAGATTTGGAA
>Ga0180061_1000054_pt1 | contig 21912 bp, 23 predicted proteins | sample EasRivT27_16_10D_FD_121769 | JGI IMG/M metagenome (GOLD analysis project Ga0180061, IMG submission 121769) | Soil microbial communities from meander-bound floodplain in the East River, Colorado, USA - East River metaG ERMLIBT27_16_10D | ecosystem: Environmental > Terrestrial > Soil > Floodplain ...
ATGTCCACTCTTTCTAGCACCTATGATATTTCAAGATTTGGGAGCGAGGTAGTTAGATTTTCTCCAAGACAAGCTGATTTAATTATTGTGGCCGGAACTATTACCACAAAAATGGCCCCCGTACTTCGAACTATTTATGATCAAATGCTTGAGCCAAAGTGGGTTATTGCCATGGGTGTATGTGCTTGCACCGGTGGACTTTTTGATACCTATCCGGTTGCCCAAGGTATTGATGAAATTATGCCAGTGGATGTTTATGTTCCGGGATGTCCTCCAATACCGGAAGGACTTATTTATGCAGTACTTCATTTGCAAAAAATAATTGATAAAGGTCTTCCTCGAGGACCCGCTGAAAAACCAACTTATGATCAGGCCGTAGAGGCAATGACTTTTAAAAAAGTAATAAGTTCCTCCTATGTGGCCACCCCGACCGGAATAATTGAGGCGAAGAAATAAATGCAAGAAGAAATTAATAAAAAGTTGGCCGAAACATTTGGACACGAGAGACTTCTACAACATGACTCCGCAGGGGTTCCAATTCTTTGGGCAAAAAATCCTCAGGATGCCATTGATCTGGCAAAAAAATTTAAAGAAATTTATAAAATTGATTTTCTATCTGACCTAACCGCCTACGATAATTTAGATGGAGTGGACGGTCCAAAAAGATTTATTGTGGTTTATCAATATTATTCCACCGAAAATAAAATTCGCATCAGAGTAAAGCTTGGTCTGGATGATGCCGAGCCGGCCATAACCCTAACAACTCTTTGGGACGCGGCAAACTGGCTTGAAAGAGAAGTTTGGGATTTATATGGAGTCCCTTTCGCCGGCCATCCCAATCTTCGAAGAATTATGATGGATGAAAGGACCAAAGGATTTCCTCTGCGAAAAGAATATCCACTTAAGCAAACCCAACCATTCCCGGATTCCATGAAAATCCACCTTGGCGCCAATCCTCTCACTAAGGAAAAACAAAAATGAGCTCCCAAGTAAAAAATTTAACCGATTTTTATAATCCAAACATGTTGTTAAATATCGGCCCACAACACCCGGCGATGCATGGAACCTTAAGGGTTATGTGTAGAGTGAATGGGGAAGTTATTGAAGATGCCGCTTGCGAGCTTGGTTATCTTCACCGGGGAATCGAAAAGCTTGGAGAATATAAAACTTATCATCAGTATATCGTCTACACCGACAGATTAAATTATTGCTCAGCTCTAAATAACAATATTGCTTATGTTATGTCGGTGGAACAAATTTTAAATGTAAAGATAACCGACCGGTGCATGTGGGTGCGAATGATTTGCATGGAGCTCTCCAGAATCATCGACCATATTATTTGTGTCTCAATCAATGCTCTGGATATGGGTGCCATGACGGTTTTTTGGATGTTTTATAGGTGGAGAGAAGAAGCTTATACCATGATCGAGGCCATGTGCGGGATGAGACTTACTACCAGTTACGCCCGAATCGGTGGAATGAGCTATGATCTTCCAGAAAATTTTGTTCCCCAAATGGAGAAATTTTTAAATGAATTTCCTTTCACCATCGATGAAGTGGAAAAAATGCTTACATCGAATCGAATTTGGATTGATAGAACCAAAGGCGTTGGGGTGCTGTCCAAAGAAGAGGCCTTAAGATTTTCTATCACCGGCCCTTGTCTTCGTGCCTCGGGAGTTGATGTAGACCTAAGACGAGATCAACCATATTACGCTTATAAGGATATTGATTTTGATGTTCCCATTGCCGATGGCGGGGATGTTTACGATAGATACTTAGTAAGGATGGAAGAGATCAGGCAATCAGTGAGAATACTTCGCCAGTGTCTTAAAAATCTTCCAGGTGGGCCAATTTGGGTGGAAGATAAAAGAGTTCGTATTCCGGATAAGATAGATGTTTATACCAAAATGGAAGTTTTGATCCATCATTTTAAAATTTTTATGGAAGGAATCGATGTTCCACCAGGTGAGGCCTTTTCTTGTGTTGAAGGTCCCAACGGAGAGATAGGTTTTTACGTGATTTCTCGAGGAGGGCCAAAGGCATGTCGTATTCGAATCAAGGCCCCCTCATTTATTTTATTCCAGGCTTTTGAACATTTTGTTAAGGGAGATAAAATTCCAGACGCTGTCGCGGGTTTGGGATCGGTTAATATTATTGCCGGCGAATTGGATAGATAATTATGGAACTTAAAGAAACAGTAAAAGCACAAATAGAAAAAATCAGACATCAGTTTCCTACTGAGCAGGCCCTGCTTATTCCTCTTCTTCATGCAATTCAAGAAGAATGTGGATGGGTCTCCATGGATTCTATGAGGGCCGCTGCAGCTTATCTGCATCTGCCACTGAGCAAAGTTCGTGAGGTAATGACTTTTTATACCATGTTTAAACCTGAGCCTACCGGAAAAGTTCATTTGCAGGTCTGTACCAATTTAAGTTGCTGGTTATCCGGCTCTGAAAAAATAATGAACTGTCTGGAGAAAAGACTGGGAATTAAATGTGGTGAGACCACATCTGATGGACGCTTCACCCTTTCCCATGTTGAGTGCCTGGCATCTTGTGGAACTGCTCCGGTTGTCCAAGTAAATGATGATTATTTTGAAGATCTTGATGTAACCGAGATTGAATCCATGATGGATGATTGGGAAGGCGAGATGAAAAGTGGAAATTTTAGAATAGGAAAATCCTCAAGGGAGGGCCACGCAAATGGGTGAAAAAATATTTACCAAACATTTAGAAGAACCCAACTGCCACACCCTGGATTTTTATTTAAAGTCGGGGGGAACCAAGGCCTTGTCTAAGGCCTTAGGAATGAAACCTGAGGAAATTGTTGAAGAGGTAAAAAAATCAAATTTACGGGGTAGGGGAGGAGCAGGTTTTCCTGCAGGAATGAAATTTTCCTTCATGCCAAAAAATCCCAAAGAATCCGGACGTCCCAATTATTTGGTTTGTAATGCTGACGAAGGGGAACCGGGAACTTTCAAAGATAGATTAATAATGACTTCGATGCCTCATATGCTAATTGAGGGAATGGCCATTGCAGGACACGCCATAAGATCAAATGTGGGTTACATCTATATCCGCGGCGAATTTGTAAAAGAATATTATATTTTAGAAAAGGCATTAGACGAGGCCAGAAAGAAAGGATTATTAGGTAAAAATATTTTAGGGAAAGGATTTGATTTTGATATTTTTCTCTACCGTGGGGCCGGCGCCTATATTTGTGGAGAAGAAACCGGTCTATTATCTTCACTAGAAGGAAGAAGAGGTGAGCCTAGGCCTAAGCCTCCATTTCCCGCGCAGGTTGGTGCCTTTGGAATGCCCTCTTGTGTAAACAACGTAGAAACTTTGGCAGTGCTCCCCTGGATTTTAAATGAAGGGGCAGAAAAATTTGCTAGCTTTGGTACTCCTAAATCTGGCGGAATGAGACTCTTTAGCGTCTCGGGACATATTGAAAGACCCGGAGTCTATGAACTTCCTTTGACTATCACCTTAAAAGGGTTGATTGATCATTGCGGAGGAGTAAAAGATGGAAAAAAATTAAAGGCAGTAATTCCTGGTGGAGCATCAGCTCCCATGCTTAAAGCGGATGAAATCGATGTGGGAATGGATTTTGATTCCCTCGCCGCCAAAGGAACTATGGCAGGCTCAGGTGGAGTTATTGTAATGGATGATTCCGTCTGCATTGTGAAGGCCGCAAGTCGTTTGCTTGATTTTTATGAACACGAATCCTGCGGACAATGTTCTCAATGCCGAGAAGGATCCCATTGGCTTGCCGAAATGTTTAGAAGAATTGAAGAGGGTGGTGGTACCCAAAAAGACCTCGATGCCATTGCTAATATTTGTTCTGGTATGGCCGGAAAAACTATCTGCGCTTTTGCTGATGCAGTAACAGGGCCGGCGCTTTCGTCGGTTAGAAAATTCCGCGAAGAATTTGAGGCCCATGTAACTCATAAAGGGTGCCCTTTGGAGAAAGGACATAAACATGCCCAATAAATTAAATTATGCTTCCTCAAAAAAACCAGTAACCACCGAAAATGCCCCAAAAATTACCATTGATGGTGTATCGGTTGAATTTGCTCCCGGTGATACCATTATGGCAGCTGCAGAGAGAGCAAAAATTCAGGGAAAAATCCCTCGCTATTGTTACCATCCCGCACTTCCTGTGGCCGCCAGTTGCAGAATGTGTTTGGTGGAAGTGGAAAAAGCGCCAAAGCTAATGACTGCTTGTTCAACTCCGGCAGGAGATGGAATGGTGGTGCATACAAGATCTGAAAAAGTTTTAACCGGAAGAAAGGGTGTAATGGATTTTCTTTTATCCAACCACCCGCTTGATTGTCCGGTTTGTGATAAGGCCGGAGAATGCGATCTTCAAGATTATAATTTTGAATATGGCCCCTCGGATTCTACCTTTGTGGAACAAAAAAGAGTTTACCCCGAAGCTTCTACTAAAAAGTTATCCGAAAAAATCACGCTAAATATGAATCGTTGCGTGCATTGTGAAAGATGCGTGCGTTTTACGGAAAATGTAACTGAGTCCCATGATCTAGTTATGCTAAATCGAGGATGGGAAAAAGAACTAGCGGCCGCAGATCCAGATTTGGGTTTATTTAACGAGTATCAAGGGGTTCTATCTGATATTTGCCCGGTTGGTGCGCTGACCTGGAATGATTTCAGATTTCAAAAAAGAGCATGGTATTTAAGAAAAAATATATCAGTCTGTGATGGTTGTGCCAAAGGCTGCAATATGGAAGTCCACTCCGAGATGGAAGTGGTCTACCGATTAGTTCCGCAATTTAATGAAAAAGTAAATGGCCATTGGATGTGTGATGAAGGAAGACTTTCCTATCATACTTACGCTGATCCCAATCGGATTATTGCTCCATTACTTAAGAGTAAAGATGAATCAAAAACATTGACCGCTACTACTTGGGATACAACGATCACCGCGGTTTCAGAAATTCTTAAAAAGAAATCCAATGTATCTATAGTGATTGGAACTGATGCCACCACTGAAGAGGCCAAACTACTAATAGATGAGATCCCAAAATTAATCCCTAATGGGAAAGTTAAATTTTTCTACCATAGCGGTTTTGTGAAAAATTCCAAGGAGAATAAGCCACAAGATAAACTCCTTAGACAAACCGATAAAACTCCCAATACCAAAGGACTCGAGGGATTAAATCTTGCCCCTTTTGATAAAAATTTAGTGGATGAGACCGTTATTTTATTTAGAAACGGCAGATCCACCATTCCAGATTTATCTGGTTCCGTGATTCTTTGGGGAATTTATAATTTTGAGGAAGTTCATAAGAGGCCAAATATATTGGCATTAATGCCGGGACTTTCCACTTTGGAAAAATCCGGCAGCTTTACCAATGTAGATGGAATCACTCAAAGCTTTAAAGCGGCCATTAGACATAAAGGCCACGCCCTTTCAACGATGGATATACTAGGGAGGTTACGTGGAAACAGTTGATGTCGTATCCACCCTTATAAAAATGGGAATTATCCTGGGAATTTGTCTTGGGTCCGTGCCTTTTTTGGGATGGTTTGAAAGAAGAGGATCGGCCTGGATGCAAGGGAGAGTTGGGCCTAACCGAGTTGGTCCCTTTGGACTTTTGCAGATGTTTGCCGATGCCTTTAAGTTTATAATGAAAGAACATTTTATCCCCCAAAATGCCAACAAGGTTCTTTATATGGCAGCACCAATAATGGGATTAGTGGCACCAATGCTGGCCCTAATTGCCATTCCTTTTGGTGGAAATATTTTATGGGGTGATAAAACCATTCCTCTTCAGATTGCCAATATTGATTCGGGAATTGTTTTTGTATTGGCCTTCGCGGGACTGGAAATTTATCCCATTATTTTGGCAGGGATGTCTTCCAACAATAAATATTCTTCTTTAGGAGCAATTCGAGGAACCGCTCAGGTTTTATCTTATGAAATTCCCTTGGGGATTGCGCTTCTTTCCATGCTTGCAGTTTATGGAACCCTAAACTTTAATGAGATGGTGGCCGCACAACAAAATATTTGGGGAATTTTTATTAACCCCATCGGGGCCTTAGTGGTTTTTATCTGTATGTTTGCAGAAACCAACCGTCTGCCTTTTGACCTGGCAGAAGGTGAAGCGGAGTTAGTTGCAGGTTTTCATTTGGAATACGGGGGAATTAAATTTGCTCTATTTCCCATGGCCGAATATGTGGCCATGATAATGGTCTCCGCACTTTTCTCCACTTTATTTCTTGGCGGATACAATCTTCTACCTGGAATGGGTCTTCTTCATGGATTTTTATCCAATCTATTTGGATTTGGGGAAACTGGTAGCCAAAATCTCTTGGGTCTACTTCAGTTTGGATCTTTTTTTATAAGGATTGGGATCCTTATGTTTATTTTTGTTTGGGTAAGATGGACTTTCCCACGTTTTAGATTTGACCAGTTGATGAATCTTGGTTGGAAAATTTTATTTCCACTTTCAATGGCGAATCTGGTTGTAGTCATGTTGGTCTTATACTGGATGAGGGGGTAAAAATGGCAACGGTAAATGTCTCCCGAAAATATACTACTTCTGAAAAATTCTATATTTTTGCCCTCCTAAAAGGGCTTTTTATAACCCTGAAATATTTTATCAGGGGTTTTTTACTTCGCCGCAAATACACTATCATGTATCCGGAAGAAAAAAGAAATTATTCCCAAAGATTTCGGGGAATGCATTTTATCTCAGTTGATGAAAACAAATTGGAAAACTGTACCGCTTGTTATCTTTGTCAAACCGTCTGCCCCGCCGAATGTATCCACATTATAGCTGAAGAACGAGATGAAGATAAAAATCCAGTAGGTGTTCCAAAAGAAAAGCGGCCGCTAAGTTTTGATATCGATGCACTTAGATGCTGTTACTGTGGATTTTGTGAAGAAGCCTGTCCTAAAGATGCCATTAAACTCTCAAGAAATTATGAATTGGCAATTTCTTCCCGGGAAGAGGGGATTTGGGACCTTAAACATTTGACTAGGGAGGTAAAAGGCCGTGGTTAATATATCCTATGTTTATTATTTTTTTGCAGCTCTCTCTAGCATCCTTGCTTTGGTGATGCTTTTTTCCAGGACGGCCTTGATCACTGCTTTATCTCTTTTGGGGATCCTAATTTGTACCGCAGGTATTTTTGCCATGATGGGGGAGCATTTTATCGCTGCAATTCAATTGGTGGTTTATGCAGGTGCTATCATGGTTCTTTTTGTATTCTCCATAATGCTTTTAAATGTAAAAAAGGAAAAAGGAGATTTTAAATTAAAATCATTTTCTGTTCCTTTTGGATTTTTGATGGTGATAGTTATTTTAGGTGCAGGATTTTGGGCACTTTATAGTCATTACCAATCTCCAGAGCTTTTAATTGGCAAAGGTGAATTTAGTAGGGAAACTGTTAAGGCCTTAGGTGGAAACACCCAAGTTTTGGCCCATTCCCTTTTTACCCAGTTCTATATTCCCTTTGAGGCCATATCCCTTGCACTTTTAACCGCACTTGCGGGAGCAGTGGTTTTGGCCAAACGGAAACTAGATTAAAGAGGTCGATGATGAATTCCTATATGTTGATTCAGTTTTTGGCATTTTTTCTTTTTGTAGTCGGCGTTTCCATGGTCGCATTAAGAAGAAATACCATTTTTTTATTAATGGGCATTGAGCTGATGTTAAATAGCGCCAATCTTTCAATGGTGGCATTTAGTAATCAACTGCAAATGGTTGATGGGCAAATCCAGGCATTTTTTGTCATAACTATTGCTGCTGCAGAATCAGCAGTTGGGCTTTCAATCCTTATAAACCTATATAGAAATTTTGGGACCATTAGGACTGAAAATACCCAAACCTTGCGGAGTTAAAAATGTTAAATTCAAATTTACCGCTTTTGATCTTAATTTTTCCGCTAATAGGATTTTTACTTAATGGAGTGGTCGTTCCGCTTTTTCTAAAAGGTTTTAATAAAACTCCGGCCCTTGTGGCAGGATCGATTGGATCGCTCGCAATTTTTGGATCATTTGTTTGCAGCATTATAGCTTTTTTAAGTTTGGGGGAAAATTCCTCATTGGACCTATGGGTTTTTGATTGGTTAAACCTTGAAACTTTAAAAATAGGGATGAATTTAAAAATCGATCATCTTTCAATGATTATGTCTTTGGTGGTATCGGGAGTGGGATTTTTAATTCATGTTTACTCCATTGGATATATGTCCCATGACCACGGAGTAGGAAGATTTTTTGCTTATTTAAATCTCTTTTGTTTTGCCATGATGCTTTTGGTTTTGGCAGATGATCTCCCCATATTATTTTTTGGTTGGGAAGGAGTGGGGCTTTGTTCATATCTGTTAATTGGATTTTGGTACACTGATCCCGTAAAGGCCACCCATGGAAAAAAAGCATTCCTTGTTAACCGGGTTGGGGATTTGGGATTTCTTCTTGGGATGTTTATTTTATATGGAATATTTAAAACCTTAAATATTTCGGCAATAAGAGAGATAACAAATCTTGGAAATATAGATCTTAAATATTTGGCATTAGCACTTGGACTTTTATTTGTAGGTGCCACTGGAAAATCGGCACAAATTCCTCTTTATGTTTGGTTGCCAGATGCCATGTCTGGCCCCACCCCAGTTTCAGCACTTATTCATGCCGCAACCATGGTGACAGCGGGTGTTTATATGCTGGTTAGACTTAATTTTCTCTATGTTTTAACTCCCGATATTATGCAAATTGTTGCAATGATTGGTGCGGCCACTGCGCTTTTTGCCGGAACTATTGGTATTGCTCAAAATGATATTAAAAAAGTTCTGGCCTATTCCACCGTATCTCAGCTTGGTTATATGTTTATGGCCGTTGGGGTTGGTGCATTTGGAGCGGCAATTTTTCATTTGGTTACCCACGCATTTTTTAAGGCACTTTTATTTCTAGGCTCAGGTTCTGTTATCCATGCTTGCAGTGGAGTACAGGATATGACCAAGATGGGAGGACTTAAAAAATATCTCCCTCACACATTTTGGACCATGATGATTGGATCTTTGTCTTTATCTGGGATTCCACTTTTTTGCGGATTTTTCAGTAAAGATGAAATTCTCTACAGTTCAATCGCCATGCCGGGAGGATCCACAACTTTATTTATTGTAGGGGTGGTAACCGCATTTATCACTGCGATTTATACTGGAAGAATGATGTCTATGACTTTCCTTGGAAAGGAGAGATTTTCAGAAAAAGTCAGATCACATTTACACGAATCTCCATTTGTTATGGTGGGGCCGCTTTATATTTTAGCAATTCTTGCAACCATTGGTGGGTTTATGGGAGTGCCCCATATGTTAGGAGAGTCCATCCATCTGCCTAATTTTCTAGCTCATTATTTAGAACCAATTGTTGCTCATCAGGAATTGCCAGGGGTGGGGATACATCTTCCACTTCCTGAGATGGTCGCCATGTTAATTTCAGTAGTTTTGGGAATAATTGGATTAACTATTGGAATGTTGTTTTTCAGAGAAAAATTTCATTTCTCCGATTTGGTTCCCTCACTTTCTCCCATTAAAAAGTTATTATCCAATAAGTATTATATCGATGAAATATATCAAATGTTTATTATTAAACCTTTGGAGGGGTTATCGCTCTTTTGCAAAAACATAATGGATAGATATGTAATTGATGGTTTTGTTAACACTTTAGGAAGGGGTGCCAAAGAATTTTCCGGGATGATTCGTCAAGTGCAAACCGGAGATATAAGAAGGCTCTCCCTCTTTATGATATTTGGGCTTTTTGCCTTTATTTTATGGGCCGCTAAATTTATAGGTGGAATGCAATGATTTCTTATTTGATTTTTTCCCCGCTTTTATTTGTACCCTTTATTTTTATTTTTCCGGAAAAATACTCCAGATTTTTAGGGTTGATCAGTGCCCTAGTAACTGCTGTCGTGGCGGTTTTGATTTATCGTGCCTTTGATGGGGCGAATGCCGGATATCAAATGGTGGAAATTACTCCTTGGATCCCACAATGGGGAGTTGCCTACACGGTAGGCCTGGATGGAATTTCCCTTCCCCTGATTATGCTAACAGCACTACTTTCCCCTTTGGCGATTTTAGGAACTTGGTCTAAACCCAAAAAGCGGGAGAAATTTTTTGTATCTCTAGTTCAGGTTTTACAATTTGGCCTTTATGGAACATTTGCTGCCATGGATGTGGTGCTTTTTTATTTCTTCTGGGAAATAATTTTAATTCCCATGTTCTTCCTCATTGGTATTTGGGGAGGCGAAAACCGCATCTATGCCACGATTAAATTTGTCCTTTACACCATGTCAGGATCACTTTTGATGTTGGTGGCGATTTGGTGGATGATGTTTACCTATAAAAATGGCACTTCCGGCCAGTGGTCTGGCCTAATGACGGATCTTTCAACTTTAAAATTTGCCTTTGATGGAACATCATTCTCGAGCGCATTCTTTTCACCCCAAATGCTTTTATTTTCTGCCTTCACTTTGGCCTTTATGATTAAAGTGCCGCTGGTTCCACTTCATACCTGGTTGCCCGATGCCCACGTTGAAGCACCAACTATTGGTTCAGTTTTCTTGGCCGCAGTACTTTTAAAAATGGGAACCTACGGATTAATGAGATTTTCCATGCCCTATTTTCCGCAGGCCGCTCATTATGCCGGAAACTTTTTTATGATCTTGGGGGCAGTATCGGTAGTTTATGGTGCTCTATGTGCTTATGCTCAAACCGACTTTAAAAAATTGGTGGCCTACTCCTCGGTTTCTCATATGGGATTAATTGTGATGGCGCTTTTTTCTTTTGATCAGCTTGCGATTTCTGGAGCTGTCTATCAAATAATTGGCCATGGAATTTCCTCTGCCGGGCTTTTTATGGTGGTGGGGTTTTTATATGAGAGACTACATACTCGGGATCTCAATGAGTTTGGAGGTCTGGCAAAGGTAGTTCCCTTAATGGCCATCTCCTTTTTGGTTTTAACTCTGGCCTCATCTGCCCTTCCCGGAACATCAGGATTTCCTGGAGAGTTTTCCATTTTTCTTTGCGCCTTCCAAATTGCACCAATGTGGACGGTGGTTGGAGCTTTGGGGGTAATTTTAGGTCCTATGTATGGACTTAGGGCCTATCAACTTGTGATGCTTGGGCCGGTAGAAAAAGAGGAAAATAAAATTTTACCTGATCTATCAGTTCCTGAAATTTTGGCAGTGATTGGACTTTTTATCTTTATTTTTGGAATCGGCTTTTTCCCTGGAGCTACCTTTGAAAAATCAAATGCTACCCTTCAAAGTTTTTCTAAAGGAATTAAGGAGTAAATAATTATGGAACAACTCTTAACCCTTTTTCCCCAGGTAAATTTTGATTCATCCATGGTCAAAATTTTAACCCCCTTATTGATTTTAACGGCCGGGGGAACACTTAATTTGATTTTATCGGCTTCAAAAAAATTAAAAGGATTAAATTTTCCTTTTGCGGCCTTGATTTTATGCCTTTCCATTTTCTTTAGCGTTTCAAATTTCTCAGGCGGGGTGACTTCTTTATCTGGTGGAATTTTATATTTTGATTTTTATAGCTCCATTCTCTCCATTATGCTATTAGGTTTTACCCTTTTGGCCCTTTTCCTATTTTCTGCACAAGCCTCAAAAGAATTTGTTCCAGAAGAAATTTATCCTCTAACTTTATTTTCGGTTGCTGGCGCTATTTTATTGGTCACCACCCAACATTTGCTTTTTATGTTTATAGCACTGGAGATAATGTCACTGGCCGTTTATGTAATGGTGGCAATTAGGCGGGAATCCCGCTTTGGTGCTGAAGCCGCGATGAAATATTTTGTTCTAGGTGGCCTTGCTTCGGCCCTATTTCTATACGGGTCATCCTTAATTTTTGGAGTATCCGGTTCTTTTGTTTTATCAAAAATTGTAAGCGTTCCACTTGGTTCCCCGCTTTTTTTAATGGGATCTCTTTTGGTTTTAACCGGGGTTTTATTTAAAGCCGGAGCGTTTCCTTTTCATACTTGGATTCCAGATGTTTACCAAGGTGCCATGTTATCGGTAACCGGTTATATGGGAACCGTGATAAAGCTTGCGGCCTTTGGGATTTTGCTTCGTTTTTCGCCTCTGTTTTTAAAAGTACCATTTCTTTTTGAAATTTTATCGGTTGTGGCTATATTAACTATGTTGATTGGAAATTTTGCGGCCTTAGTTCAAAAAGATATGAAAAGGCTTTTGGCCTACTCCTCAATTTCTCATACGGGATATCTTTTAGTAGGTGTTTTGGCGGTACTTAAAGATCCTGCTCATTTAAGTGCTGTAATAATTTATTTAATCCTTTATGGATTTTCCAACCTTGGTGCTTTTGCAGCGCTTGCGGAGCTTGGGTCCGATAAAGGAGAAAAGGATGTCACCTTACTTTCCCTTGAAGGAGTGGCCGCTTCCAAACCACTTCTAGCTGGATCCTTATCTTTTTTTCTTTTAGGTATGGCGGGAATTCCGCTTACTTCTGGCTTTATCGGAAAATATTTAATCTTTAGCTCGGCAGTTTCCTCAGGACTAGTTCCAATTGTGGTGGTGGCGATTTTAACCAGCTTGGTATCGGTTTATTATTATTTCAAAATAATTGTTGCAATGTTTATGAAAGAAACAACCGAGCCCCATTTGGGAATGTCACTTGGTTTTGGAACTGTGATGGTGGCCTTTGTGGGTGTGGTGGTGATTCTTTCAATGGGAATTTTCCCCCAACCAATCATGCAATTTTTTAGCGAGAATGCTTTAAAAATTTATTAAAGGTTTTAAGAAAAAATACCAAGCAAAAATTAATAAGGAAGGAAAATCCTTCTCAGTAATGTTTCCTGACTTACCTGGATGCTTCTCAATGGGAGATACATTAGGGGAAGCCAAAACCATGGCGAAAGAAGCGCTCTCTTTATATTTAGAAGAGGCCAAAGATCCAAAATGGGAGGTTCCAAAACCTAAAAATAGAAAGGGAAAAGGATATTATTGGATACGTCCTAGTCTGGAAGTCACAATTCCATTAATGCTTCGGCAAAAAAGAATAGAAAGCGGATTTACCCAAGGACAAATGGCCAAAAAATTAGGAATTACCATCCAGCAAGTTCAAAAACTTGAAACCCCTGGAAAATCAAATCCCACGGTGAAAACCTTGGAGAGAATATCAAAAGCGTTAAATGTGGATTTAGAAATTGATTTAGTGGCCTGATTTATCGAATTAAGGTAACCCCAACAAAATTTTTATAAGGTATTCGCTCTACCGTTTTATCCAAAATTTGATCTTTAAGCTTTTGCTTAATTTGATGCAGGATCAGAGTTATATTGGCCAAATCGCCTTCCAAATATAATTCAATTGAGGTGGGCCCCTTAACTTTAAGCTCCCCGGTCATTTCAATTTGCCGAACAATGGAAAGCATGGTTTCTGCAGAAGTGTTGTCAAATTTGCCTGTGTAAGTTATTTTTTTTGCTAACATAGAGCTCTAAGTAATATCAAAAAATGTGGAAAAATACTATAAGACTTATATTTCAAAAAATTTCCTTATTTTAAGGCATGGTACAACCAACTTGAGTAAGGTTGGCATAAATAGTTGAACCCCCCGAAGTCGCGGGTCCGCAGGCGGAATGTCTGGCCGCCCAACAACTCTCAGTAGCTATATTTGAAAAACCATGACTTCCGGTTGTACAACATTTTCCACTTCCGCAGCCGGTGGTGCTCCCTCCACAACCAGTTTTTGCAGATGTAGTACCCCAATTTCCAACTCTTGATGTTCCCGATGGACAGGTAGTACCATTCACAATGCATAAACCAGAGGCTTGACCACCGGTGCAGGTTGTTCTGGCCCTTTCGGCTTTAATGGCGGCATCAATTTTGGCGTCTATATAATTCCCAATTTGGACATCAGCATTTGTGCATATTTTTGTACCATTCGCATCGTGTCCCGAAAGTATTTGTCCGGTTGGACAACTTTGATTTACCCCAACCGCGGGTTGGCAATTAATGGCACCACTATTAAACCCTTTCATCATTTGGGTACCACTGCAATTGGTAGTCCTATTATCCACGCATCTGGTACCATTCCAGGCCATATTTGTATAAAAGCCGCAAACTGATGCTGATATGGATTGGATCGGATTTCCAGTAATCAGGGAACTTAAATTACTAAGAAGAGTTGAAAGTGTTGCGGGATCCCCAGTTAATGCTTTTCCCAATTGAGCATTAACAAAACCCTGGGAGGCCACCTCTTCAGCTGTGGATCCGTCCGCATATTGAACCACTCCACCTGTAGGTTTTTTTAAAACCAAGTTGGTTCCATTGTATTGGATATCCGCATTCCCAACTTTTAAAGTTACTGTGGTCGACCCTGATCCAGTTATGGTTGTATTTCCGATTACCTCAAGAGCTAGTCCAGCTCCGATGGTTCCATTTTTATTTACTGTTACCGAAGATGTTGTCACAGTGGTTCTGGCAACTCCTGTTCTTCCGACAATTAAATTGGCATTTCCTGATCCGATCTTGTTTTGAACGTATAAATTAGATCCGGCCACTTGTGCAATGCTAGCGTCGCCATCGTTAAATATTAATTTTCCAGAGGTGATGGTGGTGTCATTTTTTACCGTGGCCTTATCTCTGACATCGATATTTTTAAGGAAGGTGGCATTCCCATCGCCCGGATCCCCGGAAAGAGTGGAGCCAACGTTAAGTCCGCTTTTTACATGGAGATTGGTTTCAGCGGTGATGGAGGGTTCTATTCCATTTCCTTGGACGTTGATACTTTTGCATTTTACTTTATCGGACCAATCTCCATCAAACATTCCACAGGTGCCGGAAGTAAAATCATCTTTGTCGGATACACAATCTTTAATTTTTCCAGCTCCATCTAAAACCATGTTTATTTTAATTGACCTTGAAATAACCGCTGTACCCAGGGAAGTTTCCAGGACTGTATCTTTTTCCATTTGATTCATAGAATCAAAATCTTTTCTTCCCTTATTCATTTTTATATAAAACTCACCAATGCCAGTTGCTGGATTAAAATTTCTAATTGTCATGGATTTAAGATAAATCGGACTTGTACCTGGGCCATAAGTTTGACCTGTTTCAAAAACCACAGCTGTGGAACCATCGGATTTTTTTCTTTTAACCTGGGTAATACTGGTTCCCGGACCGGTGGGAGAAACCCCTAAGAGGGTAGATTCGCAGGAATATTCATCGCGAAGAAGGGATTGAATTTGAGATTGAATCTGATTGAACTCAAACTGTTGGGCCTGAGATTTTTGACCTTTGGTCATACTCTGGGTTATTTGGATGACTCCTATAGTGACAATACCCAAAAGGCCTGCCGCTACCATGACTTCCATAATTGAAAATCCATTTTTGGATTTAAGATGAGTTAATTTCAAAGTAATCCCTCATATTTAATTATAATTAGATTAGAAAAAAATTTAAGGTCAAAGTCAATTATTTTGGGTTCTTTCTTCTGACCTAATTATTTGAAAAGTTATCTGCCTAGGATAATATAATTATGTTTAATATAATCTGGGAAAGAATGATGATGAGATTCCTTTTAACCCTTATTTTTCTATTAAATTCAAATAATGTTTTTCCCATGGAAATGAAGGAAAAGAGGGCAGCTTATTTTAAAACTGCTTTTAGAGAATTGGAAATTTTCTATCAAGATGTCAAAAGAAAGTATGTAAGGGAAAAAAAAGTGGATGAAAAATTACTTCCACCCAATTTTCCTGAAGAGATCAGAAATTCGCTAGAAAATCGCAGCCTCGAGGAATTAATAAATTTAGGGAAAGATGTTAATACCGGACGAAAAGATATGGAGCTATATATAAATGTTTATTTTGAAAGGATTTTGTCGGGAGAAATAACACCAACTTTTAAAAAAATTAAAAATAAAGCTAAAATGCAAACTTTAGATGTCAAAAATAAATAAATATATAATCCTCTTGGCAATGATCAATCCTTTTTTCTCCCTTTCAAAAGAAGATAAATTTCATATTGATAGTCTAAAAGAAAAATTCAAAAGGATTCCCTCCATTCCTTACCCCGACAACAATCCTTATTCTTTAGAAAAAGAAGATTTGGGGAGGAGGCTTTTTTTTGATCGAAAATTATCCAAAACTAAGAAAGTATTTTGTGGAGGATGTCATGTTCCCATTAAGGCCTGGGAGGATTATTTGTCCTTAAGTATTGGAGAGGGGCAAGAGAGATTAAAGAGATCAACTCCCACGATTATGAATTTGGCCTGGTCAAAACATTTTTTTTGGGATGGGCGGGCCAAATCTTTAGAAGACCAGATCGAAGGGCCCATAACTTCTCCATTGGAGATGAATTTAACTTTTAAGGAATTGGAAAAAAGACTTAAAGCAGATCCAGAGTATCCGGCCTTATTTGAGAAAGCATTTCCCAAGGCGGGGATAAATAAAAAAAACATCTCGGAGGCATTAGCTACCTTTATACGTGGGATTGTATCCTATAAGGCCCCATTTGATTTATGGATAGAAGGAAATGAAAAGGCAATTTCCCAAAACGCAAAAAATGGTTTTTTAATTTTTAATACCAAAGCCAAATGCGTTAGATGTCACACCGGCTGGCGGTTCACTGATGATAATTTTTACGATATTGGACTAAATTCACCGGATATTGGCAGGGGTATCATAGATAAAAATTTCAATTATGCATTCAAAACACCATCATTGAGGGAAATCAGCAAAAGAAATCCCTATATGCACGATAGCTCTATTGCCACTCTAGAAGATGTGATTGAATATTTTAATAAGGGGGGGCACCGTAAACTAATGAGGCCTTTAAGACTTACCGTTCAAGAAAAAAAGGATCTGATGGAGTTTTTGAAAACCTTATTTTCTTTAAAAAAGGAAAATATTCCACCCCTAATTCATCGTGAACTCTATCTTAGTCGGGAAAGGAGTAAAAATTACTGATGAAATTTTCAATAGTGATTCCTTGTTTTAATGAATCTTTAAATTTAGCTCCCCTACTTACATCTTTTTTGGAATTTGAAAAAAAACATTCTTTTGAAGTAATTATTGTAGATAATGGATCACTTGATGGGACCAAATCTATTTTAAAAGATTTATTGCCACGTTTTTCCTTTGCTCGGGCCATTTATATTGAAAAAAACCTTGGGTATGGCAACGGAATTTTATCCGGACTTCACTGCGCTAAAGGAGATATTTTGGCCTATACACATGGGGATCTACAGTCGCCTACGGGAGATTTGTTCCGTGGAATGGAATTATTGGAAAAGTATCCTGATTCTTTGGTAAAGGGATATCGCCAGGGTCGCTCTATAAAGAGTTCTTTTTTTTCAAAGGGAATGACCTTATTTGTATTTTTTATATTTGGAAGTTGGTTTAGAGATATCAATGCCCAGCCAACTATTTTCACTCAGGGTTTTTTTAATTCGTGGAAGGGGGCCCCGACAGATTTAAGTTTTGATCTTTTTGTTTATCTTTTTGCAAAAGAAAAACATTTGAAGGTAAAAAGGTTTCCAGTTTTTTCTGCTCCAAGGAAACATGGCCAATCCTTTTGGAAAAAGAACCCTTTTTCTGAATTCTTACTTTCTATTCATGTCATAAAAAGTTCCTTTAAATTAAAAAGGGTGTTTTTAAAATGTTAAATATTGTTATCCCCATGGCCGGTAAGGGAAATAGATTTATTGAGGCAGGCCATTCTGTATCAAAACCCTTTATCCCAATCCATGGAACCCCCATGATCAAGTTGGTGATTGATAATATTAGACCCAAAATCCCTCACCGCCTTATATTGGTTTGTCTTAATGAAGATCTAAAAAAATACCAAAAGGAATTAAAATCTCTAGGAGGAGATATTGAATTAATTGGAATTGAGAAAACCACCCAAGGTCAAGTTTGCACTGTTTTGGAGGCAAAAGACCTAATTGATAATGACCACCCTCTTATGACAGTTAATTCAGACCAGTTTATAAATTTTAGTATTGATAAATACTTAAGTTGGATGGATCAGCAAAACCTTGATGGTCTAATTATGACGATGAAATCAACCAATCCTAAATGGTCTTTTGTGAAAATTGATGAAGATGGCCTTGCATTAAAAACCGCTGAAAAAGAAGTCATATCAGATCATGCTACCGTTGGAATTTATAATTTCAGAAAAGGAAGCGACCTTATAAGATCTGCGGAAAAATTAATCGACCAAAATTTAAGAGTGAACAATGAGTTTTATATCTGCCCCTGTTTTAATTTTTTAATTGAGGAAGGCAAAAAAATCGGAGTTTACTCTATAGGGGAAGTAAATAAGGCCATGTATGGTCTTGGAACACCAAAAGATTTGGAGTTTTTTATAAAAAATCGAAATTTAAACACCAATGAAAATTTTAGGACATAGAGGTAAATGGTATCATCCAAAGGACAAAAAGTCCCTTGAGGCATTATAGTTATGCTTAGAATCTGGTTTTGGAATTGAAACCGATATTAGAGACCATCAAGGTGAAATCGTAATTTCACATGATCCTCCAATGGGAAAAATTATTTTACTTTCAGATTTTCTTAAGTTTGCTCAAGGGAAAAATTTGATTCTAGCTTTAAATATTAAATCAGATGGTTTGTCAGCAAAACTTAAAACCCTGCTTGATAATTTTAAAATTGAGGAATATTTCACTTTTGATATGTCCATACCAGAATTAATAAAACAAACTGATCATGGATTAAAAGTGTTTACCGGAGTGAGTGATATAAACCCAAATCCTATTTTGATTAATAATTGCCAAGGGATTTGGTTAGATGGATTTTTTAGTGATTGGTATTCTAATAAAGAGATAGAGTATTTTTTATCCCATGATAAAAAAATTTGTTTGGTTTCTCCTGAATTACATAATAGAAATCATCTTTTACAATGGAAAACATTAAAGGAATCTAATCTTCATAGAAATGAAAATGTAATACTTTGTACAGATTATCCTGAACAAGCTAAAATTTTTTTTGATTATGATTAAGGCCATTATTTTTGATATGGATGGGGTTTTAGTGGATGCCTCGGATTGGCATTATAGGGCCTTAAATAAGGCCTTAGGTCATTTCGGATATAAGATAAGTTTACAGGACCATAAAAAAAAATTTGATGGTCTGCCAACTCTTAAAAAACTTGAGTTATTAACAATCGCACCCCAATTATATTCTTCCATCAACGAGCTTAAACAAAAGTACACCGTTGAAATGATTGAAAAATTTTGTAATCCTAATCTTGAATTAAAAGAAACACTTATACGTTTAAAAGAAGAGGGATATAAACTATCCGTGGCATCCAATTCCATGGGAAAAACTGTTGATTTAATTCTTTTAAAATCTGGTTTAATAAATTATTTTGAGTTTTATTTGAGCAATGAAGATGTTTTAAAAACGAAGCCAAATCCTGAAATTTATTTTAAGACAATGGAAAAACATAATTTTTCCCCCAAGGAATCATTGATATTGGAGGATAACCAAAATGGGATTAAAGCAGCTATAGATTCAGGTGCTCACTTAATGAGAGTGCATAAAATTTCTGAAGTAAATTATCAAAATATAAAAAAAGTAATTAACAGAATTAATTCTTTTCATATAAATAATATTCGTACTCCAAATTGAATAGACCCAAATAGGAAAAATTAACGGATTTGGACCAGGTAGTTTTATAGTTTACCCCGCCTGATCTTAATTGTTGAAAGAATAAACATTGTTTTTTGTACTCAGAATTATTTTTGTAATGGCAAAAACTATCCATATATGTATTTAGTGCCAGAATATATTTTGGTTTCCTATCAAAAATGGCTTCCACCAGTTTATCTCCTGGAACGCGGTTTACTTCCTGGGTGTTTAAATTGTTCAAAAGAAAAAAAATGTTATTTCTATCGGTTTTTTGGATAATTTTAGTCAATTCCATCTTTTCTACTTCAATTATTTTCCTCGTAACATTTGCCAAAATTGAGTAATGAGAGAGTGGCCAAATAAATAAGATTAGAAAAAGTAATATTCGAAGTGTTTTGAATTTTATTTTGAAATAAATATTTTTCCAAAAAAATAAAGAACCTCCTACAATAAATGGGAGGCAGATGGTAAAAAGATGTGGCAATCGCATAATGGTAAAATTTAAAATTATTATTAAATAAAAAATTGTAAATCCCCCCCATATAATCAAAAAATTTCTGGGTAATTTAATGAGGCCAAGAAAAAATCCAAGGTAATTGGGTATTCCGGCCAAAAAGGGAAAAATAAGGATAAATGCATAACTATAACGTCCATAAGGAAAGGCGAACCATTCATTTACTGCTTGAGCTGAGGTAGGATAATTTACAAAATGGTGATCAGCAAAAGATTGATTAGAAAAAAGAAAAGCTAAATGTTTCCAGAGGGTGGTCCAAGTTAATAATACTGAAATGATAAAGAAGAGTAGAAATGACCAAAACTTTTTAGATTTAAAAAAACTCTTTGTGTTTTTTTCTTCAACCGTAAAAATTTGAGATAAGGGATAAATCAAAAATAAACTTGGATTATATTTAGTTGAAACTGCCAGTCCTGAGACCAATCCGGAAAGGATGGGCCATTTAATCTGGTTAGGAAATTTTATGGCCTTATTGCAGATCCATAGGGCCAAAAGTATTTCCATCAATTGTAATGATTCTGTTTTGACAACAACACTGGAATAAAAAACTCCAGGTGAAAGAACAAAGGCCCACGCTCCAAGAAGTCTCCATGATTTTTCCAGGAAGCCTTCTAAGGCGACATAAAAGAGAAGGAAATTAATGCCTAAAAGAAGAGCGTTGATAATGCGGCAGTAAACGTATAAATCCAAGGTTGGGTTAAAAAATGAGAAAACCTTATAAAAATATTCAAAAAAAATATAGCTAAAAGTGGGATACATCAGTGTTGGATAGGAATGGCCAAGTAAATGGCCTTTTATAGGGCCTATTATATTATTTTCATCAAAAAAAATATTAGAAGAAAAAATAAACCTTATGGCAAAAAAAATGGCAATAAAGGGAAGTATGGTCAATAGAAAATTTGTTAAATAATTTCTTTTTTCTAGCAATTCCATTTTTTAGATAATACGATTTCGGGGAATATAGTGTAAACATTATTGATGCATATCCTTCTTTTTTTTCTTCCATTTTTGGTTTTGGCAAGCACCTATTTAGATCCTGGATTTAGGGATGCTTTTTTTTTCGGGGAAATGGGTTTTTTTGAGATATCGCAATTCTTCATTCTGCTATTTTTAGGATTAATTTTTTTAAAGAATTATCGACAAGTTAAAAAAATCAGATCTATTATTTTCTCCTGTGTTTTTTTTATTGGGGCCATGGAGGAAATTAGCTGGGGGCAGAGCTTTTTTCATTTTTCAACCCTTCCTATTTTTTCAAAATTTAATCTTCAAAGTGAAACCAATCTTCATAATTTAATTCCTCAGGGATTTTTTAATGGTGTCATTTTTCAGCTTATTTATATTTTCCTTATTTTGATCCCATTAATTTATTATTTAAAAAAAGAAAGTAAGCGGCCAGGATATCTCCCATCCATTTCGGTAATTTTACATTTTTTGTTTTCTTCCTCCCTGCAAATTTATTCATATCCACCGTTTAAAGGATTGGAAAAAATCGAAGGGTTTATTTTTCTTATTTTGTTTTTGTTATGCCTTTGGGTTTTATTAAAATCTAATGAGGAGAAAAAAATAAGTTTATTTATTTGGTTACTATGTGGATTAAATTCCCTGATTTTTTTAAAGTTTAATCATTTAATTGGTTTAAAGGTCTACGAGATAAGAGAATTTTTTATTGATACCGCGATTCTTCAGTTAGTTTTAGAAAAAAGAAAGTCTCAATTGCAAAGTGCTTTATATATATTTGCCCAACGCTGAACTACCG
>Ga0180061_1000055_pt1 | contig 21811 bp, 27 predicted proteins | sample EasRivT27_16_10D_FD_121769 | JGI IMG/M metagenome (GOLD analysis project Ga0180061, IMG submission 121769) | Soil microbial communities from meander-bound floodplain in the East River, Colorado, USA - East River metaG ERMLIBT27_16_10D | ecosystem: Environmental > Terrestrial > Soil > Floodplain ...
GACAACCCCACAGGCATCAAAGTCTTTGGCGTCAGCGGCGGGGATATCTCCTGCAATATACAGGATAACACGGCAACGACCGACAGAGAGTCCATCCTGATCCAGCCGTCAACTTCGTTCGGGTACGACATAACAAACAGCTATAACGACACCCCTATGGAGAGATGGCTTGTAGAGTCCAATCTAGTGTTCACCAACTGGAGAGGTATAGTTCTTGGCGCCGACAACGCAAAGGTAGGCAACAAGACTGTGTCTGGCAACTACGTGTACACGGCGGATGACGTGGCGCTGGCTGAGGTGCACACATACGGACTCATGTTGAAAATCCACCAGGGGGATGCCATCTCTGGCAACTTCCTGGAGACCGCTGATGCGACCGAGGAAGCCTTCCAGGTGTGGGATCTTACGGTTGATCCTACATACTTGTCCAGCCTGTGCACTGTTATGGGAAACCACTGCAAGTCTGGAGGAGCAAACGCCTTCGGGTGCTACACAGACATCAGCACCACCGCAGGTGGCGACATAGGTGGCAGCGCCGTGGCGGCATACGTGGCGTGGTGGACATTCGTCGGCAATACATCACCAGGAATGGCGGCCGGAGCCGGCGCTGATATGACAAACGATGCCTCTGACAAGTGTATTGTGGCAAACAACAACTCATAAGGGATTTATATGCCGATCACCGGGTTACCGACGTTCTCAGCTGGCATTCTCACTGCCGCGTCGCTGAACGCCATCGTTACTGCCCTGGAGACTAAGTTCTCTGGACAGATTGGCGGAGGTGACATCTCGTGGCCCCTGCAAGCAGGCGGCGACATCGACATGGGCCAGTACCGCCTGGTCAACGTTCCTAAGTTCTGGAACATGTTCAACGCTGCTGAGCGCCCTACCGGCGACACGTTGCAAGATGTGCTCGACGATATCAACGCGCTAGGTGGCGGCGTTCTTATCATCCCCAGCAACCACACCGAGGTCCTGCCGGCTGCCGGCGTCACCCCCAAGAGTGAGACTTGGATCGTGGGCGAGGGGCCATCGAGCATTATTCAGGCCCATGCCAGCGGATCAGATGACATGATTCACATGGGCGCAACATCCGACAACGTAGTGTTTGCCAACCTGCGATTCCAGGGCGTTAGCTCTGTGGACCAGAAGTTCATCGACTTCGAGAATGCTGCTGCCTCCAACGTGCGCATCTTCAACTGCAAGTTCGACACACACGGTGAGGCCAGCTACATCCACTTCAGTGCCGCCGCCGAGAACGTCAGCATCTCCAACAACCACTTCATTGGCAACGGAGACTCTGAGCCGCAGCATATGATCTTCCTGGCCGCCGCAAAGAACGTCAGGATCTTGAAGAACAACTTCAAGGACTGGTCCAACTCGGCCATCTTCTCGACCCCTACTGCCGCCGTGGCAAACGTTCTGGTAGTGGGAAATGCGTTGGTCAACGACAACTCTACTAGTGCTGTGCAGACCGTGAACTACGCCATAGGCTTCAGCAACTCATCTGCGGTTGCGGCATGCCAGAACATCATGGTCAACTCCAACAGCATCAGTGGTAAGGGATCTGGCATTGGGGGCGTTTACTCCGATGACTTTGACCGCGTGATGGTCTGCAAGAATACGATCTACACCAACAAGGCTAAGCCCGCCATCCACGTGTACAACGGCACTGGCGGCGTGTTCAACGGCAACAACCTTAATTGCCAGGCCGGGTCCGGCATCGTTATCGGGTCCACTGGGGATATCCAGGATGCAGGCCGCGCAGCCGATCAGTTCACCGGATTCGCCTTGTGCCACAACGTTATCACCACGCACAACCAGACAGCCACCTATGGGATCGGCATCGTAGTTGTGGGCGGGAACAGCCCGATCAGTGCGGCAGTAGCAGGCAATCGCGCTATTACCACGAATGCCAACGTGTTCCAGATTTGGAATCTGCTGGCCGCCCCCACCGTGAAGCCGACGCAGATCACGATTACTGGCAACCATTTCTTCTGCAACGACGCCATCGTCGCAACACGAAAAGGGTTTGCCAGCTACACGGATATGGGCACTACCAATACTGCCGACATTGGCACAGGCGTCGTCTCTCATTGGTTCACGATGGTTGGCAATACCATCCCGAACTCTGTGGCTGGCGTAGATTACACAACTGGCAGCAACAAGACCGTTGTCGCCGATAACAACACGTAAGGGGTTGTAATGGGCTTCTTCGATGCATTCAAAGACCCCGACTACAGCAAGTACAACAAGATGGCCGGGGAAATTCGTGGTGCCTACGGGGACTTCGAAAAGCGCCAGCAAGGCGTTGGCTTGGGTGTCACTGCCGCCGACCAAGAGATGGCACAGAAGTCCATCGGCTATACCGGGGACCTTGCCCGTCTGCAACTTGAGCAGATTCTGCCCGGCATTCTGTCGCAGGTTAGCGGGCAGGCAGGGGCGCGCGGTCTGGGTGGCTCGCAGATTGAGGGCATTCAGCGCTCTATGGCGGGTAATGAACAGGCAAGATTGGTGCAGCAGATGTTGCTGGATGAGCAGAGGCAGACGGCGCAAGCCCTGCCGCAGATGGCATTCCAGCGTGCCGGCATGGAACTAGGGCGCAATGCGCAGTTGTTCCAGTCTCTTATCGGATCATACGAGCCCGGCTTTCAGCTTGAGGGTATGAAGATTCAGCAACAACAGCAACGTCAGGCCAGTGCTCGAGGCGCAATAGGCGGCGCTATTGGTATGGCTGGGCGCATTGGAGTTGGCATCGCTACTGGCGGTGCCAGTGAAGTTGCGCGTGCTGCGGGTGGCGCATACAGTGGCCCCAGCAATCCGTATGATGCCAGTTACTACTACGGGGGTAGATAATGCCCGGCATTCCAAACCTTGGCCCTATGCGCCCGGAAGAGTTGGAGTCTATCAAGCAGTTGACCGACCTCGGCTACGTTACCGACACCGCAGGCTCCAACGTATCTGATAAGCAAGGCCGCATGGGCAACGATGCATGGCTGCGGCAACTTCAGGATGAACTTGAGACGGCTCGCTCCATTGCTAGTTCGGCTGCGCCCGTGCAGCCTCGCCCTGTTGCCAGCGGCATTGCTGGCGTACTTGGTGCCGTGGCAGGGGGGCTGCTTGGCGGTGGTGAGGGCATGCTACAAGGATTTCAAGGTGCCGCTGCCGGCGGCCTAGAAGCTGAAGGAGTGAACCAGGAGCGTGCCCTACAAGGACACGCCAACAAGATTGCGGCTGCCACCTCAGTGATTGAAGAACGGCAGAAGCTCGCATCCGGCGTGCGCATGATTCTCCAGTCTCAGCCAGATCTGCTGGTTGGCACCGATTCCAAAGTACTTGGTGAACTTGCGTTCCCTGGCTCTGGACTAGAGGTGCATCCCGGCCTACAGGATGTCCTGGACCGCCAGACCAATGACACAAAGAGCCAGATCGACGCCTGGAAATTCATCGTGCAACAAAGCGATAACGCTGACCTACAATCCACCGGCCTCAAAGAGATTGCCAAGATGCAAGGCATCAGCCCTGCCAAGATTGCTGGCTGGACTGCGCGCGAGATGATCGACCAGAATGGCAAGGTCAACCCGCAGTGGATCAAAGAGAACTATGTCAACTATGTGCCGCTGATTGAAGACTGGAAGCAAGGGCGACTCGACCTCAATAAGGGCGTGCCCCGGCCGGAGACTGATAGCATGGCAGGCGGCCGCCTCAACTCCATGGTGCTGGAAGCGCTTGACCGCTACCGCACGCTTAAGCTCCAGAATCCGGACTGGACCGAGTCCGATACTATGGCGAACATGGACCCTAAGGACCAAGTCATCCTGCCCAGGTATTTCCCTGGCACGTTCGGATCGCTTAGTATTGCAGAGGCCTCACGCGCAGGCGAGAGATCTCTTACTGCCACTGGAACGATGGGGGCCATGATTGAGGGCGCCCTGGAGGATCCAGCCGGCTATGCACAGCAAACGCAGCAACAGACCATCATCCTCGCCGAGCAGGCAAAGCAACGCAAAGCCATGCAGACTGCCGCCTCACTAGAGGTAAAGGAGCAAGCTCGCATTCGCGCGGAGAACGCTGCCAGCGGCAAGTTCATGTCTGAAGCAGAAGTGCAGAAGCTGGCTGCCGACAGAATTCAGAAACGTCTCACCGCAGTGGGTGGATCTCACATCCAGATACAGGCAGAGGCGCAGAAGCAGTTGGACGACGAAGCCGCTAAGAGAAAGGCCAAGGCTAAGTAATGCCCCAACATCCACCGGAAGATTCAGACGCCCTGTACCAGTCGCTACTGCGCCAAGGCATGTCCAAGGACGAAGCCGTTCGGACTGCCGAGCAGATGTCTGGTGCCCGGCCTACTGGTGCCCCGAAGCCCACCGCTGCGGTGTCTCCTGGGTTCGCTGACGAGTCTCGTGCAGAGGGAGAGCGCTCCTGGATTAACGAGCACGTCAGACAGAACTACGGTGGACAGTTGCGCGATGATTCTGCTGTGTCCGACGCCATGGATTTCGCAGACAAAGGCCTGCTAAAGACGGGCGAGTTGCGCGACGTTATGGACGCAGAGTGGGCTGACCCGGACAAGTACGTCAAGTGGCAGTATAAGTTTAAGAAGCGCATGGCAAACGTCACCGAGCAACTTGCAGGTGGTGCACTTGTTACGTTTGACAATATCCAGCAGGCCTGGTGGTCACTCCAGGTAGGCGAGGGTATGACTGAGGAAGAGAAGAAAAAGGCAGTTGTTGGCAAAGTGGGCGGCGTGGAGTTTCATGCCAGGCCGCTAACCAAAGCTAGGCTAGCAGCCGCATGGGCGCGCCTTCGCCCGGCCGACCCATTCGACCCTAAGTATGAAGAGAAGCCGCCATCCCAGGAACTAGACTCCTCGCTGGAGTCGCTGGACGACACTTGGGCTCTAGGCGAGTTGGCGCGCAGTGACGGCATGACGGCTGATGAAGCCTATGCCAAAGCCAACGGCGAGAGTTGGGTGGATCGCGAGCCCAGATATTGGGAGCGATTGATGAACCGCACGGACAAGATCACGTCCGAGGAAATGCTGGAGCAGGTATTGGGTGGCAAGGAAAAGACCGATGCCTTTCTCGCCAGCCACCGCACGCTTGGCCCTGCTGTCGCAGGCGGCGCTCTGTTCCTCAACGACGTGCTCAACGATCCCACGATCATTGTGCCTACGGTTGGATTTGATAGGGCAGTGCAAGCTGGCATTGCCAAGATTCCCGGTGTGAAGGCCGCCGCAAAGAAGGTCGTCGAGTCCCCGGTCGGCAGGGTGGCTAGAACCAACATCCTAAAACCCCAGTCCGAGGTGGCCGACCTCCTCGCGGCGCAGGGCAAGCTGCACAAAACGCGTGAGCGTATCGTGCAAGATCTGGCACTTGACAAGCGTAATCCAGACCTCATGCGCAAGCTGGTGCAGATAGACAACCGCATTGCCGAGTCCGACTTCGGGCTCGAAGCCATCAAGGGCAACGTGCCGACGTTAACGGAGCCCAAGAACCCTGTGCGCAAGGATCCTAAGTCCGTGTACATCGGGGGCATGAGCACTGAGAAGGCCCGTCGGCGCGCGTATGCCGTGCAGCATGCCAGCTTTGACGAGGTAGACGAGGCAGTCAAACATGCCGGCTACAAAAACACGGTAGGGTTTGAGAAGGCCATCGGTAAGGCCAATGAATCCATCCGCTCTGGCAACATGAGCCAGAAGGACATCGACGTTCTGAACTCCTACGAGCGCCTGCCACAGAATGTCAAGACACACCTAGACATCCGGGGCTTCAGTCGTGAGCGCATCTTCCGGCGCAATGCGCTGGAGGCACAACCGCTGGAGCTTAGGCCGTACACAGAGGTGGATGCCCTGCGCGTGCAGCGGCAACAGGCTATGCTGGGCGCGGACGATGCCCAGTACGCCGGCGATGGGGCCATGCGCTTTGCGCTGGGCGCGAAGGCTGAGGACATTATGGTGCCGGCCTTCAACGTGCCGGACTTCAGCAACTTAGGGCACGGCAACTACTCCAAATTCCGCGACTCTCTTGGCATCGAGGTAGCAGAGGATGGGCGCAAGATCCTGACGCAGGATGGGCAACGCGTATTCTCCAGCGCAGACCAGACCAAGATGTTCTTTCCTGGCCGTGTCAGCGGTTTGGTGCCGGGCTCCTGGCACTACAACGCCGGCAAGATGCTGCGCTCCTTCGAGGAGAAGGTTGCTAAGGGCATCGACATTGCTCGCTGGGGCCGCCAGCCTGGCAGCGCTCTGCCGCGCGAAGTTTACCAGGTGTACCGCGCAGCCCACGGCAATTACCTGTCGCACACAGTCGCCGAAGAAGACTGGTTCGGCCACGTGTTTACGGGTCAGAAGTGGGCGAAGCACAACTCCGACGGTAAGCTTGTTGCCACATCAGAAGGCAAAGCTAGCATCGAGTCTGTGTTCAATATGCTTGATGCTGAAAACGATATAGACCTCGTTACCAAGATGGAGAAGGCTTCGGCGCCTGAGAAGGAAACCTACTTCAAGATGCGGAAGTACTTCGACCAGATGGCAGATCGTCTGGGCCTTGATAAGGGTCTCCGCATTCGCCACTACGCGCCACATATTCTTCCGCTCAAAGACATTGCAGCCGGCGCCAGGGTGCCAGAATTCCTTGGCCTGCCGCCGTCGGCGATGGTCGAGTTCGCGCATCTTAACCCGCGCCTCGGGGCTGAGGGTTATGAGCGTGACTTGCTGGGAGCACTCCAGGTCTACTCGCGGGGCGCGAATCGTAAGATCTTCATGGAGCCCGCATACGAGAAGCTGCTGTCGATCCGTGACATCTACAAGGAAGCTGGCACCACAGGCCAGGCCTTCGGAAAAGCTATGGGCAGCAAGTCCGCAGGCACCATCCCAGGATACATTGACGATCTGGTGCGCGATGCCAAGGGAATGCCCGGCAACTTGGACCAGAAGATCACGCAGACTTTGCACGAGCTTGGGGAGCCCAACTTCCATACGTTGCCGGCACACACTCAGGCAGCTATGACGCTCACCAGCCTGTTCTATACATCATTACTGGCTGGCAATCCTACGTACTTCTCGCAGAATCTCTTGACCGCTATTGCCAACACGGCCTCAAAGCATGGCCCCTTGTCTGTGATCCATGGCTTCGCGAAGCTGCTGGCTCCCGGTACAAAGGGCAAGCAAATACGGGAGATTGCGGCGAAGTCCGGGGCATTAGGTAATGCTCGCCGGCACATGGACGACTTTGGCAGGGTTACGGGGTTCAGCAAGTACGTCGAGGTCATAAGCAATAAGGGTACCAAGTGGGGCGCCATTGAGGCGTCCGAGAACTTGAACCGTGGATTCGCATTCACGGCTGCTCTTAGCGACATGATCAACCGCAGCGGCCTGTCGTGGGATGAGATCGTCGCCCGCAAGCTGCACAACACTATGGTCGCTGATGCCGTGCAGGCAACGGAGTTCACGCAGCACGTGTATGCCAAGCTTGGTAAGTCGCCTCGAATGTCGCAGACGTTCACCAAGGGGGCAACTCAAGCAGTTACCCAGTTCTTGAGCTTCCCCTTCAAGCAAGGGGAGTTCCTGCTGGAGTCCGCGAGACGTGACCCGTCCAGCCTATCTCGCTTCATTATGATGAGCGGGTGGATGACGCGAGTTGCCGGTCTGGCTGGCATGGATGTTTCTAAGGCCGTGGGCCTTGGTACGGCGGATCCAATCGGGGATCAGCAGCGCCCTCTTACATCGCCAGCTATGGACACCATGATCGACTTCGTTAACGTTCTTATGGCGCACAATGGAGACGATGTGGAGAAGATGGCGAGGGCTAATGAGGCCTTCGTGCGAGATGGAGCCAGCGTTATTCCGTTCGGTAATCAAATCATCAAGGCCGCTAAGAATGCCGGCAGGCTGGAGAGCGGGCTTATCAAAGGCCCGAGCGGAGAACTGATTCGAGAGATGGAAGGCAGCGACATTCTGCCGGCCATACTGGGCCAGAAAAGCATCAACGATGCCTTCGAGCGCAAGCGCCATGAGCAAATGATGGCGAATGCTAAGTACAAGATGTGGAGCGCCACCAAGGCTCTCGACGGCATTATGAAGAAGGTGTTCGACGGTGATACTCCCGGAGCCAACGAGGACATCCTGGCCTTCTACAACGAGCATGGGCGCCTGTTCTCGGATCAAGCGCCGAAGGCCTGGGTCGAGAGTCGGCTGCTATCCCGGCGCATGCGCGACCTCACAGGCTACATCAAGAACCTCACACCGGACCAACAACGCAGCCTCATGCGCCAGATAGCGGCGTCCAAGGATGCGCCACAACGTGCACGTGATGAGCTTATGGAGGGCATGCAATGACCAATAGGCAAGAGAAGGTGCACCTGTGGCTGACCCAGTTCACACTCGGCACGATTGTTACGCTGTCCTTGGTTGTAGGCGGCGGCATGATATCACTCTACCGCGAGGTGGCAGTGATACATGAGATGCAACGGGCAACCGACGTTAAAGTCACGTGGCTTATTAGCGTCTACCTCAACTCATTGGAAGTTAAAGATGGGCCTGGACAGCGTCCTATCTCTGGCAGTTCAAGTCGTTGGATTGGTTGGTCTGCTGCCTCCGATTCGCAAGTATTTCGCAGTGGCCCGCAGACGGAGCCGAGCAGAGCTAATCTCTCGCCTGGTTCTGGACGGCCTGGCTCTTGCGGCGGATCGTAAGGGCATCAGTCCAGCAGTAGCATCCAAGAGCACGGAAGTGCTGGAGGAAATTAAGCGCAAGCTGCTCGGGGCTGGCGTCGATCCTGCTAAGGTCGAGGAGATTGCGGCGGCGGCTCTTGCCGGCGCGGTGGCCCGACTTGGTAACAAGGAAGCGGCTCGCGACGAATTGCTTGGACATTAGGTAGAAACAAAGACGCCCCCGCCCGGTATCTAACCGAGTGGGGGCGTTTTGCTTTTAGTATCCCGGCTTACGCTTGTTCTGAATCCCCTGAATACGATCCTCGATGGATTGTGCTTGGGCGACAACCTTCCTGATCTCGGCTAAACCGTCAGCAGTAATGCTGGCGCCCTCTCCGAAACAGAAAATGTACTCCCCAATCTCAACGGTGATCTTCTCGTTCTTGAGAACCTTCACAGCCCGCCGCCATACCCATCATCGAATGTGCCGTTGCTGTCGAACGGATCAAACTTCGCCTGCTGAATACGCAATGGGTTGCGCGCCCGAATTGCGCCCTCAGTCGCCAACAGATTCGCCACGACAGTCCTGAGGTTGTCCACGTCCGAATCCGTCACGATGTCGCCTTCAGTGTACTCGAAACCGAACTTACCATTTCCAAGTACAACGACCAAAGACTCACCCTTTTCCAGTTTCATATCTTGATATCCTCCCCTCCGGTTTCAAGATCCAGATCTTCTCCTCCCCTGTACGACATGTACAAGTCAAGCACGTGCAGAATCTCCAGCACATACGTCTCCCCAGAGATGCGCTGCTTGATGACAACGCCGCCATACTTCGGCACGAAGATCTGGTCCCCCACTGCGATGTCGATCGACACTTCATCCCCGACCATGACCACTGCGCCGTAGGAGTTGGTGTTCACGGACGTCTCTGGGATGTAGATGCCGCCCTTCGTCTTCTCCTGCCGCTTCTCCCGCGCCACCGCCACCCGGTTGCCATGCAGTCTGGTGCCGTGCTTAGACAGCAGGGCTGCTAGTTCCCTTGACTTCAAAATATAACCTCCGCTTCGGTTCCATACGGGATGTGGTCCAAATTACTGACCACAATACGCTTAACAATAGGCGCATCACAGGCAGCAACAGCCACAGCCCAGGCGTCGGCCATAGCCTCCACCGCCTTGCCGCTTCCAGTCAGTGGACTTGCCTTGATGATCTCAGCCTTCGTGGCATCTCCCCTGCCAGTGGCGGCCTTCTTGACTTCAGTCGGATTGACCTCAACCAAGTAGTCAACGCTGAACTCCCCCACCAACTGCAACTCCATGATCGCAATGGTTGAGGCCTGCTTGCGGTAGTTGACAACGTTGGAGGCCTTCATCACCGGATATTCGATGCCAATCATCAACTCGTCTATACTGAACAAACGACACCACTTGATCAAGGCATCGGACACGCCACACGACAGCCTGGAATACCGCACCAGGTCAACCTGCTCTGGCCCCTCAGCCTTGAGACAAGCCGCCGCCTTAGGCGTTCCATCTGGGTCCAGGAGGCACAGCCCCGTCATACCTAGGCCAGGGTCGATCCCTAAAATCCACACAACAGATCACCTTCTTGCTCAATGCAGTTGATCACATCTTCCCAGTTGTTCGCCAGATACAGGCCCAGCACGCCAGTACCCTGCTTGTTGGAGCGATCAAATAGCACAGCCTTGCGCTCAGCATCAACGAATTCCAGGCACGTCTTGCGCTTGTCGTCCACTATGATGCTGGCAGAAGTGAAGTCCATCTTGCGCTGTCCATTAGTAACGATCGTCACCCTATTAAAGGCTGGGCGCCATTTCCCGAGCCACTTCCACACGTTGTACTCGGCCCAGTCCGGCTTCGATGTGACACACTCCACGTAGTGGCCGGCCGCCCGCAGACGCTTGATACCCCCTATGGCACCAGGCACGGCTGGGAACGTGGACCACAGCCAGTCACGGTCGCGCAGCCAGCCCCACCAACTGGAGTACCCGGACTCTAAAAGCAGTGGATGCTTATAGAATGCTGTTGCATCCTGGCCCCAGGGCGCGCCATCAAACTTCACGCGCTCACCGTACTCACGGTAGAAGGACTCCAGCACGGATGGGAAGAAGTCAAGTACCACGACACTAATCATCCAGGTCTACTGCAATATGCAATTTATCCCGGATCATTTGGCATCACCTTCCTCTAAGTACGTGGCCGCCTTGCGAAGCAAAGCAGGGTTATCATGAAATAAGCCTAATGCTCTATTACATGACCCACACAACAGGCCACGTACCGCGCCTGTTTTATGGTTATGATCTACAGAAAAGGAGCAAGATACTGCACAAATATCGCAGCCCTTCTGATTAGCAATCAACTCCGGCACGAACTATTCCGCCCATCCTTACGAATGCAGTTCCTGTAGAATTCACTCAACAATTTTACTTCGCCACATTTATGGCAACGCTTCATTACCGTCACCTAAGATCCTAACCTCTCGGAAATGGTCTTCTGCCTCAATATCCCGCACCATCATACGATCCAGGTCGCAGTACATTTCGTACATGCCGCGATTCGTAGACTCCCGCTGCTTCACGACATTGATGCGCATGCGCTTGTTGATCAACTCCGCCGCACTTTGGTTAAGCCCGATGATGGAGTCGGCCACCTTAACGATATCCCACGACTCCGAGATGTCCCGGTCGCTTAGCAAGTACTCGCCACTGCCGACCCGGTTGACCTGCCACGCAGTAAGAACTGGGACGTTCAGGTTGCGCGCCAGGGCGCGGATCTCCTTGCCGATGGCTGAGAATTGCTGCCGCATCTCCTTCCCCGGAGACTTGTTCGGGTGCATCAACTCCAGATAATCGACGACCACAAGGTCTACGATTGTGCCTTGGCCTCGGAGCCTACGGACGAGACTTCCGATGTCGTTGGCACCAACTTGGAGATAGGACCAGTCAACGACGTGGACTTCGCCACCTGATCCCTGGACAATGCGACGGGCGAGGGAAATTTTTTCTTGCCCTTCCGGCGTCTCAATCTCTGCGCACGTGAGCCCCGTCCATGCTTGGTCGTAACGCTCGATGACCTTTCGGGTGTTAATCTCAAGGGTGACGTGAAGGACTGAGCCGCCTCTTTGCGCATGGCAAGCGCCAGACTTGATGAGGAGCGAAGTCTTACCACGAGCGGGAGGCGCAAGATAAATGCAAAGCTCACCAGGGCCAATCCCGCCGCAGAGACTAGAATCAAGTTTAGGTGAGTAACCCAAACTGATACGACTTGGTTTAGACTCAGATGAGCCCGATAGCTTTGACTCAAAGATGTCCACGACTGGACTGCTGATCCGATCAGAGAGTTCCACTGCTCCCTGAGCAAGATCCGCAACAGTGTTGACATTGAAGTCCGATGATTCCGCATTGTTGGAAATGTACTCCGCGATAGTGTAGCTAAGGCTACGGTCCAGAAATTTCTTGACGAGTTTCGAGATCTGATCGTCTGGCACTTCCGCTGTCTCGTCAACCAAGTCCAGGATCCCAAGCAGTGTTTCTGCGTAGTCCTGGCGCCGGGAAAACTGCACTTCTACAGATGCCTTGATGGAGTCCAGCGACAAGTCCGTCTCCGCGGTGTCGTGCATCTCCTCGATGAGCTTGTAGAGTTGCCGATACTCCGCGCTCTTAAACGTGTCCACCTTCACCAGATGATGTAACCCATACCAGCCGCGCTTCGACAAGAGCGCCCGCAACACGACAAGGTTAAGGTTACTCACTTGATATCTCCACTAGCTAGTTCAGTTGATCTCATGCGGGCATACTCCAGTCTTGGCGATAGCATTGTTACAGCAAAAGCAGAGCAGTCGATATTTATCTGGGAAGCCCTGCCTTTTGGCGCTCAGGTAGCTCGCACTACTGGAGCGCCCAATGCGTCGCCGCTCTATGCCGCCATCTCCGTTCACATGATCCAGCACAAGGAATTCGGGGATATCTTCGCCGCAACATTTACACTCCCCGCCGTAAGCCTCCAGCATCTCTTGCCTTAGGGCATTGGCGTACCTCTGGTGCCGGGTCACAGCAGCCCCCATCTCTCCAGGTTCAACTTCACTGCCGTCTCAATCCACCCCGTCATCCCCGTCTTGGCGTAAATGATGGCGTCGAATTTGCGGTCTGAGATGGCGTCGATCTCGGCCTCCGACGGATGATTGGAATCCGTGGCAGGGCAGTGATATGGCGAACCATCCATGTTCTCACGCACCACCTTGAGCACCACACCGCCCTCGTACTTGATCGCCTCAACTTCATTGGCATACCGCACGTCCGGCACAAGCCAGATGAAGTCAGCCACCGAAAGGCCGGCTCGGTATCTATCAAGTAGTCGATCCACCCAGAAGTTGGGGTCATACTGCCTGGTGTTCTCCCCCACTGCCTGATAAACGCGACGAAGCCACGCAGGCTTTTGCTCGCGAAGGACATCATAGTCTGGGATGTCGTTGTAAAGGCGCCCAATACGGTCCTTGAGTTCATTGGCGAACCCATTCACCACCACGTTGTGGCCTTTGTGCCGCAGTAACTGCGCCGCGTGAGCCGCAGAGTAATCCTTGCCGTGTCGGGCGCGACCCGCGAAGCCGATGATCATGGCTTGCTCCAGCTATTCAAATCCACAACGCCATTCTTCGTCAGCATATCATCCGAGTAGATCTCCGTGTGCACCGTGGCGGACTCAGACCTTCCGTCCTGGTCCGACGCAACCTCCAGCGCTTCCTGGGCATCGCGGGCATTGCACTCAACGATGCGTATCTCGGTCGTAGTTGTTTTGACGTAGAACTTCATTTCGACTCCCTTACCGCTAGGAATACTGTGAGACACATGAGACCGGCTGCAAGTTTACTGTTCGGCGTTCCGATCCAAGCCACGTAAAACATCCCAAAGTTTATGAATGCTAAAATCCACATCACTGTTGCCATGATCCTCATTGCAGCACCCCTGGAATTGGATACACCGCGTTCTTGCGTTTTCCATGGCAAGCGTACCAGAAGGGACACTGGTTGCACTCGTTGCTGCCATCCACATACTCTGGCGTGGGCGGAGTACCAGCCTCGATGGCCTTGCTTACGTCCGACAGCTTCTGGAGAATATTGCCGCGATCCTGCTCCTCCACGCGCCACACTGCGCCGCTAGTTCTCTCACCGCCCGTCGGATCCCAAGTGCCCTGCTTAGGGAAATCACGAGAGTTAAGGCCGATGCGGTTAAGGTTGCGGTCGATGCACACGAGTAACACATTGTCTGCGTCCTTGATGAGGGCCGTTGCATTACCTTGCCAGGCGTAACTGGCATGCTCCGTCTTAACATGCTCAAGCGCCCCCGCCATGCCACCCTTTCGCCAGGCGCGCTGCAATGCGTCGAACTTGAACGTGGTCATGGACTTGATTTCCATTACCGTTTTGCCGTCGAGATCTTCAAACTGGAGATACCCGTCTGGACGGCACGAGATCTCGAACGTCGAGCCGTCGTAGGTAAACTCTCTGGCCTCGAACTTATCCTCTGTCTGCGTGCCGTCATCGTTAAACTTGAGGCCAGTAATCTCGATGCCGAAGTGCTTCGCGATATGCCTAAAATAATCGTGAAACATATTTCCAGCATCTGCAACCAACTCAACCCAAGGGTACTTAGGCAGGGGTACAAAGCCCCCAAGTCGATACCATAGTTGACGTCTACAGTTAGATACCTCAGATGCGCGGAAACGTTTAGCTGAGCGCTTAAAGTTCTTTACTGCTGCCTCTGATTCTAAGGCAAGGCCTCGGTAAATTTTCCACACGGGATCTTCCCGTAAGTTTATGGGCTTCATACTTCTCCACCGCCTTTAGAAACTGTCGTCGTTTAATATTGCCTAAATAAGGCCATAAAAGCTCTGCAACTTTTATTGTGCGCCTATAGCCTGTAATTGTAAGGATGAACATAGGAAGAAATCCATCCTTTTGTTTTCTTTGAGTTATCACTCCAGTTTTAAGTATTCTGTACAGCCTATGCAATAATTCTTTATTTCCAGCTTGGCCTACTGAAAAATTAATTCTGCGCTGTGGATTGGGTATTCCTTTTCTAGTAGTTGCCCATGAACAAAATGTACCCTCTCCATCAACAAACCCAGCAGCCCAGGCTAAATCAGTTTCTTTCATCGTACCCCCTTTTAGGCATTAAAAAGTGGCTGCGGGGGCAGGACTCGAACCTGCGGCCACCCGATTAACAGCCGGGCGCTCTACCAACTGAGCTACCCCGCAGCCTGATCCCTTACTTCACGCCCAACTTATCAAACAACGCCGGCCCGATGGTCTCGCGAAGCGAAGCCACCAGCGTTGCACGATCTGCAATGCGCAGCTTCAGCGCCTTCTCCAGGTCCAGGAACTTCTCTTCCCAGCCCGCGAAGAGATCATCCAGCGACAAGCGCAAGCCCGTTGCCATGACTTCATACCGGGTCGCAAAGCCAGTGCCATTGTTGCGAGACACGATGATGGCCTGCCCCTTGTCGGGATCCGACAGAAGGGGAAGCCTATTGTCCCGCTCCGACTTGAGAATGGCGCTGATCTTCTGGGCCGTCGTCTTGCTCAAGCCCAGAATGGTAGTCTGCGAAGGCTTGTCGCCGCCCTCTGCCGGCACCTGAATCACCTGTGCGTGCCAGCGATTGGACGCATCATGCTTCTTCAGGTATTCCTTCGCGCCGTTCTCACCCAACTGCTCGACCAACTTCAACAACGTCTGGCAAATAGGGCACGAGCCCTCACCATGCACGTTCAAACAAGCCCACGCCCGCTTCTCCCCGTCCTGCTTGAACTGGAAGTGCTGGCTCGACTCAAAGAACAACTCCCCAGTGGCAATCGAGGTCGGCGTGAACCGAACTTGAATGCTGCCACCAGCCGGAATGTCCAGGTACAGGCCCCTGCCTTCCGTACTTTTGTTGGTACGATCGACCGACACCGGAAACCCTGGACGTTGCTTAACTGGCATCTTACCTTCTCCTCTTAGGTTGCAACCCCTACTCAACACTCTTGAACTTCGCCCCATGATGGTCCGATTTTCACGTCCACCTTGAGGGGCATGCTTAACTCAACGTCGTACATCCGTGTGTTAGGATTTTCCATCTCTTCACGCACGGCACAGATGATGCGATCCTCTTCCCCTGGAAACACATCAACGACCAGCGAGTCATGCACCGTGATGAATGGCACCGACCGCAATCCCTCACGCTTGATGCGCCGTGCTGCCTGGCCGATGCCAATGTTGGTGATAAGACTCGCGTCCACCTGTATGGGCGCATTCACTGCTTGCCGCAGAATGCGCCGGCCCTCAGGTGACTTCCAGTTCGGGGGTCGCACCGGAAACCGGCGAGGCCAGCCGAACATCGACAGCACGATCTGGTTCTGCATCGCCTCTAATTCCTTCTCGTGCTGCCAACCCACAAACCCCGTGAACGTCTCTTGAAAGTCTCTGATGAGACCATCAGCCTCAACTTTGGTGCATCCAAGGCGGAAGGACAGCCCCCAAGCACGGCCACCATACAGCACGTGAAAGTTAGTGGTCTTCCCGTCCTGGCGAATCTTCTTCGTGACTTGCTCCGGCGTGATGCTACGCATCTTAGCTGCAAGTGCTGTGTGCACGTCGATGCCAGCCTCAAACGCCTCCAGCATGGCGTGATCCGCAGATACCATTGCCGCAACACGTAGTTCAAGCTGAGACTGGTCAGCCTCCAGGATAGAGCCGCCTGGGAATCTGGAAACATACTGCCTCTTGACATTCAGATGCTCGGCCTCCTCCTCGTCCGTGTTGCGTGGCAGATTCTGGAGATTGGGGCGCTGGCTGCTGAGCCGGCCAGTCACCGTGACATCGCCGCGAAACTCCGAGAATACGAAGCTACGCCCGTTAACATCCACAATGTGCTTGTGGATACCAGTGACGAAGTTCCGCAGCGTGTGGCGGCGGCGGTAATCCAGGATCTTGCCAATCACTGGATGCTTATGCCCCTCGCGTCGCAGTATCGCAGCCTTGGTTGAGTACTTGTCTTCCTGGTCGATGTTCTTGCGGAAGAACTCCTTCAAGTTGATGTCCGGCACCATGTGCTGCAACTTCGCAACCAACTGCTTCGGACTGTTGATGTTGAACGGCCCCAACTCCTGGTGAATCTCCGACGTTAGCCCCGCGATGCGCTCATCATACGCCGCCTTCAACCTGGCGTTTTCCTTCATGTCCAGGTTCGCGCCTGCAAGCTGCAAGTCGGTTATTGACTGGTAGTTAGCCACCATCATACTATACGGGCGTATGAGGCCATCCTTGCGGATGATGTCAAGCTGCTTCATCGAGATCTCATATCCACAGTACCCGTCGGCTGCGGCATACGCGTACTGCTCGTCGTCTGCGATGAACTCCCAGCCCTTACGCTCCCGCACCAACTCGTTGTGCTCACGAGCGTAGTCACCCACATCAGTGTACAACAAGGTCAACGCCTTGAGATTGTTGTGCGACGAATTCTCGTCGATCAAGTGTTGCATGTGACTGGTGCACACGTAGTTGTCCACGTCATACCCGAACCTGCGCAGCCATCGCACATCGAATCTAATGTTAGAGCCGGTCTTAACGTTGGACGGGTCACGCAAGAACGCGCGCACCCACTCTGGAAACTCCGAGCACTCGTCAGCCTGCACCACAGTGCCAGTCTTGCCGTCGGTCGAGATGGACATCATGCGAATGCGCGCGTCGGGATGGTGTGGGTCGGTGCCTGGATAGGTCTCCAAGTCCATGCTACACCAGCCCTCAGAAAAGTCCAATTCTGCTGGCATCACGTACCACTCTGGTGTGTGTGGCATGAGCACACGATAGGGGCGCAGCTTGACATCCAACTCGCCCTTGCACCCGCGCAGCAAGTCGATGCCCATGAATTTCAAGAGGCCCTGCTTCATGGCAACTTCTTCCAGGGAGTATGACACCCACACTGGGCACGGCCACTCCTCCAGTGTATGCCGGCGATGCCGCAGTTCCCCGACCTTTAAAGCCTTGTTAAACACAGCCTTTACGGCCACGCTGCCAAAACACACGATGATCTCTGGCTCCATTGCTAGGATCTGGGCACGCAGACGATCGCGCTCGGCACGCACAGCACGGATGCCGGGCTTCTTGCCCCACGATGTCTTGGCCTCACAGGCCAGGAATACGTCGGCATCCACGCCGGCTTTGTTGCTGATCGCCTCCATCGCCGCGAGGTCCGAGTTACTTATTGTCTCACCCCGCTCTACTGCGTTGCGAGACACGCCGCCAAGCACAAATGCAGCCCTCAAGATAACACTTCCCTAAGTTCTTCGGTTGTAGTCTCTGCCGGGTCCTTTGCACTGACCAACGAAATACGCGCAGATTGCACCAAGTATGGGTCGATGCGATGCTTCAACTTCATGGCATCACCTAAGGCGTCTTGGTCCAGCAAGATGGTAATTGGAATGTTTTCATATATGCTTACCAACTCGTGGAACTGAGTCTCAGAAATCTGCTTACCACCAAGCGCTATAGCCTCAACCCACGGCACACGTTCTACAACCGACATCGCATCAAACGGGCCTTCAACAAGCGCAATTCGTCGTACCCCCCGGTCGCGCCCTAAAAAGCGCCCTGGCACGTACAGTGGTTTGGTGCCCGGCAAACACTTGTACTTGGGATACAAGTTATCTCCATAAGCCCTTGAATTCAAGTAGATTATGGTGCCATCTACCGCAGGATATGGGATCAAGATCCTGCCTTCCAGGTCCCCTGTGCCAAGCCGCAGAAGAAACTTGTCTGGATGGCTAACCTGCCACTTCGCGTATATGAAGTTGCGCGCATTCTCGGTTAACCCTTTATACTCCGGCATGTCGATGGCTTCCCACTTCGGCACCACACGCTTGCGCCCGCGCAACTTCTCGCGCAGAGAATCCTGTGTCATCTCGATGCCGATCCGCCCGCTGGCGTGGCATGATCCGGACTTGCAGTCCCACATACCATTGACCGCATTCACGTACACCTTGAACCGCATATCACCGCACATCGGGCACCGCTTGTAGTTAAGCTGCGTGCCCGACATGCGAAACTCGCCGCCGAAATCCTCAAGGCTTCGAGGCTTCACGCGCCATCTCCTTCGCCAGTATGCGAGACGCAGTCTGGAACACACAATGCAGCGCCGTGTAGAGAGCACTACCCTCTTTCTCGTCAACCAGCCGATCAACGCCGGTTGGTCCCTGCATCCGCATCTCCTGCAACGCTAGGCGCAGGAGGAGTTGGACCGTGAATGCCGTATGCGTCCGCCCTGTCATTACTTATTCCGATGCAACGTCGGGATGATGATGCCCGGCATCTTCGGCTTTGCTTGCTGCTGCATCATCTTCTGGGTCGCCAGCAGCTTCTGCACAACCATGTCGGCCTGGATCCCAGTCTGGATCCGGATCGCCAAGCTGGCGGCATCCATGAGCGTCGTGTTCTTGGTGAGAGGAAGGAACCCGAAGGAGCCGTCTTCCAACTCGAACAACGTGATCCCCTTGTAGATACCAGGAGGCAACTTGACCTGCTCAGGCTCGACGCCCAATTCCTCTCCCAGAAGATCGCCAGCCTCGGGATCTTGAGGGTCTCTATCATTTTCAGGATGCATTGTCTTGTTCCTCCGGCTCGAAATCCCGAACCCGTTCTGCCATTTCTTCGAATTCATCCAGCGTCAGATGCAGGCTGTAGTTAAGGATGATGAACTTAATCTCGCCCTCATCCTCCGCGATACTAAACTCGTGACCGCCCGATAGCAGGCGCACATCATGCACTTTCACTTGGCACCCCACGATTTCTAAGGCGCATGAGCGCAGGATGCTTGGGGTACGGCTTGCGCCCCGTCTTGAATTCCGGGATGATGCGCACGTCGGACAAGTCGAACACGTCCTGCACAAAGTCGGCCGGGATCCGAACCATATGGTTCCGGTCGGCGGTGGCTTTGCTCAGGTACAGGCTCATTGCCGTCTGGGTGCTAATGCGTCGCGCCCGCTGTCGATCCACGACGTATATCAGTGCCAGGATGACAAGCACCAGGCTGGCGATGATGATTCGCTCCAGGGTCACAAGGCCTCCTTCGGATCGAATTCCAAATGGATGTGGTCGCCCTCAACCACCACGTCGAACTGGGCACCCAGCGCTTCTTTCAGTTCTGCCTGGATTCTTCCTGCCGTTACCGCGTCGATGCCGGCAGCGCTTGTACGTAGGTCTGCCGCCAGCCCAACGTAGTGCTTGGATCCTGCCTTGTGCTTGCTGTCGCGCGCCGACGTGATCGTCAAATTCTTACCGAACGTGGTGTATACGGCAGAGGCCACTCCCAGTGCAAGCACTAGTTCAGACCGGATTCCGGAGAGGTCAACTCCCGGTTTGATTCGAATCATTCTCCACTCTCCATGTCTTCATAAGTTCTTGGTGCCGGCTTGTCCTTGCGCGCCGCGCACATGCCACAATGCCACACCACTTGCCTACAGTACGGGCACTGAGTCCACTGCGCGTCGAGATTGCCTTCCCACTTCGGGCCGTGCATCTTATTAAGCCCCATCCAGGACAAGTCCTTCGTGCAGTACGGGCAAGTAGTTGGTGACAGTTCATGCATACCTGGGTTAGGTGCGAAGGGTGAATTTACCCATCCTATATATTGCATCACCTTACTCCCGCCAACAGGAAATTTGCTGCCGCGTAAGCAAACCAAACACCGGCCATTCGCCAATTCCTCTGGCACAAGAAAGCTAAAGCCGCAACGGCATACAGCGATCCTGCCACCATGATGATGATTTGCACCAGCCATCTCACGACAGCCCATCCCCTGGAATCCATCCCGGCGTATAGATCAAGGTTTTCTCCATGTCGTGATCCCAGAACAAGCGCATGAACGCGCCCACATCGTGCACTGTAACGTTGCTGCTGCCCTCCATTGCTGGCAGCAGTGCCTCCATGGCGGCGGCAAATCGTTTCTCCGGAGAGATCTGATCATCCGCAAGAATCGCCGCCAGTTGACGCGGATCCACCGCCAGAATTTTGCCTCGGCGATATCCTTTCATGGGTGATATCCCCCGCTTTTTGCCTTTAGGCCAGCCCATACTATTCCTTCTCCCCGCGCCGTGCCTTGCGCACAGTGAAATTGTTCTCGCCAAACGTGCGTTTGATTAGGTCGGATTGTGGAATGCTTAATGTAATACTAGGTTGCCCGAAAATAGCAAGGGTTTCCCCTCTAAGGCAGAAAAGTGTTTCAACCGCTTCCGGATCCATTTGAGCCACAACCTTTGTTCCAACCCTTAACGGGCCAACCATTTTCCGTAATGTCTTACAGCACAGCACGATGGATTCGAAGGCATATCCCTCATCAACCATCACTGCAAGTTTTCCGTACGACAAGCTGTTCTCCATCGCCACGATGCGGTAGATTCGTTTCACTTCTTGCACTCCTTCACTGGACACCCTTGGCGCGAGCACATCGGCCCGGCGATCTTGCTGCCCTGCACGCGGCTGCCACATCGGCAGACGCTACGATCCTTCAATGGCTTCGGCTGTACGCGCTTCCGGGGTTCCTTGAATCCCCTCTTGCGCGCATCCCGCGCCGCCAGTTCCCGCAGCCCCATGTTCCCTCCGATGCTTTGCGCACGGCTCGAATTTCGACACTCCGGGACTCTCCCAGCGGATGATATGGCACCCCTCGGCGTAGCAGGTGAGAAAGGCGTCGCTCACGGCTTTTGCTCCCACCCTTTGCAACACTCTCGCAACACCGCATCCGCTAACTTCCTCGCCGTCCACGCGGTTTTCTTGCCCAGGCAGAACTTGAGCCATATTTTCCTCGACTCTATGAAATTGGCTGCCCTGCCGTAGTTATCTACTTGCATAGGGCACGGTCCACCCTTGGCCCAAACGGTGAATTTCTTCACGTTGTCTGCGTTTACAGCATCGTACAACATCAACTGTGCCACGAGACGTTCAGACAAGGTTCTCCAATAAGCCAATAAAACCATGGGTGCGGGCGGAAGCTTGGCCCCTTGCAGGTCGGCCCCTTGCAGGTCGGCCCCTTGCAGGTTGGCCCCTTGCAGGTCGGCCCCTTGCAGGTCGGCCCCTTGCAGGTCGGCCCCTTGCAGGTCGGCCCCTTGC
>Ga0180061_1000057_pt1 | contig 21579 bp, 17 predicted proteins | sample EasRivT27_16_10D_FD_121769 | JGI IMG/M metagenome (GOLD analysis project Ga0180061, IMG submission 121769) | Soil microbial communities from meander-bound floodplain in the East River, Colorado, USA - East River metaG ERMLIBT27_16_10D | ecosystem: Environmental > Terrestrial > Soil > Floodplain ...
GAGATGCGCGACTGCATTGATGGTCAGATGGGGGATGGCCGTACGTTGCGCCAGGTTGTGCAGTACACCGGACCTTCAACCTTGTCGCGACCGTAATGCCCACTCGCACAGAGCGTGTTGCCAACCAGTTTGCTGCTGGATCGTCAAAGACATCTTCAGCATTTACCGTTCCTGCCGGAGATCTCATTGTTGTCAGTGCTGCCGTTGGCTTGGAGGGCGGCAGCACCACGGCAGCGAACATCACCATCAGCGATTCGATCGGATTGACATGGGTTGAGGCTACCAGGGTCAATGATGAGGGTGCCGAGAACACGCAGGGTGCCTCAATCTTCACGGCGACATCCACCGGCGCTTCGATGACCGTGACGGTTGGGCAATCTGGCGGAACTGCCGTTGGCTTCCGAGTCGATTCCGTAGCGGACTGGACTGCTGTGACGAACACGGCGTCAGCAATCGTTGGCTATGGCACTGCCACAGCAACGGTGACATACGGCTCGGCTCCGGCGACGGACTCGTTGTGCATCTCTGTGGCTCACGATCAGCAGCCTGGTTATGACCACGGCACCGGGCTGCTGAACACGTCGTCGGGTTGGTCGTTGATTGAGTTCATCGAGTTCGCTCACCCGACCGATAGGTGGTTGCAGTGCAAGGTGATGGACCGCACCGGGTCGGCGTCGACCGATGCGAGTGTGTCATCGACCAATGGCGAGCAGGACGCGTTGATAGGCCTCGCCGTCGAGATTACTGCTTCCGTAGCGCCACCTACTGGGATCGACGGTGACATTGAGCTTCGTAATCCTGGTGCTGGATTCAACATTGTCTTGACATCTGGTGGTGGCGGCAACGATGTTGCTACTAGTTCGATCTGTGTAGCGGGCACAGCGGCAGCCTCGACGGTCAGCCACAATGCTACGATCACTTCATCTTCAATGGGTGGTGCAGCGACAGCTTCGACGGTGGCCCGCACCACAGCGATATCAAGTATTTCTGCTGTTGGTGTGGCGTCAGTTTCGACGGTGGCCCGCACCACAGCGATATCAAGTAGTTCCGCTGTTGGCGCAGCGACAGTTTCGACGGTGGCCCGCACCACAGCGATAACAAGTGTTTCTGTTGTTGGTGCCTTCGTTGGCAACACTAACTGGATACCTGGAATTGCTACATCTGGGATTTGTGTAGCGGGCGCAGCAACAGTTTCAACGGTGACTCGCGCAACGCCGATTTCGGGCTTAACGGTAGCGGGCGCGTTTGAGACTTCAGTTATAACTCATTCAGTGACGGTGACGAGTGTATCTGCTGTGGGTGCCTTTGAGACTTCGGCTGTTGCGCGTTCTGCATCGATTACTGGTGTACTGGCTGTTGGAGCGTTTGAGACTTCAGTAGTTGCTCACAATGAAGCTATAACTGGTGTCTTGGTCGCGGGTGCATTTGAAGTTTCGATAACAGGCGTCGGCTTTCCGACATCTGGAGTTTGTGCTGTTGGAGGATTCTCGACTTCAGTCTTCTCGCATGATCAGGTAGTCGTAGCTTCGTCGTTTGCAGGTGTAGCGTCGGCGTGCAGCGTGTCGCGCACGTCCGCGGTGACGAGCGCTCTCACCGCTGGCGCGGCATCATCTTCGGTGGTCATGCGAACTACCCCAATTATTTCGATGGGGGTAGCGGGAGCAGCAACTCAAGTCACGGCACTGCATGAGATTCCTGTTTCCGGAACAGATGTTGTTGGTGCCTTCACTGGGAACTCCGGATGGACGCCGGGGATCAGCGCATCTGGAGTTTGCTTTGTTGGAATTGCTTCACAAGTAACAGCGCTACACAGTGTTCCAACCCAAAGTGTATCACCAGTTGGTGTAGCAACGAGCGTCAGTGTTTCTCATGTCGTAGCTATAAGTTCAATTGTAGCTGTTGGGGCATTTGAGCAAATGACTGTTGCCCACAGTGTTACGGTACTGAGTGTCCTCGCTGTTGGTGTATCTGAATCTGTTACTGTTTCTCGGACTACTCCAGTAACAGGACTTGATGCTGTTGGGATTGCAAGTCAATCAACAGTATCACGAACGACAGCGATCACTTCTCAATCTGTTGTCGGTGTTGCTTCTCGGGTAATTATTACCCGAACGAACCCAGCAAGTGGTATAACTGTTGTTGGTGTGTTTTCCTATGCCACGCTTGAACTGCCAAACGATGTCGCTGTCTTTGGTGCTTGCTTGATGGGTGTTGCGAGCAGCAGTAATTATCTCAAGGCGATCACAGTTCAATCGTCTGTCTGGATTGGAGCGAGTAGTTCCAGTGCTTACAGTGAGAACATTCCAGTTCAGAGTCTCTCTGTGGCAGCAGCATTAAGTTCAGTTCAAGTGAGTCGCGATACAATTGCCTTTGGTTCTCTGAGATTTGGTATTGCATCTCGGAGCGAAGTGACTCGTAGTACACCAGTTGATGGAACCTCTATCAGTGGAACGTATACCACAACAGTTATAAGTCAGAATCGTGCTGTTGATGGAATTTCTGTGATGGGAGCTTTGACTGAAGGTCAAGTTTCTGCAGATCGAATCATCGAAGGTGTGACGATGATCGGTGTGTTCTTGGGATGTATTTCAAGGTTCACCGTTGCTGGAATCTGTCATCTTGTCATCAGAAATGCGGAATGCTCATTGCGGATCGCATCCAGCGATGTTAGCTTGATGACGAATTCCGGTGATGTTGCATTGCGAATGGTCTCAGCTGAAACTGATCTGGCGATGTCATCGGCGGGCGTCGAACTACAGATGTCGGAGGATTGAAGTGGCTTTGGAACTGGTGTACGACATTGGTGATCGCCCAACTATCACAGCGACCTTCACGCCGAATCCAGACGTGAATCCTCCACTGGATATGGATGGGTTCTTCAAGGTTCGTGCACCAAACGGAACACAGGCCACATACGATTTCATCGATCCCGAAGTAACTCAAGTGAGCACCTTTGTTTGGCGACTCCAGCTGCCGGTACTTGATCAAGCTGGCAACTGGGCAGTTCACGCCATTGGTAGCGATGGGATCGAAGCCGGTGAAGAATTGACCTTCACTGTTCGGGAAACGACGGTCGTTCAACCGTTGACTCCTTGACAGGTCAAACCAAGAAGATGTAGGGTGGTGAGCAATGAGCGAGTACTGCAAGGTCGGTGACTTGATTGTTGGTGACGTAGGTGGCATGGACAAGGTAAAGCCACAATTCGTCACGGCGGCGAGTGAAGAGATGGATGCACTGCTTGGCTACGTTTACGTTCTCCCGTTGCCGACGCTTCCGCCCCACCAGACACTTCTTCTCAAGGATGTTTGTCGCAAGCTCGCGTCCGGTCGCCTGTTGATGGATCGCGCCACTGCAGGTGAGGACAATTCGACTCATGCGTATGGGCAGAGTCTTGTCGATGAAGCGCTGCGGACTCTGTGGATGATTCGCAACAATCAGATCGATTTGACGGCTCCCAAGACAGAGAGTGCTGGATCGAGTGGCGATGGTCCCGCGATCACTCAAGGAGACACGTACTCTGGTGTAGATGCCTTCTACGCCTGGGTAAGCGACACCAGTCCTCTGGCTCCAGTCGGAGAGCAGATTTGGGCACCGGGCGTCTATGGCTGAGGTCATTGTTCACGTTGAAGATGCCGCTGTACAGGCATTGCTCAATCATCTTCGGAATAAGTTGACTCCGATGGGATTGATCGAGTGGATGCACACGCGAGCGCATGTCATTCTTCGTGAACGTGCATCGACCCGATTCTCTGGAGAAGGTGATGACGCTGTTTCGCCATGGATTGATCTGGCATTTGCAACGGGGCGAATTCGTGCTGCTCAAGGCTATTCGCCTTATCACCCAATCAACGTGCGATCTGGAGCACTTCGCAATTTCATCTTGAATTCTTTCACTGTTCGCCCATCGGCTAGTGGCGCGGTGATGATGATGCCAGGGAACGCGTCGGGTGTCTTGTTGAGCAAGTTACGAGTTGCTCAACAGGGAGGCAAGAGAGTTGAGACTCAGGTGTCAAGACCCGGCTTGACTGGACGATCGAATGCGACACTCGGTGTTCGTACAGCGCGTGTGCGACCGGCCCCGCCGCGTCCCGTCGTTGGGCTTTCCACTGTGGACATGACTCTTCTTGGTCATGACCTCATGGACTGGATTCAGATGGGGATGCCGGTATGAGTGACCTCGGCTTTGGCGAAAGAGTGCTCGACCTCATCAAACCCTTTGCTGAGAAGTTGGAGGGCGTTGACCTGGTAGTTCTTCGGAATGTCATGTTGATGGATGTCAATGGAACGCTCGGCATCGCGCTCGACAACTGGATTCCTCTTGAGTGGGAAATGGCGGGTCAGGGCACCCAGGAACCGACAACATCGACGTATGCCTTCTCGATTCAGCATCTCGTCAAGTGGGCGAATGCAGAGGACGGAGAAAGAATCCACCGAGAAGTTGCAAAAGCCGTGCGTTTGATGCTGTACCGGGACCCCGACCTTCAGCTATCGTTACGGTCGTTGTACGTGCAAGAGGAGTCTCGGAAGGAAAGAATGCTGAGATACCACGTCACGAACCAGAGATTCGGAACAACAGAAGCGGTCAACGGAACCTTCGTGTTCATGTCGATCACGGAATTGCTGTGTGAAACTGAAACGGTGAGCATCCCGTAACAAGGAGAGAACAATGGGCTTCAACAGTCAAGCTGGACAAGTGGGATTCGGCATTCAGTCCATCAAGGGGACTGCGGTACCGGCGACTCGCTTCGCTCGACTTCGTTCGGGATCACTGAGCGGCGAACGCAGTCTCTTGGTCCCCGATCCGGAAATCGGCGGCAACCGCGACATCCCAGGTGCCTACCTGGGGCCGGTCACATTCGGTGGTGAACTGACGTACTACCCGCGTGCTCAGATGTTGGCTTTGCTGGCCTACGCTGCACTCGGAGAGAAGGCGTCATCCTCGATTGCAGGGACCAACGAAATCCAGACCATCACAGTCACTGGTACGCCTACGGGTGGAAGCTTCAAGCTTCGGTTCCGTGGACAGACGACGGCAACGATTGCTTACAACGCAACTTCTGCCGCCGTGGACACCGCCCTGGAAGCTCTCAGCTTGATCGGTGTCGGTGGTGTCGTTTCGGCAGGTGGTCCGTTGCCAGGTACGCCCATCACCATGACCTTCAGTGCTGCTCCGTACGCGGGAACCAACGTCCCGCCTGTGTCGGTTGTTGCCAAGGCGTTGACGGGTGGCACGACACCTGATGTCACAGTGTCGGCATCGACGCCGGGTGTGCCTGCCGTTGGCACCCACATCATCACCCCAGCGGACACGATCCCCTGGGTGAGCATCGAAGAGCGCATCGGTCCTGCATCTGGTGAATTCGAGTCCTTCCAGTACAAGGACGGCAAGGTCAACACGCTTCACCTGGAAGCCGATGCCACCGGCTTCGTGATGGGCACGTCCAACTTGTTCGCACTGAGCCAGGTGTCTGGCTTCACGGAACAGACAGCTCCAGCTTGGGACGCGACGCCGATGATGGTCGGCGGCGAAGTTCTGGTTTCGTTCGGTGGGACAACGCTTCCGGCGAACACCTTCGCTCTCGACATCAACAACAACCTGGAGACCGACAACTTCGTTCTTGGGTCCGTGTTTGCCCAGGATGCCACCGAGAAGCGGCGCGAAGTCAAGATGACCTGTGGCTATCGCCCCGCGGATTCGACGCTCTGGAAGGCGGCGATGTACGGCAATACCGGCCTCACGTCGCCCATCGCTGGACCGGCATACCGCGGCGCAGCGAGCATCGCCTTCACGACCTACGAGACCATCGGGGATGTCATCGCAGGTACTCCATTCAGCGTCTTGATTGAGATGCCTGATGTCGTCATCACGCCGTACAAGGTCAATCCTTCCGGCGACGATGTTCTTTCCACCGACCTGGAATTCACGATGGTCCGACCAGACGCAGCGGTCGCACCCATCACGATCACGGTCGTCAACGACCTGGCCCAGGTCACCTGATTCTCTCTACGGCGCTGACCCTATGTAGCGTTATAGAGCGACAATTAAATCAAGAGCACAAAGGAGGCTCATTTCCATGACAGACACAGCCGCGCCAGATGTAGCACCGCCCGCGATGCCGTTCTCGGAACACGACGACGACAGGACGAAGGCGATGGAGCACAGCATGGTCGCCCGAGGCGAGTCCACCACCGAAGATGTCATCGTTGACTACTTCGCGTTCGATGAAGAGAACGTGGTGGTTCTTCCGGACGGCAAGCAAAGGGTCTTTCACAAGACGATGACGGAAGGCGAACGCCGGAAGTACCAGGCCAAGTCCAACCGTGACGTGAAGGTGCAGCGAGCCACCGGCGACGCGTACCTCAAGACCGCACCCGGCGAAGATCGCAAGGCGTTGCTGGAGACCGTGATCACCGGCTGGGAACTGTACAAGGACGGCAAACCATTCCCGTTTTCCAAGACGAATGTTGCAACCGTTCTGGAGACATTCCCGCCGCGGGTCATCGACATCATCCACAAGGACATCATGATGAAGAATCCTTGGCTGATGGGTGAGATGACCCTGGAGGACATCGACAGAGAAATGGAGGCGCTGACTGAACAGCGCGAACGACTGGTGAAGGAGTTGGCGGGAAAAGACGGCTAGAGGACCTTGCAGATAGATTTGCGCGAGGCGACACCATCGAGAATGCGCCGGAGTCGATCCGGCTCTTCGCAATGTGTCAGGCACTTGAATGGAATCACTTGCCTGTTGCAGGTGGCCTCTACGACCAGCATCCGAAACTGATTGACGAATGGGAGATTCTTTTCGCAGCAGTAGCCAAGCACGAAAAGCAGGAACAAGCTAGAAAAGATGCCGAAGCCGCAGCGACGAAATCCAAACTAAGATCAAAGAGGTAGGTGAGAAGTGAACGCGTTGCTCAGGATTCAAGTCCAAATTGCGACGCGGGAAGCTCAAGCTCAGCTTCGTCAACTTTCCACTGCGATCAACAGTGTTGGACGTACCACTGGATTCATGGGTGCGGCTGGTGGAACGCGGTCACTCACAACTGGAGCCAAGGCAGCTACTGGAGAATTGACCAGGCTCGGTCGATTGGCACAGAGCGTCAACGGTGCCTTTGATCGTTCCGGCCTGGGCATGATCCAGCTTGGCAAGAATATGCAGTGGGTCGGTCGTCAGATCAACTTCAACTTCACGATTCCTCTCATTCTGGCTGGCCGTGCCATTCTCGGTTGGGTTCTTGAAACCGAAAAGGCATTCACTCGCGTTCAGAAGGTTTACGGTGAGTTTGGCAAAGACTATACCGATGAACTGAAACAGATACGCCAGGGTCTCAGAATGCTCTCCGACTACTACGGAGTGCAGATTGATCAAGTAACTGAGCTTGCGGCTCAGTGGGCGGCGGCGGGATTGGCGGGCGCGCCTCTGTTGGACGCAATCAAACAGAGCATCAATCTTTCGATCTTGGGTGACTACGAGGACTTGAACGACGTGTTCAAGCAACTGGTCACGATCATGGGCGCGTACAACTTGAAGGCCGGAGACCTTGAGTTGACGCTTGCCAAGCTCAACACTGTTGAGAACATGACGGCAGCGACATTGCCAGACCTTGTGACTGGTATTGCGCGTGCGGGTGCTGCGGCAGCTACTGCAGGTGTGGACATTGAACATCTTGCTGCACTCATGGCCGTTCTCACGCCTGCCACGGGTTCTGCTTCTCAAGCAGGTAATGCGCTCCGAACGATGTTCTCCAGGCTCATGGCTCCAACCAAGGATTCGATCGAGGTCCTCAAGCAGGTAGGACTGGATTTCTACAGTACCTCGTTCCAGATGTTGAATGGCGCTCAGAGGCTTGAGGCAATTGCAACCAAGTGGACAACGCTGACTGACGCACAGAAGGCGAACCTTGCCAGCACGGTTGCTTCGCGTTGGCAGTTCAACAAGTTCAATGAGTTGATGGACGACATGAACAACAAGCAAGGCACCTACGCCAAGGTGCTTGAATCGTTGAACAAGTCTCTCGACACACAGAACCTTCAAGAAGCCACGCGAGAAATCCAGGTCCTCCTGAAGTCTGATCCTCGCCAGATTCAGATTCTCACAACGAACATCAAGAACCTTTTGATGGATGCGCTCATCCCGGCACTTCCTTTCATCATCAACTTGTTGGGAGTGATTCGTGGACTGTTTGAGTGGTTCAGCAGCTTGTCTCCGGCAATTCAGAAAACAGCCATTGGCATCTTGATACTGATATCTGCAATCGGTATTGGTGCTCAGGTGATTGGCTCCTTCCGTTTGCTGATTGGTACGTTCTTGGAATTCCTCATTTGGGTACTTCAGTTGATCCCAGGTGTTTCGATTACGGCGGCAGCAAAGACGGCTGAAGCAGCCACAGCAATGACTGCGGCGGCGACCGAGATGTCGGCGTCAACTACTGGCTTGGCTGCTACGACAAGTGCGAATGGCGCGACAATCGTCGCCGCGATGGAAGCTCTTGCTGCTGGTGTTGAGGCTGGGGTTGCTCAGGTTGTTGCTTCATTGGCATTACTTGGACCGGGTGGTGCATCTGCAGTTACAGCATCTGCGTCTGAGATGTCGGCGGCGATTGTCGCTGGTGGTGGACAAATGGCGGCAGCAACGGCAGTTGCCGAAGCCGAAGTAGCCGCTGGTGCTGCCGCAATTCCTGCAGCTATCGGCGTTGGCTGGATTGCCTTGATCGTTGTGATTGCAGCAGCAGTGATTGCTGTAATTGTCATCTTCCGCAAGCAAATTTGGGATGCAATCAAGGCGGCAGCAAGTTGGGTGTGGGACATGCTGAACCATGCCTTCGATGGAATCAGTTCAGTCATCACTTCGATCGGTCGCGCTTTCATGGCGATTCCTCGCTTCCTTCAGAACGGTCTGGAAGCTGCTGTCCGAGTGGTTGTTGGTCTTGTCAAGATCATCGTTCATTGGCTGAGCTATCTGAATCCGTTTGCTCGCCACTCCCCTTCGTTGGTTGACAATGTGACCGCTGGTGTTGAAGCGATCTTGCGTCAGTACGCTCGTCTTGAAGGTGTGAGCGATTTGTTCCGCAAGTCGGCGGCTGACATGGCAGTCTTTACTGCGGCGACGGCGGCAGCGAACGCTGCGTCTGGCGCGAAAGATCGTGGCGATCAAAAGCAGGCAATTCTCTCGACCTCGCCCGACGCCGGTCCCGCCGTTGATCAGATGTACGCAAACCTTGATGCTCTCAAGGCTCTGTTGCCACCGCTCAATACGGCGATCGTTGATCAAACCAGAGTTGTCGATGGACTGAAGACACAATATCAAGCAGCGAACCTTGCCATTGACGCCTTTGACAATTCTCTCAATCCGTTGCGCGACCAAGTTGATGCACTGAGCACTGCTATTGACAAGTCCAAGGATACGATTCAGGAATACGCCAACACGAACATCACAGGTATGAAGGCTGCTTCGGATGCGATCTTCGACAATGAAATGGCGCAGAAGCGTTTGCGACTGGAACTGTTGAAGCTTGGTGACGCTGGGCAAGGTTACGAGGATATCCGCAAGCAACTTGGATACCTGAATGCCGACATCGAGACCATCCGTGCCGAGATGACAAGTCTCCAGCAGGGTGGTGCTGGTTCCGACGTGCTCGCTGTTTACCAAGAACAACTTGATTCGCTCAACGCACAGAAGGACAACCTGGATGCTGCTGCTCAACAGGGCGCGGACCTCACCAAGCAACTGGAACAACTACAGAGACAAGGTGAAATCCTTGATCTTGAGAAGTCGCTCAACTTTGATCCGTTGCTGCGCCAGATCGATGAGTTGGCGAACGCGACCAAGGAGATGTCGTTTGACGATATCGTCAAGGGCATCACTGACGAAAAGACGAAGCTGGCTGACCTGACAACTCAGTACGATGCGGCTAATGCTTCGTTGACGACCCAAGAAGCGATTCTCAAAGAAATGACGACGGCTCGCGACAACTTGAGAGTGTCGCTTGATGCTGAGCAGGCAACGCTCGATATCTTGACGCAGACCTACAGCAGTATCGAGGATCAGATTCGGGGCATTGAATCTGCCCTGAATGATGCAGCATCTGCAGCCGACAATCTCAACAAGGCAACATCGGGTGGTGGTGGTGGTGGCGGCGGCGGATTCGGAGACCTCACGGGTGACTTCGAAGATATCCTGCCGACCCTGGATGAATCGGCTGGAAGCATTCAGGACTGGCTCGACAACATGCAGAAGATGTTTGACGACATCAAGTTCGACCCGTTTGCTTGGTTTAAGAAGGGTTGGCATTCTGTTCAGGATTTCTGGAACAAGCACATTGGTCCTTGGCTCATCAAGATACCAGGGTGGCTCGTTCACGGATTCGACGTTGCCTGGGACGCAATCTGGGACTTCTTCAAGAAGCTGCCGGGACGTATTGCCGGATTCTTCGATCGCGCCTGGGATTGGGCATACGAAGGTGGCAAGAACATCATCAAGGGTCTCTTGAACGGGATCGGTGAGATTGCGGCTGGAGTATGGCAGTGGTTCTTGGACTTGCCGGGACTCATTGGGGGATTCTTCGTAGACGCAATCAACTGGTTGCCAACCGCTGGCTCAGCGATCCTTCAGGGACTTTGGGACGGTATTGTTCTCGCGGCTGAGGGACTGTGGACTTGGTTTGTGGGAATTCCGGTGTTCCTTACTGGATTCTTTATTGGAGCAGGTGTTTGGCTTGCCCAGGCTGGCTGGGACATTCTCCAGGGACTTTGGGATGGAATTACAGACGCTGCTGTTGCGGTCTGGAATTGGTTCTTGGATTTGCCCAATAGGTTGAAGGGATACTTCTTCACAGCGAAAGACTGGTTGTGGCAAAAGGGTAGTGACATTCTTTCTGGTCTCTGGAATGGCATTACGTCAGCAGCTACCGCGGTTTGGAACTGGTTTACTGACCTGCCTGGCAAGCTCGCTGGATACTTTGTTGGCTCGGTTGGTTGGCTGGCAGAAAAGGGTCAGTCTATTCTTGAGGGCTTGTGGAATGGTATCAAGTCAACTTACGAGAACGTCAAGACTTGGTTCTTTGAACTGCCTGGAAACGTGAAGGATTTCTTTATCAGTGCCGTTGACTGGTTGAAGTCTGCAGGTCTGAATATTCTTCAGGGTTTGTGGAATGGTCTCAAGGAAAAGTGGGATAGTCTCAAAGGTTGGATTGGTGATCGTGTTCAAGACATCAAAGATGCCTTCACGTCGGGATTCGGTCTCTGGTCGCCTTCTAAGGTGTTCCGCGGCTACGGTGAGAACATCATGCTTGGACTTCACAATGGTCTCCGTACTGGATTTGCGTCGATTCCTGGTGAACTGAATTCGATGATCAGTCAAGTCAATCGTGCAATGGTGGACGGTGTTTCTTCGTTCTCAGCGACAGCCAGTTTGGGATCAACAACCTTGTCCAGCAAGATGAATGAGTCGAGTCGATCATTGACTTTCAATGGTGACCTCAGCTTCCCGAATATTACCGATCCAGCTGATGCTGACAAGTTTATTGATAATCTTGAAGCATTGGCAGGAGGTCTCTGATGACGACGACAACACTTCGACCCGATTCAGATGTTTTTACACCGAGTTGGACACCAACTGGCGCGGGTACTAATTGGCAGTGTCTTAGTGATAGCTCGGATGCTACTTATACAGCTAACGCCACAGCAGGTTATCGACAAGATTCTGTTGGATTTGGAACTTTCTCTTTGCCTGCTGGAAATGTGGTGAAGTCTCTTCAGGTTCGTTCCCGTAATTCGGGTGTTGGTACGGCATCTGGTGGAGGGATGGTTTTCTTGACCGTACCTTCATATGGACAGATTGGCGACTATGCTTGGCCGGTTAACTCTGGAGCTATTGTTAACGACTCCAGCGCATTGCTGACTCCGCTGTCTAGTAATTTGTCACAAGCTCAAATTGACGGAATGACTGTAAGTTTTTCTTCAGGACCATTCTCCAGTAACTGCAGATTCTACGAGCTGTACATTGATGTTGTTCATGCGGCTCCACCAGTAACAAGTGCTGTGACGGTAACTCCATCTGGAACGATTACTACAACGCGCAAGCCCGTCATTGGCTGGACGTTTACTCAGGGTTCGGACGGATCAACACAGACATACTTCCGAGTCAAGATCTTTACAGCAGCACAGTATGGCGCGGGTGGATTCGATCCAGCGACTTCTGCAAATGCTTACGATTCAGGTGATGTAAATTCTGCAGCAGCGTCGCATACGCCAAGTTCGTTCTTGGTAAACGGTGTCACCTACAAGGCTTACGTTCTCACATACCAGACAATTTCTGGTGTCAATCAGCCAGCCGTGGCTTGGGCGGCAAGTGCAGCCTTCGACATCGCTATCGTTCCGCCGACACCAACTGCGATTTCTCCAACTTCAGGCAGCACGGTTACAACCAGCCGACCGACCCTGGGTGCCAGTGTTGGAGCGATGACCGGCGGTTCACTGATGCGACGAGAATGGCAGTTCGCATCAGATTCTGGATTCACCGCGAATCTACTGACTGTGACTGAAGCGGTCGGTGGATTGACTGCTACTCCATCGACGCCGGTGACATTCCCGGCGCTTCCGACACGTCGTGCCCAGGGTGTTTGGTATATCCGTGCGCGTGCGCTCGACCAGGACGGTATATACGGAGCCTACAGTGCGGGCCACAGCTTCACTATTGCTCACGCACCGACGACGACTTCGCGTGCTCCTTCTGGTGGTGGAACTGTTGCATACTCTACGACACCAACAGTCAATTGGGCATTCAGTGATATCGACACCGATGATTTCCAGACAAAGTATCAGGTGCAACTCTGGAAAACGTCGACTCCTGGTACTGTACTTGATTCTGGAGCAATTGCGTCAGCGAATCTGTTCTATCAGTTTGTTGCTGGTATTGATGCAACCTGGAAGAACACCGAACTGCGTTGGAAGATTCAGGTTTGGGATCAGGATAACGTAACAGGTGGATTTTCGATTGAGAACACTTTCTACTTGCGTGATCTTCCTGTTGTGGCGATCGATGAACCTGACGAAGCTGATGTTGTTACAACTGGCGCTCCACTGATTGTTTGGGCAAACACCTTTTCTGGTGGTGCAACCCAAGCACAGTGGAAGGTTGACATCATTCGTGCTTCTGTCACACAGGAAACATCTGGATGGATACTCGGCACCGTACTTCAGTACCAAGTGACGGCACCCGTTGTCACGATTGGGCCAACCCATCAGGTCACCGTCACTGTTATTGATTCCAATGGGCTTCAGGGTTCAGATACCAACAACTTCACGGCGAACTACTCTGCACCAACGACACCAACTTGGTCGATTGATGCGACGAATTACGCGTCCAGTGGATACAACCAGATTGACTGGAGTAGTGCCACAGCTGACGGTAACTTCAACTCTTGGAAAGTACTGCGGCGCTATGTTGGTGTAACAGCGTGGACCTTGTTGTTTGAGACACAAGCTGTCGGAACCCGAACTTATCGCGATTACCTTGTGCCGTCACAGCAAGCCGTCGAGTATGTGGTTGTTCAGACGGGTATCAGCTTCAGTGTTCTGGTTGAATCGGCTTATGTTCCTCAAGAGACTACAGGAACGACGCCTCTTTATCTCTTGGTGTGTCCTTCGTTGGAATCACTGAACATGGTTCTGTATCAGGTAAACAGTGACAGTTTCGGTGACGAGATTGAATCTGCGACAATCAACCTTATTGGCCGAGGACGCCGTGTTGAACTTGGAACGCGGTTCGGTCAGAGCGGACAATTGACGGCTTCGCTTCGTGATGTGGAGCCGTCTGGCCCAACTGCACGTGCCCAGCGAATGAGCGTTGAAGCCTTGCGTGATTCGGGTCGAATCGTGTACTTCCGCAATCCATTTGGTGACGTGTTCCAGGTAGTGATGCCGACTGCTTCGTTTGATCGTGTTGCTGGCGTCGGCCTCAAGGAGTACATGACCTTGACTTTGACGTATCTGGAGATTACGGCGTAATGGCTATCATCTTTGGATCACTTCCAGACGAAGAAGTTTCGGCTGCGTTTGAGGCTGGACTTGTCAACGTCGTTCGTTGGGCCGATATTTACCAGTCTGACAATGTGACGCTCTGGCAATCCCAGGTTCCAGTAACTGAAGGTAGCGTCAATGTGGACATGTCGCGAGCTGAGCGCCGCAACATGGACATCACGATCTACGATCTTGAGAACTACCTTGGTTACGGTCCTGGCAAGGTTTGGTATGACAAGGTGTTCAAGCTGTACCGTGGTCTTATTCTCTCAGATAAAGACATCGACGGGTATGTTCATCTGCCTGGTGTGATCGGTAATGCGGTCACATTTACCCGTTCCGCGCTCGCTTCGGTGACGGCGGCGGAATGGGCTGTGCGGGTCACGCTCAACGCCGTGGGGGTCGCTCAACCGCTCGCTGGATGGTCGGGAGGCGGCGGCGGTCTCGCACTAACATCTGCCAACAAATTGAACGTTGGAATAGCCAAGACGGTGAGCGGTACAATTGGCGGCGCAGACTCTTCTGTCGCTGTACCTGCTCTCGCGATCAACACGAAGGTATGGCTTCGTGGCGTTGTCACGGTTGCAACAGCGGTGTGTCAGTACTACTGGTCAGATGACGACACGAACGACTACGATGCAGTCACATGGACTCAAGTCGGAACCAATGTCACTGGGACCAACGCAGCGGGAGCCGTTGATCTGACAAAGACTACGACACCGATCTTTGGTGCAAGTACGATCACTGTGGCTGGATTCGCTGGCAAACTCTACGCCGGAGCCGAAGCGATCAGCACAGCCAAGACGATTGAAATTGATGCAAGTGATTACCCGGTTGATGTCGCCACCTTTGTTGCAACAACCGGACAAACCGCTACCGTTGCAACATCTGGGAGTTACCCCAACATTGCCAGAATGGTTGCCAAGACGATAGAGGCTGGCAATACGTGGGTGACGGCGCTCGGTGAATTTCTCGCGGACCAGATTGACTTGCCGCGATTCCCGAACACGATCCACGTCAACGGCAGAGACTTCACCAAGAAGCTCATGCTCGACAAGTTCTCGGTGACGACGACGTTTGCAACCGGAGCCAACGTCGCGGCGACAATCCAGACGATCGCTACGAACGCCGGTATTACGAAATTCAACTTCCAGGTGTTGACCAACACACTTGGAGCCGACGTGACGTTTGAGAAGAATACGCCGCGGTGGGATGCCTGTCATAAGTTGGCGACCTCGATATCGTGCGACTTCTACTTCGATGCGTTTGGCTACCTCACACTCAAGCCGATGGTTGATCCGATCACCGCGCCGATCTTATATTCGTTCAATGACGGAGCAGAGAGTAATCTTGCTGACTTCTCTCGCTCAACAAGTGATTCTCGGCTGTACAACGACGTGCTGGTGTATGGAGACAGTCCAGACAATCCACTTGTCTACGCGCACGTGGACAACACGACACCTTCGTCACCGACACGTGTCGCTGTTCTTGGACGCCGCACGTATGCCTTCGCCAGCCAGTTCTTCACATCGAATGCTCAGGCACTTGCCTACGCGCAGAAGTTGCTCGCCGTTGTCGCACTGGAGCAGTACGAGATGAACTTGAGCAGCATTGTTCTTCCGTGGCTTGAAGCTGGGTTTGCCGTAGAGGTCTTGGTTTCGGATGCCGCGGTGGGAGACCCAACCCGATTTTTGCTGACTTCGTTCACGATCCCGTTGGCCCTGGAAGCAATGTCCGGTACAGCCAAGAGAATTACGGTGGTGGGCTGATGCCTCTGGATGACTTCAACATTTCGGTACGAACCCGTGACGTGATCTACAAGATTGCAACTCAAGCTGTTGTTGATCTGTACCCGATTCCAAGGTACGCAACGGTGACCGCGGTCAACACGACGACGCGCAAGATAACAGTTCAATATCCCGATGAGGCTGGAACGTTCGTCGTTTCCGGTATGAGTCTCTTGCCCGCGGTCGGTGCGACCGTTCGCGTCAACGGAGACATGGGCGCACGGTTTGTCGATCAGATCAAGACATCCACACTCACTGTAAATCCAACTTCGGACACAACCAGTTCGGCTTTGATCATTCCAGCGAGCACTCATGCCACAAGTGACCGAGCTGCTTTGTCCCTGGGTGATTGGCAAATTGGTCAGGACCTCGGCGCGAACGGCACCAAAGACATCTACTTCTGGAATGGCTCAACTCGACTGTTGATTGGTACTGGTGGCTTGATCACCATTGGCAACAGTGCTGAGTCGCTGAGGTTTGGTGGTGACTCTTCTTACATTTCTTTCTACAGTTCTCCCACTGGAAGTCGCCGTGGATACTTGCAGGGCAATGCTGGAAACGTAATTCTCAACTCTGAGGTAGGAACACTTCAACTCTACGGTGTTGGTGGAGTCAGTCTTTCTCCCATGACGATCAACGGCTACACGGGTTCAACTGGAACGCTTGCTAATAGGCTTGTTCTCAGTGACAGCAACGGTTACATCTTTGGCAACTACATCAACATGACTGCTAATGTTGCAAGTGGATATCCAACCTACATGGCTGGACAGAATGGCGATAACTACTTGCGCTGGTACAACAAGGCAGGTGAATTCGCTGCTAGTAGAATTTCAGGAAACGCCAATGCCGCAGACTGGGGAAACTGTGCTATAGCTGCGCTTCCGTTTGCTGGTAGTGCTGCAATCTGTTTTCATACTGGCTCTGTTGCTCCTGTGATTGCTGATGTCACTGGCTACGGTAATGCTTTTTTCTTTCGGGATTCAGCTTTCAATGGAAACACAGGAGTTCTGTATGCCAACTCGTATAACGCAGACTCATCACGACGTTGGAAGAAGAACATCAATACTTGGCCGTTGCGTTCTGGTGGTGCAGCAGTAGAAGATGCAACTGACGTAGTTGCTCGCCTCCGACCTGTTACTTTTCAATCTGTCAATACTGATCACGAGATGCCCAGGGAACGTCGCTGGTATGCTCTTGGACGACTCAACCAACTTCGATCCAATAAAGGCTTGCCTCCATACGAACCAGAAGCGCATGACTGCGCTACGCATGAATGTGATGGAACTGCAACTGATCCGTGTATCAGAAAGATGAGAACTGATAGCGAAAAGATCGGATTCATTGCTGAAGAAGTAATTGACGTGCTTCCAACAGCAGTTCATCTTGATCTTGAAAGATTGCCAATGGCGATTGATCTTGGTCAGTTAATTACTGTCGCAATCGCGGCCATCAAGGAACTCACAGAGCGGGTGGCTGAGTTAGAAGGAGCAAAGTAATGGCAAGTATCAGTATCACCATTCCAGATGAACACGTACAACGTGTCGTGGATGCTCTGTGTTTGAGTGGAGCAAATCCACTTCCAGCAACACCGGCCAACGCCAAGCTGGTCGTGATCACCTGGGTCAAGGATCGCGTACTTGAATACGAGATGGAAATGGCTCGGAGGGCTGCAGTCACAGATGTCTCAACACTTGTGACATAGTGCTTGCTGATGTGCTATGCTCGTAGCTATTCAAGTCTCAGGAGGGACACATGGCTATCTTCAATCCCACCACCCCGTTTGAGTTGGATTTGTCGCTTTCTGAAGAGTCACAGCGAAATACTTCGATTGCGGCAACGGGGTCCCCTTCTCCGGTTCCCTTCGCCTGCATCACGCCCGTTCCAGCGATCTACACTCACGTAGGCCACGCTGCTCAGTACGGCGCGGGTCGTCGCAATGGTCGCACGGTTCGCCTGGTGATTCTTCATGTCACGGATGTAGACGGAAGTGCTCTTGGAGCCGCTGCTTACGATGCGCGTCGGCCAGATTCGGTCTCGGCCACGGCATTCATTGGTCCGCAGGGTGAGATTGTCTACGACGTACCTGAGAAAGATCGTCCGTACACGACAGGCAGATGGAACGATGAATCCGTCACCTGCGAGATTGTCGGCAAGGCAGCTTGGACGGATGCCCAGTGGCGCGCTCGACCAGACCAACTGGAAGCAATCGTTCGCATCATCGTTGACTGGTGCAAACGGTATTCGTTGCCAGCGCAATGGCTCACTGCCAACGAAGTTGCGGTCGGGGCGTCACCAGAAGGTACGCCGCCGATTCAGGGATTCAACTACGGAGTAACTGATCACTACACAGCAAACCAAGCTGCTATAGCTTTGGGTGGTTCACCGTTGAAGTACAGTCACACGTGCGTCGGGCCTGCTCTTCGCGCTATCGTGATGAATGAACTGATTCCCGAAGCCGCCCGTCGAATGACAGCAAATCCACCAGCATCAGGAGAAGATGAAATGATTCTGTTCACCCACCAGGACCCGCGCTACGCGAACGTGTTTGTGCGGACAACTTCCAGCACGTTCACTGTCACCGGCGAAGAGTACACAGCTGCGCCAGTCAAGGATGTACCACACTTCAACAAGGAAGCGCACAATGCGACTCTGTTTGCGTACATGCGTGAGGCGCATCTGAAGGCCGCGGACATGGTGCAGATCGGTGGCCAGCCCGCAGCACCATTCCCTGACGATCTGAAGTAACTCCAGAAGGAGACCCATGGTAGGTTTCTTCGCAACGGTCATGGATGACGCTGGAAAGATCGTCCCGATTGGCGGCATCGCCGCCCTATTTCTTGTCATGCTTAAGATGGTTTGGTCGGACAGTGAAACGCGTCGGCGGATTGAGACACAGTTGCGTATGGAGTTCAAGAGAGAGCGTGATGATGAAGATGCGCGCCACGTCGCTGACTTAATACGAATACAGACTGAATATCAGACATCGATCACAAGTCTCAAGACGGTTCACGCGGAGGAACTGGAGTCATTGCAACGAAGAATCAAGAGACTTCGTGATGAACAGGAAGCGTCGAGGGAGCAGAGATGAGTGCCATTGTCGATCGTCCGTCTGAAATAAAGTTGCCCACCCCTCGACGGCGACCGATCCTTTTACTGCTGGTTGGTCTTGGACTCTTTATTTGGTTGCTCGTTGTGAGCTTTGTACAGATCAATGCAAAGTACGACGGTCTGCGATTAGAAACGCAACAACAGGTACTCATTGATCGACTTGCCACTGTTCTCGATCAGGCTATTGCTCAAGGTGCAAATGTAGCTACGCCTGAACAGGTCGCTGCTGGCGTGCCTGGTGCAATTGTCAGTGATATTGGTCCGCAAGGTGAACGCGGTGAGGCGGGACCACCCGGCCCCGATGGTCCCCAAGGTCCAGCTGGTCCTGCGGGTGCGCCGGGAGAGCGCGGCGAACCTGGCTCCCAGGGTGTAACTGGAGAACCGGGATTACCTGGTCAACCAGGTGTCGCCACACAGGGTCTCTCAGGTGTGGATGGTGCGCCTGGAGCAGCGGGTCCAAAGGGTGATCCTGGTACGAATGGTCTTGATGGTGTGCCTGGTGTCAATGGTACAAACGGCGTTAATGGTCTGGATGGTGCTCCAGGTGCAGCTGGTCCTGCGGGTCCAGAAGGTGCAGCTGGTCCTGCGGGTCCCGCTGGCGCGGATGGTGCGCCGGGCGCGGATGGTGCGCCGGGCGCGGATGGTGCGCCGGGCGCGGCGGCTACAACTGAAGGTCTCGTCTTTACTCAGATCAACAACGGTGTTCTTGAAACATGCACCGTTACTGCTGGCGTGTGCAACTTCGTTCCCGTACCTTGAACTAAGTAACGGAGAGTCCGTCCGTTACACCAGTGATGTCTGGCTGTGATTGACCGGCGTTCTCCATCATCTCGATCCGCGTTTCAAGCTGGGCGATGTAGAAGTCCTTGGCGGAAAGTGATTCACGCAACTTGCGAATCAGGATTTCGGCGTCCAACTGGACGAATTCAGGCTCTTGTCGTTCGTCCATCAGAAGGGACTCCGTTTCTTGATCTTGATTGAGGGTTCGCTGTAGTTCGTGGTGAACAGTTGCTTGACGCGGGATTTGACTTCCGGCGTCAGCGCTTCGGTTCGCAGCATCAGGTCCACGTTGCTGACGTTGATGCTTCCGTACTTGACCATGATGTCGTCACCAACCAGTGTTGCCAGCATCTGTGGGTCGATGTGCCGACGACCAGAGATTGCCACAGCGACATCAAGTTCGCCCGTGGTGAATTCAGTCTGGTCTGCTGCCCGCATTCCGTCCACAACGATCTTCTCAAGCTCAGCTTCGGTTGACCTGAGACCGCCGATGATGTTGCGAGTGTCCTCAAGTTGCTGCGCTGCCCAGGCAACATCGGTGATTCCCAACGTCCCCCCGTGGACCGTATGAGTGTGCAGGGTTTCGCAGATACTTTTGCGGATACACCACCGGCATGTAGGGTTGATTGTCTCGCGTGAACCGTCGCTGGCAATGATTTCCTCGGCAATGCGGCGAAGGTAGAGCCATGTAGCGCGGTTCTCGGCCTTGGTGAACACGATCCCGATGGAGTCGTACCGGAGCATGTCGAAGGTGACCCAAATTCGTTCTGCATCCGGATACTCAAGCTGAGTCGCCACCGCGTAGATGCGAGCCTGAATCTTGCGCTTCAAATCCTCTGGCTGTAACGGCATCGACAAGCTCTTCACATCGATGACCTCTGGAAGCCCATCGGCACGAAGGTCCAAACGGTCACGGATATACGTCACCGGGATCGTACCCACCGAAGTCGGCAGCGGAAAGCTCTTCTTGTCCTCGACGCTGACGACTGTACGGTTGCTCCAGTCCTGACGGGCGAGCCAGTTCTTGAGAAGCTTGGCACCTTCTTCGTAGCGTTTGTTGTCAGCGAAGTTTGCCCAGTACGCTTCGTCGTAGTAAGCCTTCATAACGGCCCATTCGTCTGGATGACCCGCCAAGTAGTGACCATCTGTCAACCACCCCTCGATGGATGTGTGACAGGTTGTCCCGAGACTGGCTGCAGACCCTGAAAGGTCCTGAGCGCGATTGATGATTTGCGCTTTGTACTCTGCGGGACAATTCAGGAATGTCTCAATCGCAGAAGCGCTGAGTGTGTTTGGCAGCAAGTTGACCTCCTGGTCATTGAAAGATGATTCGCCCGTGGTCGGGGACTTGACCGTAACCTCATCTCCTGTCGCCATCCGCACAGGTTCAGTTGGCACTACAGTCAGTTGTCCCCGACCTACGGGTTCCCTGCTACGAACCTTGCCTCCCCAAATCCCCCACTCACTGTTGGATTCAGAAGCATAGCGATCGCATTCGCCTGTGACTTTGCAGCGTTCACATCTGCGTAGTCCCGGCGAGGACGACTGCCCTCTCTCAAGGAAGAAGTCCCCGTTACCCACCCCTAGGCACTCTGCGGTTCGCATCCAAGGTTCGTCGCGAGAATCAAAGTAGCTCCGGAGAACTTGAGCCAGAGCTACGTCGGTCTCGGAAAAGATCAATCCTTGGCGGGTTCCATTTTTGGGGCTGTGTCAGCCCCTTCGACCGCGCCAGGTGATTGCAGATTCTCGACGGGCTGTTGCTGCTCGACGGGAGCCTCTTCGGTTTGTTCGGTCGGCGCGTCCAGCACGACCGGCGACGGAATCTCGACCGCGGTCTCTTCGACCGCGCCAGCGGCGACGACGGCAGCTTCGCTGGAGCC
>Ga0180061_1000058_pt1 | contig 21494 bp, 20 predicted proteins | sample EasRivT27_16_10D_FD_121769 | JGI IMG/M metagenome (GOLD analysis project Ga0180061, IMG submission 121769) | Soil microbial communities from meander-bound floodplain in the East River, Colorado, USA - East River metaG ERMLIBT27_16_10D | ecosystem: Environmental > Terrestrial > Soil > Floodplain ...
CGACGACGCCGCCGACTCGTCCGCCGCCTACGCCGCCGACGACGCCTCGTCCGCCGACGCCGACGCCGCCGCCGCCTCCTCCAGAGAAAACGCACGCGTGAAGCAAGCGGACAAGCTGCTGGAGTTGTTGAGGGCTGCTACACGGGGATGAAGAACTGGGAATTTTACAAGGCGTTGCACGAGCGGGTTACGCGGCGGCGGCGGCGCTGGCGCGGGAACGCCAAGCGAGAAAGACAACTCATGAAGAAACTGAACGCACGAGAGGTTTACGCGAATCGGGCACGGATAGCGTGGGCTATGAAGCAGCTGGGTGTGCCGTATCGCCACATTGCCCAAGTGATGCGTTGCGGCCCTGATGACGCGCGCAAACTGGTGGCACGGGGTGACAAGCTGGAAGCGCGCCACAAAACCTACTGAAACCTGCATGACACCCGAAGAATTCAAGCGACTGCCGCCGCTGATTCACCGGGGCCATCTGGTGGCCGCGGGGATCCCGGATGAAGCGATCGACGTGCTGCGGGTGGAATTGAAAGACGACGGCACGAAGGTGCCCTTTGGGAAGATTGGAGCGATACGCGGGATTGCGCGCTGGCGCGACCGCAAGGGCAAAGGCTACTGGAAATATCGGCGGTTGGACGTGGCCCGAATTTTAGGACCCGGTTGGATATGAGACGTAATGCGTAATTTGGAAGATGAAGCTGACACCTAACGAAAACCAGGACAAGTGCACATGCGACCGGCTGAAGCTGAACACGCAGAAGCGCTGCACGGTGTGCGAGGAGACGCGCGCGCGCAACATCATCAAGCTGGAGGAGCAGCTCTTAAAGAAGGTAGCGGGGCGCCGGGGCACCGAGACTGAGGTGCAATGGTTGAAAGCGCAGATTGAAAAGCTGAAGGCGACAACCTCGTTGAACGCTACCGCAAAGAAGAATTCGACCTCTGCTATGCCTCCGCCGTGAGAACCGAGAGGACGAGGTGTAATCAAATTTGCCAACCCGAGAGGACCCAACAAACAAAGGACACATGAGCGACGCACTAAAGGACACAGAACAGGACGGATTATGGGAAGCGAGCGAAACGCCGGATTTGACGCGGCTGCTGAATGAGTTTCAGCGCTCCGGAGGCACGAGCAACGTGCAATACCGCATCGAGGTGAACGACCGCATTCGCTACTGCCTGTGGCCGGGGCGATCGAGCGACTACAAGAAATGGAAGAAGCTGCTGGGCAAAGAGCCGGTGCCTTACGACGGCGCCTGGGATGGGCGCATCCCGGTGGCGGATGACATCATCGAGGACCTGGCCGACGTGCTGGGCCAGGCTTTCCGCCGGGCCAAGCTGCAGGCGGTGCCGACCAACGCGCAGAGCATCGGCAACGCGGCCAACATGACCAAGGTGCTCAACAAGTACAAGGACCGGACCAAAAAAGAGTTGAACGAGGAAGCCGATTTCATGGCGGACTTCGGCCTGGCTTACGGCAACGGGGTGTGGCAGACGGGCTGGGAACGCGAACTGCACATGAAGGAAACGCCGCTGAAGCTGGCCGACATCGAGGGCGCGGCGCAGCAGATGCACTCGGCGGCGGCGCAAGCGCAGGACCGCGCTCAAATCGAAGCGCTCTTCCAGCAGGCGGATTACTTGTTGAGCCTGGTGCAAATCCTGCGGGACCCGACGCAGGAAGGGCCGGCCATCGAAATCGTTCAGACGTTCGCACGGCAACTGGCGCAGCAGGCGGCGCTCTCACGAGACGCCGCTACAGGGTATGGGTCCGACTGGCTGCCGCACTACGAGCTGAGCACACGCGAGGCGCGGACGATCGTGCGCGAATTGCGCGCGCAGGGGGAGAGCGGGATCCCCACGCCTTACCCGCACAAGAATGGGCCGTTTGCGGTGGCGCGGCAGGTGGGCGTGGACATCGTGGTGCCGCCGGAGACGACGGACATACGCAAGGCCCCGTGGATCACGATACGGGAATGGTTGACGCCGGTGCAACTGCGCGAGAACCAAGTGACGGATGGCTGGCGCAAAGACTGGTCGTCCGCGGCGATTAAGACGGCCGGGACGACCAGCACCTGGACGGATGAACTGCAGAGCGACCGGGACTTTGTGAGCGACGAAGGGGGCGAGACGGGTGAGTGGCAGGCGGCCAACACCAAGAGCGGTTTAGTGGAAGTGCTGCATACGTTCACGCTGTGCGTGACCCGTTCGGGGGTGCTGGAGATTTGGTGCACGGTCTGGTGCCCGCACGTATCGCAAGACGAAACGGGCAACAAGGACCTTTACGCGACGCATTACCCGGCGAACTTCCCGCATGGGGAATACCCGGTGACGGAGTGGCGCCGGCGGAAGAAGAAACGGAACTTTTACGCCAACGTAGGGATCCCGGAGCAAATCGGCAGCGACCAGCAGCAGATTAAGCGGACGCTGGACCAACTGGAGGACCGCAAGGACCTGGAAGTGAACCCGCCGGTGCTGACACGCAACCGGCTGGGCCAGCGCTACAAGGCGGGGCCCGGCAGCCAGATACCGTTCAAGCGGCGCGAGGACCTCGACTTTGCCCCGCCGCCCACGGGCAACCCGGAAATTGCCTTCGCACTCATCGAATACACCATGAAGCGGCTGAGCAACAAATACGGTTTGATGAACGAGCACGTGCTGCCGGCGAAGTGGCAGATGAAGCTGCAGGCGCTGGTGGAGCGTTACCTGGACAGCGCCGGCGATATGTTCCAGCAGTGGTCGGCGCTCATCCAGGAGAACGCGGACCAGGCGGAGATGGAACGGATTGCCGGCGATGATGTGAACTTCCCGCGGACCCCGGAAGAAATCCAAGGCGAGTTTGACGTGAACCTGGTCTTCGACGCGCGGGACCTGGACATGGAATTCGTGTGGAAGAAAGTGGAAGCGGTTTTGAAGTGGGCGGTGCCACTGGACCGGAGCGGCCGGCTGAAATCGGGCATGCTGGTGGAATTCGTGATGCGCGCGATCGACCCGAGCTGGGCCAACGCGCTGGTGGGCGACGAGAACAGCGCCACGCAGGCGATGTGGAAGGAGGTGCAGCAAGCGGTGGTGGGCATGTATGTGGGGATGGAACCGGACTACGTGGAGAACGATCCGAGCGCGCCACAGAAGCTGCAGTTCCTGAGGCAAATCCTGTATGGCGACGACCAGGGGCAGGGGGCGAACCCCGAATTGCTGGAGGCGATGGGCGCCTTGCCCAATGCGGACCCGAGCAAAGTGAAGCCGCGCTTTGCCGAGCTGATGGCGCGCTTCCAGGAGAACCTGCAGATGAGCGTGAAGCAGCAGCAGAACATCACCACGGGGATATACGGGACGAAGGTGGAAGGGCCGCAATGAAATGCAGAATGCAAAATGACGAATATGAAAGGAAACCAATGAAGAAATGGATGGAACGACTAAAGCAATGGTGGCGGCCGGAGATGACGCTGGTGGTGTTTCCGGAGGTGACGACGGTGATCGCCAAGGACCAGCCGCAATACCAGCCACTGCCGGCCTATCGGTTTGCCAATGACCTGGAGGGGAAAATTTGCTGTTGCTGGGCGCTGAACTGGCGGGCGCGGCTGAAGGTGCTGGTGACGGGGCGGCTGTGGCACCTGGTGCTGACGTTCCATGACCCGCTGCAGCCGCAACGGCTCAGCACGGAAAAGCCAGCGATGCCCGGGAGGAAACGGGTGGAGCTGGAGCGGGTGTTCCTGGACGGAAAGGGGGTGGGCGATGCTAACTGATGTGGCGATACGGAAGTTGTGCGACACGTTGAACGCCCACCCGGAAGCGTGGTGGGAAATCAAAGCGTTCATGAAGGACGCGGTGCGCGAGGCCAACGAGGACACGACCGCGCCGACGCCAACGGAAGGCACCCGCGACTACTACGCCGGCTATGAGCAGGGGCAGAAGGACCTGGTGGACAGCCTGCAGAAACTGAAGGACCGGGACGCGGAAACGTTCCCGCAACTGAAACGCGAGGAGGACCCGTCCGCGTGGGGCGACGACACCGAAGAGGAGCCGGACGAAGAGTGAAGAAGTGAGACCGAAGTTACCGGCGGTTGCTGGTAATTGCCGGTAATTGAGCAAAGCAAGATTGAAGCGAAAGCGCCCACGTGGGAGAAGGCCCGCGTGGGCGCTACCAGTGTACGGCAAACAAGCTGTGGAAGGCTGGCAGTGGTCCTAGCGGACGGCCACAACGCCGACTGTGCGGGCGAGTAAGCGCACTGTTCAAAATGCCAAAAGCAAACAAAGCAACGAAAGCCGGGGCGGCGGACAACCCCGGAGCTGCACCTGTGGCAGCGAAAGGAACCGCGCCCACTAGCGTGGGGGCCAATGCGGCTGACGCCGCCGGCCTGTCAGACGCTGGCGCATCGAGAGAAGACATACAAGGCCTGGACGAAGCCCTTCGGGACACACTCGCCCAGGAAATTCAGCTTCCCACCGGCACTGAAGGCGACCAGGACCAGCCTCGGAGAGCCAAAGGCAAGCAACCGCGGGGGAAAGCCCGAAGTCAGAGGTCGGAGATCGGAGGTCGGAAGACCGAAGACAGACCCGAGAACGAGGTGGACCCGAACGAGGACGAGGACGAGGACGAGCACGAAGAGCGCTCGGAATCGGCCACGGACTCGACAGCGGCCGATGATGTTGACGGAACCCCGGAAGGCGAGGCGGAAGCCGAGCCGGAAGGGGAAGACCATGAACCAGACCCCGAAGGTGCCAGCGCAGACGATGGCGAGGGGGAAGGGGAGAGCGAAGGCGACGACGCCGACGATCCGATTGCGGCATGGCCCAAGGACGCACAGAAAGCATTGCGACGGATGCGCAAACGCATCGCCAAGCTGACGGCGCGGCTGAAGGGCGGCGCGGAGGATGACGACGGCGAGGAGGGCGAGGAAGCAGAGGTCAGAGGTCAGAGGTCAGAGGTCGGCGAAGAGCTGGCGGAAGACCTGGGGCCGGGCCCGGTGCAAATGGCGGTGCAACTGCGCCAGGATATTGCCGACCGGGAAGCGTGGCTGGACCAACTGGAGGCGGGGGGGGAGAACGGTTACACCGTGCGGGACCCGAAGACCGGCCAGGAAGTCACCTACACGCCGGAGCAAGTGCGGCAGGCCCGCCGGAAATGGTCGCGCGAGTTGTATAGCGCGCAGGCCCGGCTGGACCAGTTGGCGGAATGGCTGCAGAACCGGACGCGCGAGAAGACGGTGGAAGCGCGCCAACGCTTCCCGTTTTTGCGCGACAAGACCTCCCGGGACTACCAGGCGGTGCAAACGGTGCTGAAGCAATTCCCCCAGCTCAAGGAAATCCCCGACCACCTCTCGTTTATCGCCACGGTGATTGCTTCCAAGAAAGCGGAAGCGGCAGCCAAAGCCAAGGGCAAGAATGGGAGCCATGGGACGAATGCGAACGGCAACGTTCAACGTTCAGCGTCCATCGCTCCGCGTTCAAGTGCGGACGTTCGGACGGCTAACGCTGCGCCGGCGCGCCTCCCGGGGCGACCCGGAGCGATGCCCCCGCGGGCGCGTCCCGAGGAGGCGCACCGCCAGGCCAGGGTGAAGAAGTTCATGGAGACCGGACGCATCGAGGACGCGGCGGACAGTGTGCTGGATTTCGTCGACAACCTGAAAATTTAGGCTGGCGCACGAGGCTCTTCGAGAAACGGAAAAAACAATGTTAACGGATGCAAATCAAGTGGGCAAGCGGGAGCAGCTGGCCGACTACGTGACGCGGGTGGACGCAAAAACCAAGCCGTGTCTGGCGATGATGCCGAAAGGCAAAGCGCTAACAAACATGCTGATGCAATTCCAAGTCGATGACTTTGAGGACGCGGAAGATATCAGCGTGGAAACGGCCACCGACGTGGAGAGCTACGACAACGCGAGCCCGAACCGGGAGGTGCTGAAGACCTACGCGATGAAGGTGCGCGACAGCGCCATGGTGGACGATGTGGCCGAGGAAGTGAACGAAGTGGCCGGGGTGCGGAGCGAGCTGGCCAACTCCATCATGAAGAAGCTGGAGAAGGTGGGGCGCTGCATCGAGGCGTTCATTTGCGGGGACCAGGAGCACGTGGCCGGGGGGGCGGGCACGAAGTACCGCGGGCGGGGGCTGGGCTTGTGGATTGGGCCGGGAAGCGGACAGACGACGTTCCCGGTGCCGACGAGTTACGAGACGCCCACGGCCAGCCTGGACAACACGGCGATGGCGAGCTTCACGGAAGAGATCGTGAACGGGCTGCTGGAAAGCAGCTACGGGAAGACGGGGACGAAGCAAACCTTCCAGGGGCTGGTGGGGACGACGCTGAAGCGGCGCTTCAGCAAGTTTTCGAGCGCGGCCTCGGGGGTGACGAACACGGGGTTCGCGACGGTGCGGATGTTCCAATCGCAGTTCAACCACACGATCGACAACGTGGTGGACGTCTACGAGGGGGACTTCGGCACGATTGTGCTGCACCCGACGTTGTGGAACGCGCACCCGAATTTCGGGGGAAGCGCAGCGGCGCAAGCGCGGCGGGGCTACTTCCTGCTGATGCACCTGCTGGAGCTGAACTACAAGCGCAAGCCGCGGGTGAAACAACTGGAGGACCGCGGAGGCGGCCCGCGTTTCCTGGTGGACGCGATTGTGGGCTGGAAGGTGAAGAACCCGCTGGCGCTGATAAAGACCTACGCGACGACGTAAGTGCTAGCGCACGGCCACATTTGAAACAATCGAAACTGAACTAAAAGGAAAAACATTATGGCGATTCGAGTGACTCCACTGCCGGACAACCCGCACTTCCAGTACAAGGCGAATATCAAGTATTCGGACCTGGTGACGCTGGGGGGCGCGGCCACGACGGTGGTGATTCCAATCATAGACGCGCCGGTGGGACTGGTGGTGCTGCAATGCGCGCTGAACCTGATAACGGCGTTTGACGCGAGTGATGCCTCCATCAACAGCCTGCTGGCGGAAGTGGGCGATGACGGTGACACGGACCGGTTCCTCTCGCAGACGGAATGCGCAGTGGACGGGACGGAGGTGCTGGCAAAGGTGATGCCCAACTCGGTGGACACGATGCCGTATGCCTACCTGGTGGCCAACGCGATCGATATCAAGTTCACGGTGGCGGGGGGCGGCAGCCCGCTGCTGAGCGAGCTGACGAGCGGGGAGGTCGAGGTCTACCTGCAGGTGTGCGACCTGAACCAGTTCGAAGGCAATTGAAGATGTGGGCGCGGCCTGAGTTCCTCGGCCGCGCCCCTTGGCAAAACGCGGCGCCGCCGCGGGTGCGGACGGCGCTTCCCCTCCAAGCAGAGGTCAGAGGTCAGAGGTCAGAGGTCAGACTGAAAAAGAATGAGCGCGAACGTAGGCTGGGCGGACGAGCTGGAACTGGAGGGCGTGGCGCCGGACATCCAGGAGGATCTGCTGCACCTCTTCCACCAGAAATTCCTGGAGGAACAAGCGGAGGCGCAACGGCTGGCGGACACGATGGTGCGCGAGCTGCGGGAGGCGCGGGCGATCGATGGGGTGGGCGCATTGAAGCGGCGCATTCCGGCGGCGGCGTATCACCTGTGGGGCCAGGACCTGGGCACGTATGACTGCTGGGGCGATAAGGGCTTTCTCCATTACTTCGACCGGCAGGCGCCGGAAGCGCGGGTGACGTGCGGCGGGACGAAGATACAGGTGGGCTACGAGAGCGGCAACCGGCGGCGGGTGAAGTCATACGGACCCTGAACAGAAGGTAACGAAGGAAACGAAGATTTGTCCGGTGAGGACCAGAAAGGACACAGAGCAATGAAACGAAGAATGCAAGTACGGATGCGACGCATGCAATGGCTGGTGATGCTGCCGTTGATGGCGCTGGCGCTATTGTTCGAGCCGCCAGTGGCCTGGGGCCAAAAGCCTCCGCCGTTACCGAGCCCTGGCGATCTCCAGTTCACCGACAACTATGCTGGCGATGAAACGAAGGTGGTCTTTTGGTGGAACGACGGCTGGCTGCCGCCCAAGTTCGACATCGAGGGCACGGGCGAGGTGGACCCGGCCAGCCCGAACTACTGCCTGATTCAGCCGACGTATCACCGTTTCATCTTCGGTTACAACGAACAAACCAGGACGTATTCGATTGCGCCGGCCAAGGCGGTCATCGTGGACATGAACAACACGACTGACAACCCGTGTGTGCCGGATTTGTTCCGGCTCTACATACCACGCATCTGGCACGCCCGACTGGTGCCGCACGTGCCGTAAAGAATGGCGATACGACTGACCAGCGGGGAGCGGCTGCTGAAGGGTGTGATGGAGCTGCTGCAGGGCAAGAGCGAGTTGCCGGCGGCGGAAGAGTTTGCGGCGATTCGCGGCCACCTGGACCTGGCGCTGCGGGAAGGCTGGCGGGGAGAATGGTGGCCGGACCTGATGGCGGAGCCGGAGGAGCGGCTCTTCCGGACGATCTGGCTGGTGGGAACGACTTACACCCGGGATGACACGGCGCCGGTGGTGCCGGTGGAAGTGTTCGACCCGGCCAGTGAAGGGTATTTCCAGTTGATTGCGGCGACGGCGCTGGGGGCCTTGCAGGCGCCGACGATCGCCGGGCTGGAAAACTCCGGCTACTGGGCGCGGTGCCGCTCGAGTTACTCTGGGGCGCTCTGGACGAGCACGCAAGGGGCGGTGGCGCTGGGGGCGATACAGCGGTATGGGCCGACCCACCGCTATTACCAATGCCACACCGCGCACACGGCCAGCAGCACGCTGACGCCGGTGGCGACGGGCGGGAATGAGCGCTGGGGCCTCCTGGCGCCCTTCGCGCGTTACCTGGACAAGGACGTGGCGCACAACGCCGGCGACAGCGTGCTGGGGGATGTGTTCGACCTCAAGACGGGCAACCCGCTGGTGACGACGGATTACGAGCGCCTGCCCTGGGAGGAGCGCCGCAACCGGATTTACGCGCGGGGCAGCGACGCGGACGCCCGGTGCTGGGTGGAATTCCGCCAGCCGCCGCCGCGGCTGTTCGGGGCGGCCTATGACGCGGCGGCGGCATACGCGGTGGGCGACCAGGTGTATTGGGACGACGACGGCAGCCTGACCGGGAATTGGTATGCGTGCCTGGAGGCGGCGGCCGCGGGGGAGAACCCGAGCGACGACGCAGCCCTGTGGCAGTTGGTGGAAGTGCCGCTCTTCCTGGAGGCCTACCTGATTTGGAAGGCCTACGCGCTGGCGCTGGTGGGCGAGGAGCAGGACGAGCGGCGGGCCATGGCGGAGGCGACGGCCGAGCATTACCTGAGCAGCGAGGCGGACGTGGTTTACCGGCAGCAGGGGCAGACGCCCCCGTGGCCGCAGAGGACGTATTGAGTGCGAACGTTCGGACACTAAAGAAAGGCAAACGGAGATGAATGTAGTGGCGATAACAAATTCCTTGCTGGCGGGGGAACCGGCGCGGCCGCGGCAGTGGGTGAAGGTGGTGGCGTCCACCGCGACGCCGGAAGCCTTCGGGCGGCGGGCCGCGAGCGGCCTGGCGCGCAACGACACGCTGGTGACGGCGACCACGACCGAAGCGCACAACCTGATAGCCGGGGATGAGGTGACCATCAGCGGCGCCGACCAGGCGCTGTATAACGGGACGCACAAGGTGACGAGCGTGCCCACGGCGACCACGTTCACGTATGTCATCGTGCTGCCGCGGGAAACGAGCCAGCACCCGGTGAGCCCGGCGACGGGGACAATTGTGTGCGATTGCCAGATTTTTTTCCGGCGCTGCACGGTGCAAGGGAAGAACGCGGTGCGGACGGACAACGCGACCACGGTTTACCTGGGAAACCTGAGCACGAACGACACGCAGCCGTTCGAGGTGGCCGCGGGCGAGGACGTGGAGATCCCGGTGCCGGTGGGCTGCCGGCAGAGCCTGGTGGACTGGTATGTGGATGTGGGCACAAACGGGGACGGGGTGGTGCTGCTGTTTAGTTAAGGGGGCATCTTGAAATCGAGAACCTGGAATCTGAAATCTCTCATTGGGACGCTGGCGCTGGCGGCGTTGATTGTGGCGGTGTGCGGCACGGCGCATTGCCAGGTGCGGCGGATGGGTGATGGGACCGGCGGGAACCCGATTGGGAGCGCGAGCAATCTTTTGAATATTCCGGTGTTGCTGGCGCCGGGGTCGCCCACGAACGGAGCGCCGCAGGGGTTTGTGGTGGTGCCGGGGAGCGGCACGCTGGTGATTACGACCAACAACGCGACCAACCTTGTTTTCACGGTGGTGGGGGGGGCGGCGAGCAACGCGCAACCGCCGTCAGTAATCCTGACCAACCTCAGCTTGACGGGTGCGATCACTAACGCGAACACGAATCAGTTCACCGTCGACAATGGAATTGTCACGTTTAAGAACGGGGCCAGGGTCACGAACGAACTCAATCTGGGCTGGTTGCGGGTGCAAGCTGGTTTTACCAACGCCGGTCCATTCAATCACATAGACACCGCGGTGGCGCCCTACAACAACATGCGACTGTTCTCCGAGACGACTCCACTAACAAATGTCAGGAGGTCTGTCATCATCGGGGACCATTTGGGCATTGGCGCCGTCGACGATGGGTTCATGAGCGGGATTTTGACTTCGGGCTCATCGTTTACGATCACCAATGAATCGGGCGAGTTGATGGCAGATAGCGCCTTTCTTGGCGGCGGGTTTCATCGCATCCAAGCTGTCATGGATAGCGGAATACTCGGTGGACACACCCATTCCATGTACGGCGCGGTCGAGTCGGCCCTCCTCGGTGGGTCGCATAACGTGCTCAACGCCAGCGACAGCGTCATTGCCGGGGGCATCACGAATCGAATTTATGGCGGGTCCGGCGTTATCGCGGGCGGGCGCGAAAACGTAATAACAAACAGCACGCACGGGGTTATCATCGGAACGAGCAATCGGATTACCAGCGGCACAAACACTCTTGTCATCGGCAACAAGGTCACCAACAACACGCCCAATACCACGGCGATTGGCGAGGTGGATAAGACGTATTTGTTTACCTCTACGAGCGTGGTGGCTTCAGCCACGCAATTCCGGCAGGGGATGGCGATTACGCCCACCTACGTCACGCTAACAGCGGACGATCAGGTTATTACGGTGACCAGCAATCTATCGTCACTTTCGTTGTCGTCGGACAGTGTGACGGCCGCCGACCGCGATTTTACTTTAGCGGGCGCGCCACCGGATGGGAGCCTGCTGTATTTGGTGTGGGAAGATCCGACGAGCGCAGGGCGGTTACAGTTGGACGCAGGGACAACGCCGGTGCGGCTGGAGGCTGATTGGACTCCTGTTTATTTGGATAACCTGGTGATGCGATATAGTGCGGCGGGAGAAGACTGGCGCGAGATTGGGCGGTCCTACGTGGGAAGCATATCTCAGGGCCTGTCTACTTTCAGAAACCCGACAGGGAACGCCTACGGCGCGGATGGCGCGATTCAGATGGCGCGGAATTCGACGAATCATTCGGTGGGGCAACTCAACTACGACTTGACCAATGGACGCCTCGGAATTGCCGCGACGGTTGGCGCCTCCAACGTCATTGTGACCAACCTGATTCGCAATATCCCCCAAACGGCGGCATTCGCCGGCACGAATGTTTTCATTGACGGGCGGCTGGGGAATTTCTGGAACCTGACGCTGACCAATAACGTCAAGCTGCACGCCACCAACATTCAGGCCGGGGCCACCTACATCATTAACATGCTGCAGGACGGCACGGGCAGCCGGCTGCTCTATCCGGCATCGCTGAACATCCAGACCAACGCCAGCAATCCGCATGTGCTTTCGACGGCGGCCAACGCCATCGACGTGCTGTATTGGAGCGCCGACATCACGGGCACCAACGTCAATTCAATCCTGAACGCCAATTTCGCCAAGTGATGCTACGATTGCTCGCCATTCTATTGCTTTCGCTCGCGTCAGCTAACGCGGCGATACCGATTATTTTCCTGCGGGCGGGGACGAATGCGGTGGTGGTGCCACCTGACCCGACCAACGAGGTGGGCGGGTTCACAACCAATATGTTCGTGGATGCCGAAGACTACAATTACTCGCAGGGACTGTACTTTCCGACCATTGGCGGGAACGCATTCAACGCGACCAGTCTTTATTTTGATGAGGAGGGTGCCACCGAAGGCACAGATTTCACGTCATGGGATCTTGGCACCGACGCGGGTTACGGGCGAAACGACGGGTTTTGGATGGACGAGCATGACGACAACCATGAGCCCAATGGTGTGCCGTATACTGATTTCAAGATTCGGGCCTTCACTTCTGCCGGGCCGGACTGGACGGCTTACACGCGCTTTTTTTCCAATATGACTTTTTGGGTCTATGCGCGGGTGAGCAGCACGGTGGCGTTCGGGCTGCAACTGGAGCGCATCGAAGACGGGTCGTGGGTTGTGAGCGAGGGCTCGCAGGATCGCATTAAGATTGGCACGGCAAACCCGACCGGGTTAGGCACGAACACGTTTTTCTATACGCCGTTCAAGACAAACGGCGTGCCGATGGCGGTAAGCCTGGTTGGCACGCAAGCCCTGGTGGTGACGATTACGAACGGGATATGCGACTTCCACCGGCTCATGCTGGTGACATGGACGGGTAATCCGATGGGGTTTGCCAATCCAGAGGAAGATCCAGACGTGATTTTCATAGACGAGAACGGAGTAGTTTTTCACGACCCAGAAATATGAGCGAACACAAAAGCAAATTCATGGCGGTTGGGTTGGCGGGGCTGGCGCTGGCGATGGTGGCGGCGAGCTATTTCGGCAGCCTGACGGTGGTGAGCACGATTCATGACTCAACCAACTACCTTCATGTTGTGCTCGGCAATCATCAGGCCAGCGTGGTGAGGAAGATTTCTCCATCCAACCTTGTGGCGGTGCAGAACACGGTGATTCTGCCGAGGACGAATCTGGCGGGGCTCTACATTCGAAGCACTCCGGCGACTAACACGGCTCAAATATCGCTCATTGAGACCAATGGCACGTTTGCTACCGTGCTGGAAGGCCCAAAAAATCTCACCAACAATTTTCTCATCAACTTTCCGACGAACCATCCGACAGCCGGGCAGGTACTGAGTGTGCAGAGCTACGCGGGCAACACGGTGAGCCTGACGTATTCCAATGATGCGACGGGCGGTGCAGGAGCAAGCGGCCCTGTGACCAATGCGCAAATGACGCTCGTCGTAGATGGTGGCGGAAGCGTGATTACGACCGGGGCGAAAGGATGGACGCGAGCCAAGGATACTTTCACGATCACGGGCTGGGACATTACTGCGGACCAAAGCGGCTCGTGCGTAGTGGACGTGTGGAAGGATACCTACGCTAACTTCCCGCCGACTGTAGCGGACACGATTGCCGGGACGGAGAAACCGACGTTGTCAGCCGCGCAAAAGAATCAGGATGTTGCCCTGGGCTCCTGGACGACGGCGGTAACGAAAGGCGATTACATCCGGTTCAACGTCGATTCGGCGAGCACGGTGACTTATTTAGTGGTGACGATTTACGGGTATTGAGATGAAACGCTTTCTTTTTCTTTTCCCGATGTGCGTGGCGTTAAGCGCAGGTGCTACTACTTACTACATCGATCCGGTGAACGGCTCCGAGGGCAACAACGGTCTTGGACCGGACGCGAGCCATGCGAGCAACAAGCCATGGAAGAGCATCCACCAGTTTGCGCGGACGAATGCGACGGCCAGTGGGGACGTAGCCTATCTCGCTCCCGGAGTCTACCGGGAACCAATGATCTTCTTGAGCAATTGGACCAGCTACGTAAAATTTATTGGCGACCCGCAGAACTCGCAGGGATTCAAAACGTCCGGGAGCGTGTTGGTACCCCCGGGGATCGTCCGGTGGACTGGCTACACAAATACCGATTCAACGGCTTCGTCGGCAGCCTCCACGCTGGATTTGAACGGCAAGAATTATATCTGGCTTGAAAACCTTTACATCATAGCCAGTCCGACATCAGCCATGCGGGCCATCAAAGCGGGGTCGGCGGCATCCACGAATATTGTCATCACGAACTGCGTGGTGGTTGGGTGCAAATCTTATGCCGTTGACATGACTGCGGCAGCGGGCCTGCCAGTCAATCTTACCATCGACAATTCTTATATTTTTACCCCAACGCAAAACGCGCAACCGATCTCGATTTCGTTTACCGCCGGCAGCGGCGCGGATTGGGATATGGGCATTGTAATCCGCAATTCTACTGTGGTGGCCTATGGTAACGCTTCGGTTGGTACAGCGAAATTTGGCACGAGCACTGGCGTTGGTGGTGGTGTTAATATCACCAACTGCACGCTCGTTGGGGCGGTGTCAGCTAGTGGATCATCCACAAATACTCTGCCGGTAATCGTGCGCAACTCGATTGTCATGGCTCCGGGTGCTTGCTTTACTGCTGGGGCCATTGGCCAAATCGACGAGAATTACAACTTGGTGTTTGCGGGTGGTTCTTCCTCGCACACGGCTACTGCTGTCGGGGCTAATTCACACACCAACGATTGGAGTTACCACCTGGATTTTGCGGCTTCACAATTGTTTGGGTTTGGCCCGCGCCCACTTTTTTCGCCGTTAAGCGATTCTCCGGTAGTAGGAGCGGGCCAAAACAATTCCACCGTGGACTTCTACCGTCGCGCACGTCCCGCAGGAAATGCTTTTGGCGCTTTCGAGGTTCACACCGCGCCGGAACATTCGTCGGTAAGCCAATGATGAAGCTGGTTGCGTCCATTATTTTCCTGCTGGTGGCTACGGCCTCCGGCGCTACGCGCATCACCAGCGCGGCCAATACGCCGTTGCCGACGCGGGCGCAATGGAATCTTGCCCTTCCATTCCGGCCCGGCGATGGCGAGACAGCCAATATCAACCCGCCGCGCTTTAGCTGGAGCTACACGTTAACCTCGCAGGCGATCAACTCGGATTTCAACGAGCGAAATTTCCAGTTCCAGTGCTCGCGAACCAACAGCTTCGAGACCACCAATCTCGTGGTTGACGTGCGGACGCCTTACAACTGGTACAACTTTATTGCCCCATTCACTAACACCACCGTTTACTGGCGAGTCGGGTATGTGTCCGAGGTGACGAACTGGGGGGCCACGCGCAGCTTTTTTATCACGAACAACACCCCGCAGTGGGACCGGTCGATGTTTGCGAGCACAAATTATCTTGGGCCAATTGCGACCAACAACGTTCATCCAAGGATTCTATTCAACGCTGGAACCCAGTTGTCGTGCTCAAATTATTTGCGCACCAACAACAGCGCGGCCTGGATAGCAATCACCAATGCCTGCCTGACTTACGTAACACAGTCATGGTGGAATGTGGATGTGCCGACCAATTATTATTTCAGCGATCACATCGTCGCACTGGCGACTACCGCCCTTGTCTGGAAGATGACCGGCAATCCGGCCTTCACGAATGGGCTGGTTGATTTTCTGGAGAAGAGTGCGATCAGTTACGTCACCAAATTTCAGGACCAAACCGATGCCGGGGCCAGCGGCAATTCGGATCGGCATTATGGATTATCCCTCGGGCTGTCGTTCGATTGGCTTTACGACATGCTAACCCCGTCGTGCAAGTCCAATATGGTTTACGCCATGCGTGCCCACGCTCTCTACGTGATGCACGGAATTGAGTTTGTCTGGCAGACGATCCCGGGCGAAGACACCAACAGGATCTATCCGCGACCGTGGTATGTGGAGCGATTCTCGAATATGAAGATGGGAACGTCGCACCCGATTTCCACTTGGAGCGCCAGCGTCCCCATTGCGCTGGCTGCCTGGGAGCAGGACACGAACATCCTTCAACTGATGCAGGCCAGTCTTCACTACATGATTGCGGAAACTTACCCGTTTGGGCAGGACGACGGCGGCAACGATCAGGGGCATCAGTACGCAAACCTCGGGATGTTTTATCTCACGCCAGCGTTATACGTTCACCTGCTCACTCATACTGTTTTTCCGGCAGCGCAATGGAATAAAAACCCGTGGCACTCTGAAAACATTGATTGGTGGACACGCTGGTTGCCGGTGGGATTTCGGGAGCATCACAATCCGTGGGCAGATACAGGCTGGGAATCTTCATCAAGTGATTGGGCAATTCGGGACATGGGCCGGGATTGGGCGCACTTCACCAGCAACGGTGTGCTGAGAACACATTGGGAAAATCAGGATGTGCTGACGCCGAATACCGCCCAGGAGGGCTACTATCGCATCCTTGTTCCGTTCCTGTTTCCTGCGCCAGCACGGGCCACAAACAACACCTTGGCGCAAGCGTTCCTTGCCTCTGGCTGGGTCATGGGGAACAGCAAGAGCCCGCAGGCGTTTGACGCATGGACCAATGGTGTAGGATTCGTTTTTCAGGCTCGCCCGCAAGGACCGAACCCCGGCAGCCATTCGCATCCAAACGATGGAAATTTCCAGCTATGGGCGTACGGTGCGCCGATCACAGACTCAGGGCAAGAGGGCATCACGTCTTACCCGAATATTCCGCTCTCGCATTACACGCTTGGCGTGGACGGCTTGCAAGAATATGCGCCGCAGTATCAGCATGAGACCAACTACTGCCAGATCACTGCGTTCACGAATGGCGGCGATTTCGTTTACACTTCGGCTGATTTGACCAAGGTCTACGGTCGTACAAATTTTGTGGCCTTGGGTTTTACCATTGGCGGAAATGCTTACCACTCGACTTACACGGCCAACAATTCCACGGGCCACTTGCACTACGTCAGCTTGGTGAAGCGGCACTTGCTGTTCAACAGGCACAAGTATTGGGTGATCTATGATGAGCTTCAGACGGTGGGCACCAACAGCTTTTTTCAATGGGTCTATCACGTCTTGGAAGACACAGCGGTGGTAAACACCAACGATTCCTCATTTACTTATACTGCGACGAACTACACCGGTGGGGCCGTCACGACTTACGTCGCGCATGTGGTAGCAGCAAACAAACTGGCTCTCACGCATTTGACTGGCACGAACGTCAAGAGCAACCCAGTGACTGGGGAAAATTATTGGACGGCAGACGTGGATACACATCCACGCAAGCATGCTGTGTGGGTGCAGAATGTCACGCCGACCACCAACTGGCATTTTATGTCTGTGATTTATCCAGTGCCACCGGGCGGGACTGCACCGACGATTACCAGGGTGGACGACTGGACGGTAGCTGTTACCAATGGCGCGGAAGGTGACGTGATCTCGTTCGACTACAATTCGCCGACAGCAACGCTGATCATCGAGAACGTGGCCACCAATGAGGTAGCGGCCTATGTAAACCGCGCCAGCCTTACCGGCCCGGCCACGTTGAGCGGGAAAGTGAATTTTTAAGCCTGTGCCGGTGCCGCCTGTGCCGGGCCGGTGATTGTATTGACTCGTGGAAGACCAATGAAACTGGACCTGATGTATTGGAAGCTGGCGATTTGGAAGCTGACGCACGGGATTTTTGCGACGGCGGCGGCGGGCTACATGGGGGCGACGGTGACGGTGAAGTGGAGTTCGATGGGACTGGATGAACGGCTGCAGGTGTGCCTGCTGATTGGGCTGGGGGTGGGGAAGTTTTGCGACGGTTTTTTCGATTCGACGGTGAGCCGGCTGGCCACCGGCAAACCGCCGGTGCTGGTGAACGGCAACGGCAATGGGCCCGGGCATGAAACGGCCAACACGGATGGACAAGGAAAGGACGCAACAATGATGACAGTGGGAAAAGTAACGACGGCGGTGATGGTGGCGGCGTTAATCGGGGTGGGGTGCGCCTCGTTCGGGAACCGGCCGGCGGCGGAACGGCTGGGGAGCCTGGCCAAGGTAGCGGCCTTCACGGGGACGCGGGTTTACCTGGCGGAACACCCGGAGCAGCGGCCGATTTTCGTGAAGGTGCACGAGGCGCTGCAAGGGCTGGAGGCGGGGGGCACGTTCGACGCGGCGGCGCTGGCGCTGGTGCTGCAGTCGCTGCCGATTAACGAGCTGCAAGGGCCGGAAGGGAGCCTGTATGTGAGCGCGGCGGTGGTGCTGTGGGATGAGGTGATTGGCGGGGCGACGGCCATCGACCAGGTGGCGGTAGTGCGGGCGGTGCTGCCGAAGGTCCGGGAAGGCCTGGCGCTGGGGCTGGGGCCGGAGCAGAGGTCAGAGGTCAGAGGTCGGAGGGCGGAGACTAAAGACGTGCGAACGTTCGGATGAGCGCGGGCGAACATCGGCGCGGGTTGGACGATGGCGACGGCGGGTTTCTCGGGGTGAACGAGAAGGACCCGCCGGCGCTGTTGCGGGAAGGGGAATGCGCGCGGGCGGTCAATTGCCGGTTCACGGTCGGCGAGGGGGAGATGCGGCTGGGCCTGGCCAAACTGCCCTGGAGCAACAAGGTGGTGGGGAGCACGACGGCGCCGCACCCGTTCGGGGTGGTCTACGGCACGATCGATTACCGGGATGGGGAGGGCTTGAGCTGGCTGATTATCGCGGCGGACGGGAAGGTCTACAAGACGCGGGAAGGCAACGCGGCCAGCGAGGTGACGATTCCGGAGGCGATCACGGACGTGGTGCGCTTTACCCAAACGCAGAGCGGGCTGGTGCTGTTCCGCGGCACGGACCTGCCGGCCTGGTACCTGCAGACGCTGGACGCCGGGTTCGAGCCGATCGCGCAGGAGGCCAACGTGGTGACCGGGGTGAGCAGCGAAAACCCGAGCGACGGCACCGAAGCAATCCCGCCGGCGGTGAACGGGGAATGGATTAACAACCGGCTCTTCATTCCCTACGAGACCGACACGGAGAAGGACCTGCTGGCGATTAGTGATTACCTGAATGCGACGCGTTACGCGGGGGTGCGGGCGCAGGCGCGCATCAACCAGGGCAGCAGCGACAAGCTGGTGCGGTTTTTCAAGTTCAACGAGAGCACGGGCATCGCCTTCAAGGAGAAGAGTATTTATGCGCTCTACAATTTGACGGGCAGCCTCTCGACGATGGCGCTGGATGAAGTGACGCGGGAATATGGGCTGGCGGCGGAGCTGAGCTGCGTGCAAGTGGGGCGGGACGCAGACCAGACGCCGAGCCAGGTATGGTTCCTCAGCCAAAAGCGCGGGGTGTGCGCGCTGGTGGCCGGTGAATTTGGCAGGCTGCAGGTGCTGGCGGTGCCGGTGAGCGACCAGTTGGAGCGGACCATCAGCCGCATCGACTGGCGTTATGCGGACCAGGCGGTGGGCGCTTTCTGGAGCAACCGCTTTTATTTGGCGGTGCCGCTGGATGAGAGCAAGAGCGAGGGGCTGGATTTGATTGGGGGCGGCAGCTACGTGCTGAGTTCGCTGACCAAGACGGTCATCCCGGGCAAGACCTACGTGTGGCGGAAGGGGGCGACGGAAGTGAGCCTGGCCAATGGCAGCGAGACGCTGCTGGACTCGGGCGAGTTCACCGCGCAAGGGGCCAGCGTGGTGATTACGGGCGGGAGCGGGCTGGCGATTACGTGCACGCTGCGGCGCTGTTACACCGGGGTGAATAACGCGGTGCTGGTCTATGACTTCCTGCGGCAGAAGTGGGCCGGCTACGACGCGGGGCGGGGGCTGATGGTGAAGGAATTTCGCAAGCTGCCTTACCTGGGGCCGGAACGGCTGCTGGCGGTGACGGAGGATGGCTTCATCAATGTGATGGAGGAACTGTTCTACGACGAGGTGAGCAAGGAAAGCATCGGCGCCAATCTTTTCACGGATGTGAGTTACCCGGGGAGCGGGATCCTGAGCTACGCGGTGAGCGCCGGCCGGGAGTATACCTATGTGCTGGGGGCCAACGAGCTGCAACTGCGCAATGGCACGGAGACGCTGACGGGGCCGGCGGTGGGGACGTTTGTGGCGCAGGGGAGCCTGGTGGAATTGCAAGGGACGCCGGCGGCGCTGGTGACGGCCAACGGGCGATTGATTTCCTGGACGGTGGAAGCGGGCGACATCGAGATGGACCTGCTGACGCGGGGGTATGCCTGCCAGGTGAAGTCGCGGAAACGGTTCACCAGCGCGGCGGCCGACTTGAAGTGGTGGCACCCGCGCTTTGCGATTCACGCGCGGACGGAAGGAGTGGCGGAAGAGGTGCCGGTGCTGCCCAGGGTGGAGGGCACGTACGTGACCAAGGACAACCAGACCTATGTGCGGCCATTCAACCAGGCCCCGTGGGACGAAACGAATTGGAACGACGACCACGGGAGGCGGGACCGGCAGGATTACAGTGTGACGCTGGGAGAAACGACGACGCCCAGCGGCAGCATCCAGGCGGGCCAGCGCTACTTCGTGGAAAGCAGCGATGTGACGAGCGCGTGCACGGTGCGCTATAACGGGGTGGATTATACGAACCAAACGACTTTTGTAGGGGTGGCCGGGGTGGCCACTTATAGCGTGCAGGCGGGATCCCCGCGGGTCTACGGGCCGGGTAATTATGTTTTGCTGGGGAACAACGGCATCGAGTTCGACCAGGTGCAGGAAGGGGCGGAGCAATGGAAGATGCCGGCGACGGTGCGCGGGCGTGCGGTGCAACTGCGCTTCCGGAGCGCGCAAGGGCGGCTGGTGGTGGTGGGCACGGAAGTGAAAGCGGAGCGGATTGACCGGAGACGGGGCAGTCATCAGTAACTTTTTATGGCACTGACAATTACGATTGCGGCGAGTCACACCTTTCCGGCGGGCGTGCCGGTAACCCTGGCAGCACTGCGCAAGGCGGCGGTGCCGGGCATTGTCATTTCGGGCAGTGTGGCCGCGGGGGATTTGGCGGCGGGGGCGGTGACGCCGGCGAAGGTGACGCCTGGGGCTTACTTCTACGCGCCGGCGACGCTGACGGGCGGGGTGTATGTGCTGACGCTGGACCCGGCCTTGACCGCTTACGCGGCGGGCAATGTGTTTGCCTTCAAGGCGGACGCGGCCAACGCCGGCGCAGTGGACGTGAATGTGAACGGGCTGGGCGCGCGCGACCTGAAGCGGCCGGGCGGCGCCGAGCTGGGGCTGGCCGACATCAAAGCCAACCAGGTGGTGGAGTGCCGCGACAACGGGACTTACCTGGAGGTGACGAGCCTGCTGGCGACGCGGGAGGTGGAATATATTGCGACGGATTCAGGCACGGCCAATGCCTATGCGGCGGCGCCGAGCCCGTCGTATGCGAGCTGGGCGGCCGCGACCGGGAAAGTGGTGGCGGTAAAGATTGCCAACGCGAACACGACGGCCAGCACGCTGAACCTGAACGGGCTGGGAACGCAGGCGATTAAGAAGCACGGCACCCAGGCGCTGGAGAGCGGGGACCTAGGGGTGGGATTGATTGCCTATTTCATGTTCGACGGGACGAATATGCAACTGCTCAACCCGAGCGTGCGGGCGGCGGCGCGGGCCTGGTGCAAGTTCGGCGGGGTGGCGACGAGCAAGACCATCACCAACACGGTGGACACGGGCACGGAGCGCTTGACAGTGAGCGCGCACGGGCTGACGGCGGCGACGAGCCTGGACAACGTGCAACTGGTGACGGTGCGCAACTCGGGCGGGGCGCTGCCGGCCGGGCTGACGC
>Ga0180061_1000059_pt1 | contig 20095 bp, 20 predicted proteins | sample EasRivT27_16_10D_FD_121769 | JGI IMG/M metagenome (GOLD analysis project Ga0180061, IMG submission 121769) | Soil microbial communities from meander-bound floodplain in the East River, Colorado, USA - East River metaG ERMLIBT27_16_10D | ecosystem: Environmental > Terrestrial > Soil > Floodplain ...
GGTGGAGGTGGCGGGAATCGAACCCGCGTCCAAAGTACCCTCAAAATAACTCACTACGTGTGTAGTCTCTGATTTTCGCCGAGAGACAGGGCTAACCTACCTTTGTAAAGTTGGTGAAAACTCGGTGGTTTTTTCACTAGGTATACCCGACAGTTCCTAGGGTTCAAGTTATCCAGTTGCACCCACTGGTTTGTATGGTTCTGTTTCTTGGGCCATACCCCTCAAGTTTAGGACGCTATTAAGCGGCTAAAGCTGGTGCAAAATCGTTAGATTCAGCATTTGTGTTTTGATCTCTTTTTTACTGGGCCAAGAGATCAACCCAGACACGCAAGCTAAAAATCGCGATACCCTGTCGAGACCAGGGCACCCCCATTTGAAATTATACCATAAGAGTTGTTTAGGATACAGGAAGTTGAATAAAATTACAGGGTTAAAATATTAGGAATTTTTCCGAAAAGTTAGGCATGAAAATACTTATATTTATGCTCCTTTGGGGAACATTTGCCCTAGGGGAAGTGCCCTGTAAGACCGTAAATTTAACTCTCCAGGAAAATTGGGGTAAGGCCGCCTTTTTAATCACCGGGAAAGAGACCCGTTGGGCCCACTACCTAAAGCAAATGCCACTTTATGACCAGGGTCAAACTGGAATTTGCTATTCTTACGCTGCTGTTCAGCTGGTGGATTATTGGCGACAAACTATGGGTATTAGGGTCACCAAAGAAATCATGTTGGGAAGTCCCCTTTATGCCGCACTTTTAACCAGGCTCCATGAAAAAAGCACCCATTTTGGCTCAAAAGAATTAGAGGGCGGAGATACGGCCGATGCAATTAGGGCAATTAAAGCAATTGGTATGTGCCGAGAGGATGTTATCCAGGAAAGCTTGGATAGATTTGCCAAAAGAAGGGGCCTAGATCAAAGGGAGTTTTTGGAAATTGTGGAACTTATCTTTACCGAATTCCCAGGGGATCCGGAAGTTATTAGAAAAATGCCTGAAAAGGAAATATGGAAAAAATATATAAATAACAAATTTAGTTATTACGATGACAGAGCAATTAATGATGATGGGAATTTGGCAAAAATATTTAAAAAATCTGCTCCATATATTAAAGACGGGGATTTAACCCAATTTATGAACGAGTTATTTATAGAATGCCAAAAACCAACCAGCATTTATGTAGGAACCAAAAGAATACCGGAACCGAGTGACATTGTTATTAGAAAAAATAACATGAGTTTCATACCAGATTTACTAAGAGGGCAATTGCTACAAAAAAATCCACAACCAATTGGGATAGGTTATTGTTCAGAATTTCTAAAAAATAGAAAATTTTTGGGCAGAACTCCTGATCCAAATTTCGATGGACAAATGGTTGCCAAGGATGAAGAAAAATGTGGCAGTCATGCATCAATTATAATTGGCATGAGTAACATTGGAGGAAAATGTCATTACCTTGTAAGGAACACTTGGGGAGATAGGTGTGATTACGATTGGCAGTGTCGCTTTAACGCATATAAAGAAGCCGTTGGAATATGGGTGGAGGAGTCCGCGTTAATAAATAATCTTGGAGATATAGCGTACCTCAGAAATAAAGATTTTCTTTGCATGGCAAAAACTAAGCTTGGAGAAGAAGTTTTTGAAATGGACAGACCAAGTTATCCCTTTAATGATAAAAATTGGATTTATCTCTTTAACAAGTCAGAATTATTAATAGTTAAGTATATAGATGGAATGATTAGTTTTTTATTTGGTAAAGATAGCTCCTCATTATATCTGGCTGAGGAAATTGAGGAAAAGAAATTCAAAACTGTAGCTAAAGTAAGTTTATCAATACCAAAAAAAGGTTTGTCGTTAAAATTGGCTTGTGTGCCAAACGGACCTAACAAAAGCAATATCGTGGAAACTTTAAAAATGATGAATAGCTCCAAATAATAGTTCCGCTCCGCAACTTAACTTCACAAAAATTATAGTGCACTATTCGGCCGCCTAAACAAAGGGGGCCTTCTCATGAAAATAATTTTTTTATTTTTTTCTTTAAATGCATTTTCTGCTTTACCGCCATATTACCACTCAGTAAAAGAAATCGAAGATCTTATGAACTCCGCTGAACTGGCCACAACTCTTGGCATGGAAAAAGAAATCATAGAAATTTCAAGAGGGCAAAATACTTTGATTGTAAAAACCAAAGATTGCTCCGTTGAAGTCAAATCAAAAAATATAGGTAACGTTGAACCAAAATTTGAATATCAAGTCGGAAAACTTAAATGTCTATAAGGAGGACAAGTATGAAAAAAATTTTAGGGATCCTAGCTTTAGGATCAACTCTTGCTTGGGCGGATGGCCCACTTACGATTAACAGACCAATAACGATCGCAAGACCGTTACCTGCGGTAGTTGTAAACTCCACCTTTAAACCTGTGTTAATCCGGGCAGCGGTTAAACCTCGTTTGCTGGTTAAGGAAAATGCTTTCGGTGCTCCAAATACCAAGTTACCTGTTGGTGCGAGCACAGTTTCTGAAGGTGATTTCAAAAAACTTCATGCTAATGGAAGATTAACACTTTCTAACGCCAAATTAGACAATGAAAGTATGGTTCTAGAAAGAGGCCGTCACGAAGATAACCTAAATATGGTTAGAACCAGACTTGCCAACCATCCGATTCTCATTGGTAGATTTACTCGAGGGGCAACCCAAGTTGAGCCAACCGGAAAAAATTATTTCCATAAAATCTTCGATAACAACGGAAAAGAACAAATTGTAGAAACCATGGGGCAAGAATTTGCCATGAGTGAGATTGCCAACACTTTAAGAATGGTTGGAACAAAAGAAAATCAATCCAATGTTTATAGTGTTCTTCATAACTATCTCCCAAAAGAATATTTTAATGGAAGATCTATAAAAAACCCAACCGAAGTAGGAAATTTTGAAGTTAGAGAAATTGATCTTCAAATAAATAAACTTGTATTAGATACCGCCGTACTTCGGCAAATGGCCAATATATTAAATGGAATCCCTGCAGGATTTCCCGCCTCCTGTGATAAGGAAATTGGCTGGTCCCCAAGTAATGTTAATATGGGAGATCAAACCGGCAGCAAATGCGAGCACCATCCAGATGGTATTTTTAAAAACGTAAAATACCCGCTTAAATGGTATGCAACTTGTGTAAAAAACCAAGGGAAAAGAGGATCATGTGTTTCTTTTGCCGCAACTGGCGCAACAGAAAGTGCTTATGCCGTAAAATACAACAAATGGTATAACTTATCTGAAGAGCACCTCTACAACCGAGCTAAAATGACTTGGTATCCTTCCACTTATGGTGATGGTTTAGATACTGCTGGAATAATGGAAGATATGGTTACTAAAAACTATAAATTCCCTTACGAAGCAGGATGGGATTACAATCCATCGTATTCCAGAGTTAAAAATGATGCTTCTCAAACTTATACCAACTCCTGCAATGGCTACACTGGCGAACACTGTTCTAACACAAACCACCAAGGAAAACATGTTTGTACCCAAATGCTGGGGCTAACTTTCTGTGGATATTCCGAAGAAGTTGCTGAGACAAATATCGGTATTAAAGGCGTCTCTCAAATTTGGAAACCAGAAAATCCAGATTTTTCAATTGCTGTCGCCAGACTTGCATCTGCTTTAAGAATTCCCATGACCATTTCAATTCCTGTAACTCCCTCTTTTGATAATGCCCCAGTTAGCGGGTATGCCCAATATGTAGGGGCAAATGAAGGAAACCGAGGATGGCATGCACTTGAAGTTTTAGCTGTAGTGGATAACAAAGATATTCCGGCCACTGCTCCACAAGGAGCTGGAGGTGGATACTTTGTAATTAAAAATTCTTGGGGTGCTTGTTGGAAAGATGCTGGATATATCTATTTACCAATCGCCTGGATAAAAGATTACACCGGATCTCTAACTTTAGTTAATTCAATTTAGTTTTTATTCCCCTCCCTTAAAATAGGGAGGGGTTTTTTCACGTCTTGCAAAAACACACAGCAATACAAAATTTGATTTTCCAAACACTAAAAAAAGAAAAATTAAAAGCGTCGGAAATTATTTTACACTTTATAGATAAGTCCTATAATATTGCCCAAATAATTAATTAATAAGGAGTTAAAAATGAAAAAAATCGCTGGAATCATATTCCTTTCCTCTCTTTTAGCCTTTGTAGGCTGTTCTTCCAAAAAGAAAGATACAGAGATGGAAGGTGAACAACCAATGTCAACAACTACAGAAGAAGGTTCCCAACTAAATATTAGTGGCGACTCTGATAATAAAACCGCAGGAGGTCTGACTACAGTATATTTTGATTTTGACTCATCAACTCTAAGGTCTGACACAAAAAGTGCACTTGATGCGAATAATTCCTTTCTAACTTCTAACTCATCAGTTGAAGTTCAAGTCGAAGGTCATTGCGATGAAAGAGGCGGAGTTGAGTATAACCTTGCTTTAGGTGAAAGAAGGGCCAAGGCAGTTATGGATTACTTAACGGCCATGGGAATTCCTGCTTCAAGAATAACTACAATTTCTTATGGAAAGGAAAAACCAATTGCAATGGGTCACGATGAATCCTCATGGTCTCAAAATAGAAGAGCGAACTTTGTAATTACTAAAAAATAATGAAAAGATTTCTCTGGTTTTTATTTTTACTCTTGTTTGGGGCGTGTAGCTTAACCTCTTCACGTCCTAAAGAAGAAATGAGTCTTGCGGCAGCAGCTTTTATTGCCGCAAGAGAGGCCAATGCCCATATTTCGGCACCTGACCTTTATCGAAAAGCAGAATATTATTTACTAAAGGCACGAGAAACTTATAGGAAAAAATATTTTGATCAGGCCAAAGATTATGCCCTTTTGGCAAAAAAGTTTGCTGAAAACGCCGAATTTGTTGCCCTTAAAAAAGCAACACTAGAAGAACAATGAAAGTTAAATTAATTTTAATCTTACTTATTTTAGCAGCTTGCAAAACCCAGGAAGATATAAATAGAGACCAACAAGTAGATACCATGGCCGCGCAGATGGCCCAACATCAAAAGCTTTCTGCCCAATACACCTCAAAAACTTTGGAGCTAGAAGAGAAACTCACAAAAATGATTGGCTCTATTGATGAAAGAGAGTATCAGAATTACCAAACGACAGCCCAGGAAATTAACAAAAGTAAAAGAAGCATTGAAGAACTACAAAAAGATCTAGATTCGGTTAAAGTGCAAATCCTGGAACAAAAAGAATATTTAGAGAAAATCTTGGCCTCCCTTTCTAAAATGGGGGAAGCACCCTCAAAAAAAAAATCCCAAAAAGCAGGCTATGAAGAGGCCATAAGGCTTTTCACTAAGGGAAATACAAAAGAGGCCAAGCCTCTATTAGCAGGACTCTTAGATGACAAAAAATTGGATCTCTCTCAAAGGGCCAAAGTTAACTATTTTATGGGAATGATCGCTTATCAGGAAAAAAAATACTCAGATGCCGTAACCCTATTTAGCAGACTCTATACCGATTACCCCAACTCCACTCATAACCCATCAGGACTCCTTTATTTAGGTCGATCCTTCCTCAAACTTAAAAAAAATGAAGAGGGGAAACAGGTGCTTGAGGAACTAGTTGAAAAATTCCCCAATAATTCCAATGCTCAAAAGGCCCAAGATATCCTAAAATCCCTTTGATTTTTGACTAATTGATAATATGTGTTAAGGTTGGGCCCTATGTTAATTCTTGGTATTGAAACCAGCTGTGATGATACTTCCGTTTGCCTTTTAAACGAGAAAAAAGAGGTTCTCGCTGAAATTAGCTTCTCCCAAGAAGTTTTACTTAAAAAATGGGGTGGGATTGTTCCAGAAATCGCGGCCAGAAACCACCTCGCAAAACTAGTACCTCTTTTGGAAGAGGTTTTTGCCAAGGCAAATTTATCACCAAAAGATTTAGATCTAATTGGAGTTACTACCCATCCTGGTCTTCTTGGTCCCCTTCTTACCGGGCTAAACGCTGCAAAAACATTGTCCCTTCTATATCAAATACCCATCGTTCCAGTTAACCATATTTATGCTCACCTGGAGGCCATTCATTTAGTTAAGGAAGTTAAATACCCTTACCTGGGTCTGGTTGTTTCCGGCGGCCATAGTTTATTTTTTAAAGTCAGCTCACCTGTAAATTTTGAAATTTTGGGCGGAACTAAAGACGATGCTGCCGGAGAGGCATTTGATAAGGCGGCAAAAATCTTAGGACTTGGCTACCCTGGTGGTAAAGTGATTGATGATCTGGCAAAAAAGGGAAACGCCCACCGCTTTGAATTCCCTATTGGACTTAAAAATTCTGGAGATTGTAATCTTTCATTTTCTGGAGTTAAAACATCCATAAGAACATTTATGGCCGAAAATCCAAATTTAGACCCCCAGGATCTCCCTGATGTTTGTGCCAGTTATCAACATGCAATTGTTTCTGCTTTGGAACTTAAATGTTCTTTTGCCAATAAGGAGAACTTGCCCATTGTAGTAGGCGGGGGAGTTGCCTGTAATTCTTATTTAAGGGAAAGATTTTTAAAAAAATTTTCCGAAGTTCATTTTGTGCCCCCCAAATATTGCACGGATAATGGGACGATGATTGCCAACTATGCCTTGCTAGCAAAAGAAATCGCCATGCCATATCCTGAGTGCCTCAAGGTTGATTCCAAAAGTTCTATGTTTGCCAAAGGGACTCGGGAGTGAAGGCCAATAAAGATTTGGGACAGCATTTCCTTAAGGATCAGAATATTATTGATAAAATATGTTCGGATCATCCAGGCACAACCTGTGGGATTTTAGAAATAGGTCCAGGTCCTGGAGTTTTAACAAAACAATTGGCCCAACTTAAACGGCCCTATCATGTGGTAGAAAAAGATTCTAGATTTGAGGAAATTTTAAAATCAATTATTTCTCCGGAGCAAATAACCCTAGGCGATGCCTTGGAAGAAGATCTTCAATTTTTTAATCCAACCTGGTTAGTCTCCAATCTTCCTTACAATGTTGCCTCACCCCTTTTGGTTAAATTTCTAAAATTGGAAAATATCAGGTTTATGACCCTCATGTTTCAAAAGGAAGTTGGAAATAGGATTTTAACTACTGATATGAATTCACTTGGTGCTCTTTCCCAAAATTATTTTGAAATTTCTACCCTATGTAATGTTCCACCTGGTGCTTTTCTTCCTCCTCCAAAAGTAAATTCCATAGTCTTAAGTTTTAAACGACGGGAAAATCCAAGGATCCCTTTAAATCAATTTGAAGAATTTGAGAAATTTTTAAGAATTCTTTTTAAAATGAGAAGAAAACAAATAGGAAATGTTTTAAAATCTAACTTTGATATGGAAAAAGTGGCCAACGCCTTCACCTCCCTTAATTTAAAATTGACTGAGCGGGCGGAAAACTTAACTCTTACAAATGTTATCGATCTTTTTGAGCGATTAGGAAGAACTCATGGGAATTAAAATAATCGCAAGAAATAAACGCGCTTCCTTTGATTACTTTCTTGAAAAAAAGTATGAAGCAGGAATGGTTTTAACTGGAACAGAAGTTAAATCCCTTAGAAATGGAAAATGCTCCATAAATGAAGCACATATAATTATCGATGATTTTGGAGAGGCCTGGGCCAATAATATCTCTATTCCTCCATACGAATTTGGAAATATTCACAATCACGAAGAAACTAGGAAAAGAAAACTCCTTCTCTCCAAAAAAGAAATCGCGGAAATCGGCCATGAAATGGCAACAAAAAGATTAACACTTGTCCCTATTTCGATTTATTTCAAAGGCTCAATCGTTAAACTTGAGATTGCCTTAGCAAAAGGCAAAAAACTTCATGATAAAAGAGAAGATAGCGCTAAAAAAGACGTGGAAAGAAAAATTAAACGTGGGCTTTTTGAAGATTAATTTTCAATAAAAAAGGTAACCTATGAGAAACCACTTTACCCAATTACCGGATAAGATATTTAAAATTGTAACAGTATTTTATGGTTTGTTAGGGGATTTACTTATTTGTGCATATCTTTGGATAAAGTTTTCCGATATTTCCAATTTTTTAAAAATCATGAATAATTTTTTTCCAATGGATTTGAAGGCATTTGATGACCAATTTAAAGAACAACTATTTCTTCTTAATTTGCAAAGTCTAAAGTTAATATTTGCCTTATATCTTTTTCTTCATTGCACTATTTATATATGTCTCCTTTTAAATAAAAAATTTGCCTATAATTATTTGAAATTTTTTGTTTGGGTCGCGGCCCCTTGTTGCCTATCTTTTGGTATAGTTTCTTTATTTGAACGAAGCGGTTTTTTAAACGGATTATTCTTCGTTCAAGGCCTTCTCTATCTATATGTTGCTTTGGGTTTTTATTATAAAAAGGTCGGGGCAACAAATTGAGCTGATTTATTCATCGCCCATATTGGAATTTCTTTTACTTTATTTGAATAAATATTCATCCCTGTAAGCGCTAAGAGGAAGGAGTCAAACGCATTGGAATTCTTAATCAAGACATCTACATCTGAATCATAAATAAAGATATTTAGTGCTGCCTCAATTTTTTTAAGTAAATTACTTCTGGCCTCAACCGCTCCTTCAATATCTCTTAATTTTAAAACATCAGTTTTTTTTAAAATTTTGGCCCTTAATAGCTCTAAAAGGACTATTTTCCCATTGCCTTCAAACATCTGAAGATCGTGCGGAAAATGTCTTTTTAAATAGGCAAATCTGGATTGAACCATTAAGGAAGTATTTCCAAATGAATCATAAGATATTTCAAATGTTTCAAGAAGTGAATCGTGATAGTTCATCCAAATCCATAGGTCTATGGCCCTATTCCAATAAGGAAGAAATCCTTTTTTAATTCTTCTCTTAAATGACCTAGAAAGCATGATCTTATTTGAGACACCTCTTATTTGATCGTCTAAATTTCTTTTTCTTTCATAGTCTTTTGGGTTTTTGGTTTGAAAATCGTTATCCTCCTTAAGTATTTGATCCATTATTTTAAAAATAGATTTTACTTCCTCTACTGGGCAGCAATCTATCCCTGGACATTTTAAAGCACAGGTTTGGCATGAGGGGTTGCTCAGTGGAAAATCCACTACCAATCCCTTAAGATTTGAATCCTTAATCCAAGTATGAATTGCCTCATCGCCTGGCTTATCTTCCTCATCCTTTACCTGGAACATTGATTTTAAAAACCATCTATTTTCTTCTTGATAATATTCCATTAGGGAGAAGAAAAATTTATCTTTTCTTCCCCCTTTCATACTCATACCGGCAATGTTTTTAACATTACTGAGCAAATTAAAACCCTACTATCAAAGAAACAATTAATAGGATGATAACCAAAAACACGAAGCCCAAAAAAAACAGAGGAGACAAAATGGTTAAAATTCCAGGCAGCGTCCTAAAACCCAGGTTATATTTTAGCCCCCCAAACAAATAAACAAAAAAGGCCATATAAAAAATAAAAGTACCCAAAACTGGTACCAATAAAAATGTATGGGTTGATAGGGATACCGCAACTATCTGGGAGGATACCGATTCAACATCTTCAATTTCCGGATTAAAAACTAAAGCAAAAAAAGCCACAATTTTTTCCCAAAGTTTTGCAAAAACATAAAAACCTATGGGAAAAAGCACTGCTTGGGCCAGGGTGAAAAATATCATAGATTTTGGGCTACCCAGATTTTCCATCAAGTTTCCGCTTGTATCCACCATTTTTAAGAGACTCGCTCCTAAATTTAGGAGGAGTAAAGAATAAATGCAGTTTATTAAAACAAAAATCCAAGATATCAAAAGGACATCGGAAAAATCCAACTGAAGGACATCTTCTTCTAATTTTAAAGAAGCTTCATCATCATCCACCAAAAACGGTGTTGTAATTGCCCTTACTTCTTCGCGATTTTTTCTGAAATAATAACTTACTTTAAGCGGATGTAGAAAATAAGTGAAATATCCATAAAGTATTTTGGTCATTTTTTTTGGTAAAAATAATCCTCAAATTTAACATTTATGGGATTTTCCACCCCTACATCATAAATATATACCAACTTATCCTTTTCACTTACAAATAAAAGCTCATTTTTGGTTTTAAATATTTTAAACATTAGGTCATTAACCTGAATTTCAAACAAACTATTTTGTTCTTTAAGAGAAAAATCCAATTCAGATACCCTTTCTGCTGAATTTAAAAGTAGAGAGTAAATTTTCCTAAAAGAGTCCTGATTTATTTTAAATGGTGCATCAAAAGATTGTACCTCGAAAGGTTTTGTGTCCTTGATCCTAACTGATACTTTTGGTTTTCCTTTAAATATAAAAGTTGTGGGAACATGATAATCTTTCTCTTTTAAAATTTCTTTATTCCAGAAATCCTGAACATTAGTAAAAAACAAATTAGAATCTTTTTCGGCCAGCTCATAAAGATCCTTATCCCCATCCACCTTTAAGAAATATCCTACCTGTCCTTTATAATTTTTAAATAACATGGCCTTTTGAGGAAAATATAAAGTGGAATGGAGATTCGATAAATCTTTTTGATTGGGATTGAAATGAATATTGATGGCGTAAAGATTTTTCAGTTTATTTTCATATTCGTCAAAAAGGGAGCTTTTATAACTTAATTTTTTAAATACTTCCGGGTCGGTGGCCTTTTTAGTGAAATCGATTTGAAATTTTTTATTTCTAAAGTTATCCACGATCACTTTTTCCAATTTAAGTTTGAAGCTCTTAAAGGGATTGGTATCAAATAAATCTTTTTCCCTTAAACCCAAAATAAATTTGAGCCGATCATATTTCTGGGATGACCGCTCAAGTGATTTTTCTTGGTAAACCCCATATTGAGGAGTGGTATCCCGGGCCACAACCAAATTATTTTCTCCCAGATAACCTACTTCGACATAAAAGTCTGAGGAGACTTCCAATTTGGCGCCTAACTTATAACTAATTTCCCCTCTTTCAAATTGGAAGGCGAATTTTAAATCTTCCTGTGTGAAAAAATTATCCCTTGAGGTTTTTATATTTTCCTTATCAATTATGGATATTACTTCCATTGAACTTAAGACCTCAATAATTTTTTCAATTTTCCTCTTATCTACCGGGTAATTCGACTGTTTGGTGAAGTATTTTCCTCCTTTTAAAATTAAATCAAATTTAGGGAATTTTATTCCTTGGAGATTTCCCAAATTTTTATTTTGAAAAAGGGCCTTGGCCTGTTTCGTTTTAGAAAGTCTTTTTTCTCCGCCTATTTCCTCATACCAATAGGTAAGCGCTAGAAGTCCTGATAGGATAACTAGAAGTACAAGATTCTTTTTCAAAGTGCCAGTCGCCTTCTATAAAAATAAATTGCCATCCCAAATAATAAAAGCGGTGCAAATACCACTGAAAAGTAAAAAATAACTCCTAATTGAGGGGCACCGATAAAAATAGGCTCGTTTTCAATAAGAGTGTTATTGAAAGCAATTAATCTTCCCTCATCCACTGACCAATTTATCCCATTAAGCAAAAACATAAAGTTTTGACCAAAATTTCCATAACCATTCACCACAAAATTGGAATTTCCAAATGCTAAGATTTTTCCTTTTCCTTCATAAACAGCAATAACCGAAACTGGACCTTTCAAATCCTCCTGAGCGGTAAAGGATAGCTTACCGGATTTAATTTCCTTCAAGGAGGTTTCCGCCCAACTCGCAGGAAAATCGGTAGTTTTGGCCAAAACGGTAAATTTTCCTTCTTTGCTTTGGGATACGCTTGAAGTTAAGGGTAGGAAAATTGGCCCCTGAAAATTGTTGGTAATAGGATGTTTTTCATCAAAGGTTTTTAAAATAGGGATAGAACCGTTGGATCCCTGAAAATGATTAATAGTATCCACCACTAAATCATTTGAAATATTTACGCCTTGTTTTCTAAGCATTTCTCTAAGAGGGGCGAAAATATCTTTAGATGAGTCTGGATCCAAGGCCACAACCAACCTTCCTCCCCTATTTAGAAATCTTTCTATTAGATTAATTTCTTTTTCAAAAAATGCGGATCTAGGCCCCCAGACCATAAGAAATTTTATGTCTTGGGGTATTTCGGAAAATTGTGCCAAATTAACTGGAACAATATCATAAAGGGCCTTGGTCAAAAGTTCATGGAGTGTGGAAAAGCCATCTTTATCTTTCTGGTATAAATCTCCTTCTTGATGTCCAACAGAGTAATAAATTATTGGGTCTTTTTCCCTCGTAACTTTTATTACACCATTGGTAACTGCAAGTTCATTTCTGGCGATTATTTTTTGTGTCCTACCACGATGATTTAGCAGAACAGTGTTGGAATAAGCTATTTCATATTTTTTAACCAAATCGGGTCTTAAATCGATATCCACAAATTCAATATTAAAATCGCTTTTCTCCAGACGATACATTTCTAGAAGCTTTAAAATGGCTTCACCTTCGGTCTTTCTTGCAAAGACCATAACATCCATTTTTCCTTGAACTTGTTTCAAAATCTGAATTGTTTGATCGGTAAGAGTATTTAGTTTGTTTCGACTAAAATCTATGGAAAAAGGGTGCTTAAATACTAAGTAGTTTACTAATCCAAGTATAAAAAAAATTAAAATGGCGGAAATAAAGGTATTGGAAAAATTTTTAAATTGAGAAGAAAGATAATATTTTTTCCATCGTTTGCGATCAAGGATGAACATAATAATGGAAAACAATACTGTAAAAACCAAGGTCGAAACGTTTAAAATTTCTTCTTCCGGTATGGCAATCCATAAAATGGAGGTCATAATGTATAAAAGGATGATTAAGCTATAAAGTATCTTTTTTGCCATATCTACTCCTTTACCAATTTCTAACATCCAAGGACTTTTTAGTCAGATAGAAGAAAAATCCAAAAAAACTTGCAAAATAAACAAAACTGAAACTTTTCATGGAACCTAAAACAAAACCCTCCAAATGAAAGGGTACACTCATATATTTTAAAATATCCTTGGTCATTGATAACTCAGAGGTATTTACGGACATAATCATCAGAACAAATCCCAGCAAAAGAGTGAAGGATAATATGGCGGCAATAATTTGGTTTTGGGTAAGTGATGATGTAAAGGTTCCAACAGTTAGATAACATAAAACACAAAGAGTTAGTCCCAAATAGCTTGTGCAAATCACGCCAAAATCTTTATATCCGGAAAGTAGAAGTATAATTGGAAAAATAACTGTTAAACCGATCAAAAAAATTGCAACGGTAAATGAGGCCATTAACTTAGAAAAAATAATCTGATTATCGCTTAATTTGGATAGATATAATAATTCTAAAGTCTTCTGCTTTTTCTCCTCTGCAAAAATCCTCATGGTTATAAGTGGAGCGAAAAAAAGAAATATCAAATTAATATTACCAAAAGTTGGTATTAAAACCGATGCGGTCAAAGATAAAGTAGTTGGTTCTTTGGATGCCATTAGGTAATTAAAAAAAAGCCAACCGGAAATAAAAATAAAAAGTCCTGCTAATATATAAACAGTGGAAGAATTGAAATAATCCTTGGTTTCCTTTTTATATAAAATCCATGTTCCTCTTGAGAGCACCATACTATCCTTTGGTTGAACGAATAAATATTTCTTCCAATTCCATGTTTTCTTCTTCAAATTTCAAAAGACCAACATTTTTTTTCAAAAGATAATTGCTTATATCCGGTCTGAAATCCTGATCGGTTGTGGAAAGAAATCTGAGTTCAGTTGCATTTCCATTTTTGGGTTCTATTTCAATGTTTTCGCAGGGAAAAAACTCCCTTACCTCCTCCAAAATTTTATTTGGAGTCATTATTTTCCAGTCCCGAACCAAGGCCTTAACCACCTGTCTCGGTCGAAAAGCTTTTTGTATTTCAGAAATGGATCCACTTTGCAGAACTGTTCCTTTAGAAATAATAGTTATGTCTGTGCAAACCAGATTTGCTTCATGCAGCTGATGAGTGGACAGAAGAATTGTATGGTCTTTTTTTAAGGTCAAAATTAATTCTCGAATTTCCATTATGGAAAAGGGATCCAGGCCAACCGTAGGTTCATCTAGTATTATAATTTCTGGGGCAAAAACCAAAGTGGAAGCAATCCCAACTCTTTGTTTAAACCCCTTGGAAAGATTGCCCAATAATCTTGCCTCCACCGTAGAAAGACCGCATTTAGAAATGATTTCCTTTACCTTATCCCTAAGAACCAATCGATTAACTCCATTAATTTCTGCCACGAAAGTGAGAAATTCACCGACCTTCATATTCGGATATAGCGGTGGATTTTCTGGTAAAAGTCCTAAACCTTTGCCGTTTATAATAACCTCTCCTGAAGAAGGAGTAGTTAGACCTGCCATAATATTCATGGCAGTGGTCTTTCCAGCACCATTAGGTCCTAAAAGGCCGTGGATACTTCCTTTTTTCACTTGAATGGAAATCTCCTTCAGGGCCATGATTCCGGGATAGGTTTTTGAAACATTTATCAATTCAATTACATTCATCACTATTAAATTAACAAACTTCTCTCGAAATGAAAAAAAATGTCATTAAATTAGCTCTGTATTTATCCCGATAAATTAAAAAATGAAAAAACTAGACTTAATAAAAAAGCTGATCAAAAAAGGCAAGAATGTCGTTATATCCACTCACATCTACCCGGATGCAGATGGGATAGGTTCAGAAATCGCACTTTGTTTGGCACTTAGGAAAATTGGAATTAAGGCCATTTGTATTAACGAGGAAAAACTGGAAGGAAGATACCTTTATCTCGATAAGAAAAAAGTAGTTCAAGATTTATCCCTGGTGAAGAAGAAGTCCAATAAGTGGGATACTCTCGTAGTAGTGGATACCAATTCCCTAAAAAGAGTTGGCCCGAAAATGAATTCCTTTGCCAAAAAAGTAAAAGATATTATTTTTATCGATCACCATCCGATTAAAGGAATTAAACAAAAAAATATTTTTCTGGAAGAAAATAAAAGTGCTACTGGGGAAGTGGTAGGAAATCTTATTGAGGATATGGGGATCAAGTTCACCTATGAAATGGCCCTTTGTCTTTATACAGCTATTTTAATTGACACAAGCAGCTTTAGATATCCTAAAGTATCTGCAAATACCCACAAACTTTTGGCCAAGTTATTAAAAGCAGGAGTCAATCCTCCCAAGGCCTATAACCTAATCTATGGAACGAAAAAATTATCCCACATGAAACTCCTGGGAAAAATTTTATCCTCAATAGAATCCACAAGGGATCAAAAAGTTGCTTGGATAGTGGTTAGGGAGTCTGATTTGAAAAAATATTTAACTAAGGGAGAAAATACCAACTCCTTTATCAATAACCTTTTGGTGCTTGATAATATTAAAGTTGCCTGCCTTTTCCGGGAAATAAAAGGAAAGGTTAAAGTTTCACTTCGCTCCCATGAATCCGTAGATGTTGGAGCTATTGCCGAAGAACTTGGGGGTGGAGGTCATAATCATAGTGCCGGAATTTCAATGGAGGGAAGCATTGATTCAGTTGTTCGAACAGTTGTAAGAAAGGTTCGCTTAAGGCTTGAGTATCTCGTTTAAAACCTTCCTATCTCTAGTGGTAAAATCCACTGTTCCATCGTCTAATGCCTGCTTTAATTTCTCTTCCTTAATCTCCAAGGGAGGTTTAGTTCCCCCACTCTTTTCAAGTCTTTTAATCTTCACCATATCCTTAATTTCACTTGGAGTAAGATCAAGTTTTGATGGTCTCTTTCTAGGTTGGGTATTTTTACTGTTTGTTGGTGCTGGGGCGCCTTCTGCAGTATCTTCTATTTTCACGAGTGACCTCTCTTTCCTTTAAGCTTAGACCCCCCATTTTTTTATTCAATTAGGCAAAAATGCTTTGGCTTGTTTTTGCGCTTCCACCTGTTTTTTAAGCCGGTTAATGGTGAATTTCATCCTTTCCACATATTTTTTATCGGAATGATTTTCTATTACCCGACTCCAGTACTCAATCGCTTTTTCAGGATGACCTGCTTTTAAAGCATAAATCCCTATATTGTTTAAAACGGTTTGATTCGTAGGATTGTATTCCACTGTCTGTAATAGAGCTTGATATGCATTTTCACCATCATTTAGGTACCAATATCCCTTGGCCAATAGGAGGGCCGCTCTCCAATTATAAGGATTTAAATCAATTGAGTATTTGGCATTTTCCACCAACAATCTTCCCATTTTTGCCGTTTGTCCCTTTCTAGGTGCTTCCCCGTATTTTGCAATATGATAGTAATGTTCTCCCATTAAAAATCGATACATCAAATTTGTCATAATTAAAAATAACACCAAAGAAGTAATTCTTTTTAATGTCAAATTTGACTCCAAAGGAATTTTCATTTCATTTTCCAAATTGGAGGCTACTTTTTTATAGGAAAATTTCAGTGCCATTACCATTCCAGCGTAGGAACAAATAACCATCATGGTTACATATACTTGAAGGGGATAATTAAAATTGCCAAAAACTAAAAATCCAAAAAAACCAAGGGCCATAAAGAGAACTTCATTTTTTTCCTTAAACTCTTCTGACCGGTAAAGTAGATAGCATTCCCGAAAAAATAAAAATATAAAAGAATAAAATAGGAACCCTCCGATTATTCCAGTTGAAACCAAAATTTCCAGAAATTCATTATGAAGTTGGTAAAGTTTAATCTTATCATCATACTCTCTATCTACCATTATTTTGTCGTGATATTTGGGGTATTCCATAGACCAATTACCCACACCTACCCCTCCAAAGGGATGATCTTTAAGCATTAATAAGGAGTTTACCCAAAAGGAAATTCGAGTATTTCCTTTACCCGCAGCATAAGGATCGACATTAGCATTGATGGCATTGGCAACGGATTTGGCATTGTCCACTTTAGCTTCCTTAACGACTGAATCAAACCTTTTCAAATAAGTGTCCAGCTGCCACCTAAAACCTTGAGGTGTCATATTCATTGCAAAAAACAAATAAAATGAAAGGCCAAAAAGCATTTTAATTTTTTCAGGTGAAAAAAATGGAACCTTTTTATCTTTTCGGTACTTCACAAAACAAAAAACACTAAAGAAAAATATTTGCGCCATAAGAGACAAATATGAAGATCGAGACTTAACGTATATTACATAAAGCAACATATTAGAAATCATGAAAAGATAAAATATTGCATCTGATTTTTTCTTTTCTTTAAAGAAAAAATAAAATCCAAGGGGAAGGGTTAAAATAGTATATTCTGCCCCCATATTCTTATTCCCAAAGGTTGAGGCAGGCATCATTGCTTGGCTAAAATAACTATAGCCCAATAAATATTGGAAAACTCCAATGGTGGCGGCAACAAAACCCGAAACAAACACGGCCTTCATAAAATGCCTTAAATCATTTTTTGGCTCAAAATTTCTGGCAATAAGGAAATAGGTTATACCGGCACCTATCCAAGGTAGAAGTACTTTAAATCCTTCAAAGGGGTTGATCGTCCATAGAATTGAAATCAAACACCAACTTAAGAAAAGAGTTAGTGCCAAAGAAATTTTATCCTTAAAAAAAAGATGAAAGGATGGCCTGTCTTTAAGGAAAAAACTTAAAAACAAAAAAAGAAAAATCAAAGGCAGCCCTATTGAAGCCTTTAAAAATTCCGGGGAAGTTTTAATTAAGCCATTACTGGGAGGGCATAGAATCGGAAGAATAGCTAAAATTAAAATAAAAATTTTTGAATAAATTGAATTTTTCATTTTTCCTACCTTATTTAAACTTTGGGTTTATTTCCCTTTCTTGTTTTAAAATATAAAATTGTATGCGTTGGCCTTCTGAACTCATTTGAATATAATAAACTTTTGAAGATGGTTCTAAATCATTCACCACAAAAAACTTATTACTTAATACCTCTAAAAGGTTATTAAGTGCCTGTTGTTCATTAAAATCAATCAAATATTTTAAAAATGATAGGGGAAAAGGAGCGATTGCTTTTCCCAGGTTTTCTTTTTCTTTCAGTTTTTCAAAAGTTGTTTTTCTTTCATAAAGATAAATTCTTTCTTGAAGCGGATCATCAATGTTTTCAGCAAAGGCCGTTTCTTTCTTAAAAACTCCCATATCTATAGGTTCTTTCAATGAATCGGCCATAAATCTTTTCATCTCGGCCTGGAGAAACGCGGTTTTTACGGTGGAAATTTTGGTGGAATCAATTCCTGAGACTTTTTTTAATTCGTGAGCAATTTCCAAAAGTCCCTTAATGGTAGGTATTTCAATTGCAGTGACTTTTTCTTTTTTTTCAAGCTCATTTGGAGGAGTGATTTCCGGTTTTTTTATTTCCTCGGACCCCGAAAAAAGAAAGCCCTCTAAACCTTTTGTTTCGAATTCCTCAAGGCTTCCATACACAAAAAGTGACCCTTGCACATAGGTTTTTTTATTCTTAATCATCAAATCCTCTATCTTAGGAAATATCACTTCGAACAGGGGATTTTTAACTTCTTTGGGTTTATAAACATTTATAAATCGCCTTATACAATTGCTGCCAAAACCCTCTTTGTCTAACTTTTTAAATGCGTCAGATTCCGCAATTAATTTTGGAGCTCCCTTTACATTGGAAAGACCATATAATTCGTCCGTATTTGAGCATATATTTAAAAGTAAATTTTGATCCTCAGAGCAACTTAATTGGAAAGCAAACTTTAAATCCTCCAACCCAATGTTTCGACAATCTAGATCATTGGTTTTACAAAAATAAAGTATCCGGCTTTGGGCCAAATCTAAATTTTTAAAGGAATTGGCCTCCTTATGAAAACTTTTAATCCAAAGATCCCTTTCCTCATTTTTCATTTTACCCAGGGCCTTATTGGAAAAATCCTTAAGGTGATTACCCTTAATTCTTTTAATAAAATTGGCCATTGGAATTTCCTTGGCCCTACATTTTTGAAAAGTATCTTCCCACTCTAAGGAACAAATATCTCCAAATCCCAGGTTATAACTTGCTATTTTAATCGCTTTCAAATTTTCAAAAAGATAACTAATTGAAAGCAAACTAAATAAATATTTTATATTTTTAGCATTTTTATTTAGATGAAAATTAGAACACATTGATTCTCTTGGTAAATCGTTTGCGACAAAATCCAAAAGTTTAAAAAAATCAGAACCAACCAATTCTATTAAATAATTATCTTTATAGAAATCATCTAAAAACTGGTTGGGCTCTCCAATTCCCCCTCGTTTAATAGTAGGGTCAAAAGGTCCGTAATATTGTGAGAAATCCTTTTCTCCTAAAATGGTGCCTGAATAAAGATAAGTTTGATCTTGGGCCCACAAGGATAGAGAAACTACAAATATTAAAAGTTTAAACATCCCAAGAAGTATAAAATAAGGAATTTATCTAATCCACATTAAACTGATTGCAGGAATGTAGGTTATAAACATTAGGGCAATAAATAAAAGTAGGATAAATGGCAAGGTGGCTTTGGTAACTACTATAATGCTTTTCTTAAATCTAAAGCTGGAAATAAAAAGATTAACACCGACAGGAGGCGTAAGATATCCAATTTCTAAATTTGTTAGAAAAATAATTGCTAAATGAACAGGGTCCACTCCAAACTCCCTTGAGACTGGCAAAATTAGAGGTACAACCACAATGATGGCAGAAAATATATCCATCATCATTCCAACAATAATTAGTAATAGGTTTAAAAACAGTAGGAAAGTATATTTGTTATCAATATATTGCCTCATTAATTCCAAAATTTTCATGGGAACTTCTTGATCTACCAAATAATTGGTAACGCCCATAGCGCAGCAAAGAATTAATAAAATAGCACCCACTAGGGACATTGTGTCCATTATGACTCGAGGTAAATCTGAAAATAGTTTTATGTCCCGATAAATAAAGCATTCAATAACTAAAACATAAAAAGCAGTTAATGTGGCAGCTTCGGTAACAGTGGTGAAGCCACCATAAATTCCAAGTAAAATGGCAAAGGGTAGAATAATCTCCCAAAAGGCGCCTTTAAAACTTTCTAACAATTCTTTCCAAGAAAAAATTTTGATTTCTTTCTGTTTAGATCTACCAATATAAATGGAATAGGCGGAAAGGATGGCTAGCAAAAGCATCCCCGGCATAATGGCAGCTTTAAAAA
>Ga0180061_1000060_pt1 | contig 19643 bp, 23 predicted proteins | sample EasRivT27_16_10D_FD_121769 | JGI IMG/M metagenome (GOLD analysis project Ga0180061, IMG submission 121769) | Soil microbial communities from meander-bound floodplain in the East River, Colorado, USA - East River metaG ERMLIBT27_16_10D | ecosystem: Environmental > Terrestrial > Soil > Floodplain ...
AAATCTCTGCGGATATCGCACCCAAAGGGCCAGGTATGGGTGGAGTTATGGCCGATATAACCAGAATTTTAGAAAAAGAAATCAAACTCCCTCCAGGAGTCCGTTACGCCTTTGTTGGACAGGCGGAAAACTTTAAGGAGTTGGGATATAGTTTAGGTTTAGCAGCTGGACTGGGAATTCTCTTTATTTATTTTGTTTTAGCGAGCCTTTATGAATCCTTTATAACCCCTTTCACCATCATGCTAGTTTTACCTTTGGCTGCTTGTGGGGCCTTTATCGCATTGGCGATCACCCAAAGCACTTTGGATATTTTCTCCATGATTGGCTGTATTATGCTTTTAGGGATTGCTTCTAAAAACTCCATCTTATTGGTGGATTATACCAACCAACTTGTTGCTGAGGGAATGGACCTAAATTCCGCCATTATAAAGGCCGGAAAAGTCAGACTTCGACCAATCCTAATGACATCGATTGCTTTAATTGCAGGTATGCTACCCATCGCAATCGGTTTAAATGAAGCTTCCAAACAAAGGACCTCAATGGGTATTGCCATTATCGGAGGATTAATAAGCTCAACACTTCTAACCTTAGTGGTTGTACCCGCAGCGTTTTCTTATATTGAAAGATTTAGACATTGGAGTGGGAATTTAGTTAAAAAGCTTGTGGGGGCAGAGGGATAACCGGGTGGGCGAAGGCGCCTGCCCATTCTTCTAAGTGATTTGATCCTTTTTTTGATCTAAATTCAACAAATTTCCACCAAGATGGTGTTCCCTTATCTCCGGGTAGATTTACTAAAACCAACCAGTGATCGTAATTTTTTGAAAGTCCCAAAAGAGTGGATTTAGACACCCAAAGATTTAAAATTTCAGGATATTGCTTTACCCATAGAAAATATTCTCTAACCTTTATTGAAAGGTCGTCATTCATTCCAGGTAAAATTTGAACCATCTCCACTTGTTCCAGGGAAGAATCGTTTTGATTAATGCAATCTAGCCGATAAATTCCCGCCATCTTGGTTTTAGGAAAAAACCCATAGCCTCTTAGTTCCTCTTTATCTAGATGAACTCCATGTTCACCTACTAAGGCCAATGATGACTCTTCAAGACCAAAATTAAGTGGCATGTTTTGGGTAAGGTAAGCCCTTACTTTTTTAAAATCGACTTTACCTTCGCATGGCTCTTCGCACCCAAAGGCATTGGAAAATAAAAGAAAGATTGCCAAAAATTTCATAAAAATTCCTCTGATAGATTTTTATCAAACTTAACATAGTAATTTTAAAGTGAAAAAGATTCTTGCTTTTTAAAGATTGCCACCCGATCCCCAATAAAATCCACTTTCATATTAAATTTATTGGCCAACCAGGACAAGGTATTGGTGGAGAAAAAACCCACGTGGGTGTGATATTTGATGTAGTGCCAATTGGGAAAATCTCTTCCATCATGAAAAAATTCCGTCATAACCCCTAAAATCCCACCCGGACGAAGAGCATTATAAAGCTTGGTAAAATCACCCATAGGGTCTTTGAAATGCTCAAATACCTCGGAGCAGGTTACCACATCGTATGATTTTAAAAGGAGCTCTTCATTGGGGTAATAAAGCGGGTCATAAATATCCATTTTCAAACCCTCCTCTTCTAATAATAAATGAAGCGTAGGCCCAGGGCCGCAACCAAAATCTAGTCCTTTGGAAAATTCCTCGCGAGGATGAATATATCTTTTTAATGGAATTACTAATTGATTAAGAAAATTCCTATAGGCCAAATCGGATGGATCATTTTCATGAAAGTCATAAACTTTTTTTTCTGCCAGGGGATCCATATGATGGATCGGAGAAAGAAATATATATCCACAGTTTGGACATGAAAGATAATCATGCCCGCGCTCAATCCATCTATAAAATAAAGTTGTATCCGAAAAGGAGCAAAGTGAACAAATCATTAATTTAAATTGGGGTTTGGTCTAAATCTTTTTTTCAAATAAGAAAGTTCTTTTAATTTATATTTAATATTAACTTTGGCCAAAGCGATGTTTTTCTTAATTTCCAAAATTCTTTGCTGATTTTTTCTCTTGAACTCAGCTCGTAGCTCTTTTTTGAAAGTTTTAATTTTATCCAGGTTATTGGAAAGATCCAAAATTAAGTGTTGAAATTTTGCCTTAATCTCTTCCGAGCTGGCCCACTTTCTATCCAGTCTCTTTCCATCCATTAAAATTTTCGCCTTAATGATATCTTCTTTTGGAGTTCTTTTCAGATCCCAGGCCAGACCTAAAAAAGAAAGAAAAGAAATAGTCCATTTGGTTGGATCAAAATCAAAAAATCTTATTCCATTTCTAAAATCTGTTTGAAAATGGTGGTGGAAGTTATGGTATCCCTCACCGTAAGTAAATAACGCCATAACAGGGCTATCCTTTGCGCTATTGGTATCTGAATAGGGCTGACTCCCCAACATGTGGCAAAGGGAATTTATAAAGAAAGTCATATGGTGAACAAATACGATTCTAAAAAGGGCAACGATGGCAATCCCACCTAAAACAGATCCCATTAAATATCCCAAATAAATAGGCAGTCCAAATCCAACAATAATTGAAAGAGGCAAATAAAACTTATGTTGAAATAATACCAAGGGATCATTTAATAAATCGGGAGCAAACTTGTCCTTATATTTTTCTTTTTCTTTAACTAATAGCCACCCAAAGTGGGCATAGAAAAATCCCTTTTTTATACTATATGGATCTTCTTCGGTGTCACATTCTTGGTGGTGTCTTCTATGATCTGTACACCATTTTAGGGCAGAATTTTGAAAAGTGGCCGCCCCAAAGACTAAAAATATAAGCCTAACAACCGGGTTAGCCTTATAGCTTCTATGGGAGAAAAGTCGGTGGTATCCAGCGGTAATGGATAAACCAGTAATTAAATATAGGATAACAGTTGGTATTAATATGTTTGGATTGAATCCATCAATTTTCAAATAAAGAAAAACAAATAAAACAGTTAATATTGGAGTACCTAGAAGGAACGCGGCGTTGATCCAGTCTGTTTGATTTTTTTCCTGCATTATTTGAACCCTTAAATTTTTTTTGCTTAAATTTTATCATGGAATAAACCTTTGATATAACTTAATTTTTATAGGTCTTATGTTATCTTTTAAGATTGGACAATCTAGCAAGAAATTAATTGAAAATAATGCTCGATTATTCTGGCGACTAAATGCGTAACTTATTGATTTTAAAGACCCTTCTCCATCCTGGTCAATTTTTCAAATCTGAATAAAAATCTATCCTCAATATTTGAGGAAATTTTCTTTTTTTCGGCTTCCTTTTTCTGAGCAGGCTCTTTATTAACTTCCGGCTGGCTTTCCACTACTTCAGAGGCCAAACAATTAGCTAAATTTAAATAAAGAAAGGCAGAGAGAAAAAATAAATTTTTCTTCATATAAAAAGTTTCCTTTTTAAGGGTTCTAAATTAAAAACGACCGCCAATGTTTCCATCGAAGCTAGTTGGCAATTCAAGGGCTCTCATTCCGTCAAACTCACCGATATCAAAGGTTCTATCTGACATAATTCTACCAGAACCCCCGGCACCAAAAGATTCATGGTACCCCAAGGAACCATAACCCCCGGGACCTTCGGCGATGGCTCCATTAGCTACAACACCAAGGGATTCTCGGTCAATTTCCATTCCAAAGCCTGTTGGGCCTGAGGATCTAGCATAAGAATTATTAACGAAAATAAGTCCAACTAATAATGTTATCATTTTCATTTTATAAATCTCCTTCATTTGCACAATTTAAATTATCGAAAGTTAGTCTATCCGTCCAATAAATGACTTGAAAAGGAACTCCATCCTTTGTTTTATTATTAATCATTTTTTCATGTACTCTTTTAAAAAATTCTCGTGTTTCGGTTTTTATCTCTTTAGCCAGACTTACAGGTATACTTTGATTATATCCCCCCAAAGTAGTGAAGCCAAAATGTGCTTCTTCTGGACGAGCAAAACCTTTTAACATCTCGGGAAAATAATTTAAGGAAATATCTGTATTAAATATTACTTCCTTCTTTTTTGTATGGTATTTGCCATCCTCACCAAATATTAATGCATCCTTATTTAATAATTCTTGGATCTTTTTTTCAACAATTTCCCCGTAGGATTTTAAAAATTCTGGGGTAACATCTTTTTGAGATAGACCCAAATTTTTCAAAGCTAGGTTAGCTAAAGAATTAATTAATTCTTCTTTTGTCGCACCTGCCTCCATTTCACACAAAACAAAAATTATGAAGGATTGAAAATCCGTTATTATTTCGTTTTGATTAACCTCAAGATCCCATTCAACAAAACTTTCTCCATGTAGCATTGAAAGAGATTTACTCAAATAATTTTCGATTTCACCCCCAAAATAACTGAGAATTTCTTTGAAATTCTTTTTTCCGGAAATTTTCATTAAAATTGATAATAGTTTGTGGGGATCCGGATATTTTCTGTTAATACCATTAGTCCATCTCCAAAGTGTAACTTTGGAAACCTCGGTTCCCTCAAGAAATGCCTCTGGGGATCCTTTGATTTTTTCAAGAACAGGAGTTAGCTCGTTATAAAAAGATTCTACGGTTTGCATGTTATCTCCTACATTTAATTAAGTGTTGCTTAAACCAGTTCCCGTGAAAAATCTCAAGGCTAAATTTGATTTCATGTGAAATCTTCAGTCTGGTGGATTGGAATTTCATTAAATTTTAAGGGTTTAATTTATCTATTTAATGAATAGTTTGAGGGTGAAAAAAGGTGATAGAAACTATGAATTTTCTTCATAGGGGTCTTTCAATTCAAATAAATGGTATCAGGGGTTAATCCTAGCAGTAAAAAATCTATTTTTGAAAATTCATTTACAGAATAAAATAAAATACCAATCCTCGACAATTCGTCTCAGTTTATTTTATGGGAGAATCAAGATTTAATAAGACAGAGTTGGTTTTATTAGCCCCTCCCAACCACAACCCTTATCTTGGGAATCCTGCTTTAGTGCAAAACTTGTTTAAAGCCTGGTTTTCAGAATCAGTTGGGCATACTTTAATGTATTTAAACTCTTCCTTTGGGTAAATGGAGATATAGGAAAGTCTCTTTAAATTCGCTAGAGGGGAAAGATCACTCACTTTATTATATCCCGATTCGAAAATTTCCAAATATTTCATTTCTCTAAGTGGGGTAATATTCATTGAGCCATCCAAAAGGGACCTGTCACTTCCTCGAATATAAAGATTTGTTATGCTATTAAAACCTCTTATGGCCTGCAAATTTGTAAAGTGGAAATCTTCATCTGCTTCCAGTTTAACCGTTTTTTCCTCACTATTATAAAATTGATATAGTTCATCACAGGTTTTTTCAGGAAATATCCTACGAAGTGAATTTATTGGAAAATATTTTTCATCTTCCTCACTCTGCATTCCATTATTACAAATATGAAAAAAGGTATCAGTTTCAGAAATCAGTCGATCTGCCAGTTGGTCAACTCCATCTTTAAAAAGAGTTAGGTATTTTTCAAAAACATTATTGTCCCCAGAGAAACGCTCCAAATAACTTGCCTCTTGATACTTTTCTTGCCATTCCAAAATCTTATGCTGCATTTTTTCCAAATCAAGTATGAAAACAGACTTATTCCCAGGTAGCAAATTTAAATTGGAAAATCTCGCCTTAAATAAAAGATCAGTATCGATTTTAATTTCCTGGTCACTAACCACAAATTTAAGTTTCCAAGAACCTCGTTCTCCTAGCACTTCCATGGTTTGAGATATTTCTTCTTTTAATTTTACCAATTGTTTCTCGTAATCAGGGGTATCAGATGTCCTATTTCCTGATACATTATTTCCACCAGGATTTGTAGGTAAATAGTTATTTCTCGGATCCGAAGGTATTACGGTTATTGGATCTTTTTTCTTTAATCCTCCAAAGGATTTAGCATTTTGTTTGCAGGAAATTATTGATACGGCCAAAAATAAAATTATTAAACTTCTCATTTTTTACTCCATTTCGGGATTAGAACAAATTTGATCTTTTCCCTTTTCTAGTAAGCAGGTATTATATTCAGAAACACCAAATAATTCATTTTCACAAAGATTAAATTCCTTAATGCCAAACTTTGGGTTAGGACAAGACTTATATTTTTCCACCCCATGGGCAGTATCTGAGCACAATTCCCATATGCTTACGCCAAATTCTGGATTTGAACAGGACTTGTAACTAGCAACTCCAAAGGAAGGATGCTCACATGTTTTGGGTCTTCTGTTATCATTGCAGGAATGACCAAATCCTAAAAAACCACGTTTACAGGTTCTATAGGTTTCCATCCCGCAAATAGCTCCATTAGCACGCGAATTATAATGTTCTATTCCACATACTGGACCTGTGGAGGTTTTGAATGTTTCGGGATTACAATGCTCTGATCGGGCCGTCTTAAATGTTTCAACACCGCAGCTTTCATCCTCACCAGATAAATACTCTTGGACTCCACAAATCAAATCCCTACCGGATTTATATCTTTTTACTCCACAAATTTTGGATTCACGCATTTCGCATTCTAGATGAAATTTTTTTCTTTCTGGTATGGTATAGGAAGAATCAATAAGATCGGTTGGAAATACACAATTATAATCGCGAATACATTTTGATGCATATTCGGTGATTTTATTTATTTCTAACGAGATCTCTAATCGTGCCTTTTCTAAGACCGCGGGATCAAAGGCCATAAATTGATTAGGATTATTGGAGATATATTCTATATTCGCCAAATTTTCTTTTAGTCGATCCGCAATTTTTCCTAGGTAATTCAAAACATCTTGCTGGTTTTTTATATCATAAAAATTCTTATTCAATGGGATATTCAATAAGTGATCATATCTAGAGGTCCGTGCAAAGATTGGTCTTGAGTTTTCTAGTGTTACTTTTGAGGGAAATTCGGCTGCATATCTGATTAATTCATCTGGATCTTGTGGTAACCTGATTCCTTCAATAACTGATCCATCTCTTAGTGTCGTCCTAAAATTATCTCCGACAACTCCACCCACCTGGTAAATTCTTAATTTTGTAGAATGGGTTGTCATTATATTTAATAGGCTGCTTGAGAATTGAGTGGAACCACCAAATATCAGACCGTAAGTTCCCTTAAGAGAGGCATTTACAAATTTTTGTTTGTCCATTGAGTCAGTTTCTATTTCTAAAAGGGCATAAAACTCGGCCCCAGTAGAAATCCCTTCTACGTATTCATCACCACACCTTTTAAAAAAATCCTCTGGGGATTTTTCCAAAAGCTGGAAGGCCGTAGGCTTAAAATCAATATCATTTTCAAAAGATTTCTCTCCATTTCTAACTTCTATCTTTATTAACAAATAGACCGAATAATTATTTATTTTAGTTTCATTTACAAAGCTAGCTTTACCTCCAATATCTCCTATCCCAAATCTGATATTGGCGCTGGCCTCCAGGGAAAATTTTTTGACCAGTTCAGAAGTAGAAGAGATCTTACTAATTTCAAAATATACCTTTTGGGCATTATTGTTTGGGATTATAGATTTGGGTTCGGTGTTTACCACGCAATAACCCGCTTTCCCACCGGATAGAGAATTATACCCACGACCAAAGTGCCATGTTCCCAAAGTATCAGGAAATTCCAAATTCGATTTATCAACAGAAATGAATTTTGGATCAAAGATACTTATCAAGCTAGCACTTGCTGTCTCCAAAAACCCAGATATGAGTAGGGAAATGACAAAGATAAAAAATTTCATTAAATGACTCCTTTTTGTGGAGGCACCTAAACCATAGTTTTAAATTGCTTGGAAGTTTAAACTGAATTTCAGGTGAAATACTACAATACCTCGTGAACAAACTACATATTTAATGAAATGAATTAATATTTATTAATAGAAAAACCTTTATAAATTTTAGACGATTTCATGTGAAACTTGATAAATTCTTGATTTCTTCTCCCCTAATGTTAACTTAACATCCAAATTAAAAAAAACTAATGGAGAACAAAATGAAATTGATTTTTACGGCTCTTACTACTCTTTTATTTCTTAATTATTCCTATGCATGCCCAAATCTTTCAGGAAATTACTACTGTGTGGACAAAGATGGGAACTATGAAGTTGAGGCTTCCCAATCGGAAGAAAACGGGGTGACTACTTTTTTTGATAAACATAGTCCCGAAGATACTCAAATCATTATCGCTGATGGGATTGAAAAACCATATACCGATATTGAGAATGGAAAAGAAATTACTTTGGGAAACGTTACTGCTTTCTGTAAAGATGAAAAACTCCATGTAACCCTGTTTATCACCGAAGGAAATCATGAAATAAATCAAGCTGAAGTCACCATGTCCAAAGTTGACAATGTTATTAAAATCACAGGTATTTCAAGTTTAAATGACCAAGTCGTTGAATCAAAAACCATTTATTGTGTCCCAAAGGGTTAATAACTGGCATCGAATTTATAGAATAGGTTTAGGGAAAAATTTTACTAGCAAAATATAATTAAACAGGTCCCGGATTAATCCGGGACCTTTTTATCTTGATCTATTCAACTTCCAATTAAATTTCTTTTTTCCCTTAACGGCCATTTCATTTAAATTTACTTTCATGGAAAATTCAGAAAATCGTTCATTTCCAAAATTATCCTTTATAAACTTTTGGGTAAGGGGAGATTGATTTTTTAGATTTGCAAGAACCTCAAGGGGGATTTCTACTGCACCTCCAAGATTTAAATCTTCATTGGTGAGCCCTGCGGACCTTCTTGCGAACCTAATTAGATGGTGGGAATGAAGTCTTAGTTTTAAATTTTCGCCATTGGGGGAAACAATAAGCAAATCTGCAGGGGTACAGTTGGAATTAAAATTAGGAATTCTAATTTTGGTCCCATCAGATAAAACCCCAGCAAATGAACTGGATTGATCAATGCCCAAAGAATCCATGGTATGGTCATTGGATGAATTATTTAAAATATTTCCTTCCAGGGGTAAACCGGTGGGCACAAAAATCCAAGGAAAATTTTCCTGGGTTTCCCTTTGGAAGAATCCATTTATTCCATCTTTTTGCCCTTCTACCCGGAGTACGCGGTTAACTACACCAAAGCCTTTTCTATAAATGGAAATTTTATCGGTAATGGTGCCTGGAATTTTTGGCTGCCTTATCCATCCCTCTATTGGGATAACTCTCCTTGATACAAAACCAGACAATATATTTGGTTCCTTTTTTGGCCCCTTTCCCCTGGTAGGATCGTAGGTATATCTGAAAAATACCGGATCGGCTCCTGAGATATCAAAGTCAAAAGTTTGAACATACATGTCACCAAAGCGGTTAATTATAAAATGGGTGGATCCGCTAGAGCTTATTCTTTCTGCCTGAAACCTTCCATTAACTGGGGTACATAATTGATAACTATAATCCCTTGCAAGCCAAGGATCTAGGTAGGTAATGGTCTGTCCGCCCTTATCCAAAGCAAAAATGGTTGAAACCCCTTGTCCTACACCTTGTTTATTTCCACCTGGATCCACCCAATATTTATCTTCTCTAGGTGAAAGGAAGGAAATGGCCCATGATTTAATATTGGGAGGCATATGCATTCCAGGCCCCAGCCAAAGAGGAGGACCCCATTTGGTTGTTCCCTGAATTTTTTTAATATCGTTTTCTAATGCCTTACGAGTTGAAAAAATCTTTCCTTCCTGATCTATAACAATTAAATGATCCGAGTCAGCGGATATTTCCATGGGATTTTTTAAATCTTTGTGGAAGGGTAGCTCGTTCCAGGGGCCCACTACTTTGTCTCCCAATCTTTTACTTATCCAAAGCTTCCCATTGGCCACTAAAAAATTATATTTTTCATTATAACTTTTATGCTCAGTTCTAAGATAGATGGCATTTGGAAAATTTTCGCCTGCGATTAATGAATTCAAAAATATTGCGAAGAAAATAAACATTTTAACCTCAACTTTAATTATTTAGATAAGTTATCGGTATTTTTTGGGTACTTTTTAAGATTTCTAAATTAATTTCATATACCTAAGGAAATTGACTATGGAAAATAATATTTAATTGCGCTATTTAACAATAACTGTGCTTTCGTCATATAAAGGGGAATCCTGGGACATCGAAAAAAATATCGCTTTATTGGGATTGGATGAATGAATTTCAAACCATAGATTCCCACTGTTCCCTGCGCCAAACCCTCCACAAGTTGTAACGATTGGATATTCTTGTCCTTCCTTTTCAAATTTTTCCAATGCAGCTCCAGTTGGCATTAAAATATAGGCAGTAACTCCCGTTCTAGTTCTTCCCAAAACTTTTTTAAATGTACATAAATCGGAATCTTTCCAATCTTCATTTTTGGGTAATAGAGGTATAACATCTTCGATTTTTTGATTTTTAAGCTCAAAAACTTGAATAAACCTGCCAGAAACGACTTTACCCGTCTCATCTTTAAATTCCTCCAAAACTCCAGGAAGAGTTTCACTTACCCCGACCCATGATTGGTTATTTCCCTCACCACATCTCTGTCCCCAAACTTCAAGACCTGCACCAATCACTTTTTCCCATTTGCATCCTGGTTCGGGATCCCTTGAAGGATTAGGTGCTTTTATTATCTTTGAAACCAAAAAAATTCCAATTATTAAAATAACAGGAACTAAATATATTTTTTTCAACTTAATCCTTTGTTAAATTCCTACATCCAAATTTCGACCAATCAAAATTACTTTCTAAAACTAAGGCCGTGGAATAGGCATCTGATAGTGCACCAATCTTTTCCCAATCTAATAAATCTTTTGCCTTTGATCGACAGGCTATTTTAACTGAATCAGAACCCCGTTTTTTTCCAATAATATGAATCCTTCCATTTTGTTTAATATTTGATCTGGAGAGAAAAATAATTTCTAATGGATTAGTTGGCCCGGTCTGTTTCTCTTCAATCCAAGCTTCCTTAAAATTTTTTCCGATAAAGGACAAGTTGCCGTCCCCTGCATTTACCCGAAAATTTTTGATATTATTCTTATAGAGCCAAGTTGAAAGAGCACCTACCGCCATCCCTTTGGCAATTCCCCCAAAGGTTAATCTTTTAGGATCCTCTTTAAAACGAAATTTATTCCCATTAAGCTCTAGTTTATCAAATCCCACTTTTTCTTTTTTTTGGTTCCAAAGAATCGCACCTACGGTTATATCAAACTCACCTTTTGATTTGTCATAACCCAACTTGGAATATTCTAGTCCCTTAAAAAAAAGATCGCTTGGTTTTTGAAATTTGGTAAGATTTCTTTCAAGTACTTTTAATTCACTGTCCTTTCTCCAATCGCTAAAGGTTTTATCGTAGAGATCTACTAATCCAATAATTTTTTGGGACATATACTCTCTGGAAAAACTAACTCCCGGATCGGATAAATCAATGCTCCAGTAAGTTCCCATCGAATAAAAACTTAAATTAAAAGGATTTTGATCCCCAAAGGAAGGCAAAGAGAATATTAGGAAAAATAAACTACCGAAGGTTTGGAAGTTCTTCAATTATCCAATTCAGGTCTCTTAAGAAGTCCTGTCCTTTTTTATGGGGAATTTGGTAATCAAAGATACCAACTCTCCCATCCTTATGAGTTATAATTATTTTTGGTACACCAGATAAGGCTATTTTTTCATAAAATTCATCAATTTTTGGTCCTGTCGACATCCGAACCGTTTCGGCGCAAATTTCAGGTTTTTTTTCTGTGATCCCGGTTACTTTGCAAAATTCATCAAAAATTGTGTTGTCATTTGTTTTGGGAAATACTTCCACCAATTGGACCTTATCCCAAAATTCTTTACCATAATCATCTTTTATCCAAGTAGTAACCGCTGCCCTACAGTGAGGACACCAGGAAGCAAAAAATACATAAACTTGCTTGGTTTGAAGAGGAAGGGTTACTTGAACTCCCTCACCTTTTGTTCCATTTACTAATGGAAAATTAAGGGGCTCTTGAAGCATCTTTCGGTGAAATTCTTTCCGATATTCTTTTTCCACCCTTTGGCAATTTTCCGAATATTCCTTCTTTTCCTCATCATTTAGTGAATCTATTTTTTCCTTTAAATCTAAATTAGGAAATCTTACCGATGCTTCAGCGAGAGATTTAATTTGAACTGGTTTGTTATCCAAAATTCTGGCCATCTTAAAATAATTTACGAGGTAATCAGGGTCTTCTAAAACGATAGGGGGAATTTCGGAGAGCTTCATATTTTTGGACAATTTCTCCACAATATCTTTTTTATCCAACATGGTTGCCGAGAAAAGAGGTAATAATTTATCAAGATTTTCCTCACAAGTTGGCCACTGATCGGAATTGGCGGCAACATTTAGTAAAAGGTTTTGACCTTTTGGGAAATTAAGAAGGTCTTGATAAAATTCACAAACGGTTAATTTATGGGTTGTTTGGTAATAACTTCTTCCTAGGTATTTTTTAATGGAGGAAAGGTCGGATTCATCTCCCATATTTACAAGATTTAATAAAATATTGGATGGATTGGACAAAATAAACTTTTTTGCTTCATTAGAAAATTCCTTGGAATCAAGAATTTTATTTAATTGAACCAGCGACTGACGAAGTTGTTTAAGTCCAGTTATATTTCCTGTAATCAAGTTTTGTGCAAATTGCACCTCTTGTTGAATTCGATTTTTCTGATAGGGACTAAGGGCCAAAAATGCTTTTATTTGGTTTGCTGCTTCAAAAATTCTAAATGAGGTATAAGCTGATTCCCCAACCAAAAGATCTTTATAAGCAACCCAGGTTTGGGGTGGGAATTTGGTTAGTTCATTTGCCACTTGTTTGGGCTCGTTAACTGTTTGCAAAGTTTGGGGTAAAGTTTTGGCAAGAGTTTTTGCTTTTTCCAAATCTTCCTTAGTGTATGGTTTGTGATAAACTTTTCGAAGTTGAAAGCCTTTTTCTTCGAAAAGGTCTTGCACCTCCCCTTTTTCATTAAATTGAAGATGGAAAACAACCGGCGTACAACCAGAGTTACATCCTGTGGTTGTATTTACGGGACGAAACCCACTAATTATTTTACCGTCGGGTGCTTGTGCCCAAATTATGTCGGTATTGTAATGGGGGCCAAGTGGGCCAGCGCTGGGCATATGGTATTCATAAGGAAGCTTGTCCGCCTTCCAGGTTATTTCCTGGGGATTATAATCTTTTATTTTTCCCGCATAGAGGGCAAAAATTGGGGAATCGGTTTCAATTGTAGTAACACTTGCAGGCGTTCTGGTGGCATCAAAGTTCGACTTATTTTGGATTACCTGGGTTTTTTGATGGGAACAGCCCAAAAGGAATAGAAAAATTAAAATCCATTTCATATTTTTTCCTCTTTTATTTAATGATTTATTATCTACAAAAAGGTGAAAAATTTAAACTGAAAAAGGTTATCCGAGTGAAAAGGTTTACTTAAATTTCCTTTCTTACCCAAAATAGTCCTCTGAATTCACCTTCTGAAAATCCAATTGCCTGGTCACCGGGGTATTTGGATAAAATCCCTTCCCTTAGACCTTCCGGAATATCTTTTCCATGGCAGGTTAAACAAATTCCTTGCACGTATATGGGTTCCACATAGGCTATATATCCACTACCTTTAACCACCTTACCCTCAATCGGATTTTTAGCGTTTGAGTTTTTATAATCCTCTAACAAGGGTTTAAGCCATTCTGCAGGTTCATTTTTTGGATTTCGAATTTTATGGGAGGTTCTCCCTATAGAAAGATGCTCCATTTCAAATTTTTTTTGAATTTCAGGGGCCAAAACATTGCAGGAATGCATGGCCTCAAGGGGGCCTTTTTCCTTTATACCGGTGGTTAAAGCACTCATAAGTTCAACCTTAAAAGGTTTAATATATTCCTGTGCCTCTAATTTAAACGCCTCATCCGACTTTGGAGTACATGCTAAAACAAAAAGTAGAATTATTATTTTCATAAGCTTGCCCCTTTAAAAAATTTACTTCTCAAATAAATGCTTAAACTCCGAATAACCCTCTTCTTCTAACTTTTCAGCGGGAATAAACCTAAGGGCAGCAGAGTTCATACAGTATCTAAGGCCTGTTGGCGGAGGGCCATCATCAAAAACATGGCCTAAATGGGAATCCCCCATTCTAGATCTTACCTCGGTTCGGGTGGTGAAAAGAGAATTATCCGAGCGTTCTAAAATATTTTTAGAAACTAAAGGTTTTGTAAAGGAGGGCCATCCGGTTTTTGAATCATATTTATCCAGGGAGCTAAAAAGTGGCTCTCCAGATACGATATCAACATAAATACCTGGCTTTTTATTGTCCCAATATTCGTTATTAAAAGCAGGCTCGGTCCCCTCTTCTTGGGTAACCTTATATTGCAGTGGAGTAAGTTTCTTTCTAATTCCTTCCATCTGTATGGAATCTTTGGCCCAAACTTTTTCTAAGAATTGATCCCTTCCGGAATTAAATCTATAAAATTTATACCTTAACTTATTTTTTTTGTAATAATCCTGATGATAATCTTCTGCTGGATAAAACTCCGTCAGGGCCACAATTTGGGTAACAATAGGCTTATTAAATTTTTTTGATTTTTCTAAATCCTCTTTGGATTTTTGGGCCTTTTGTTTTTGTTCCTCATTATGATAAAAAATTTTAGAAACATAAGAGGATCCTTTATCGACAAATTGACCTTCACTATCTGTAGGATCAATATTTCTCCAAAAAACCTCCAGGAGCTTTTCATAGGAAACAATTTTTGGGTCATAGATAATTTGAATTGATTCTATATGCCCAGTAGTTTGAGAACTTACCTCTTCATAGGTTGGATTTTTTTTGGTCCCTCCGGTATATCCAGATATAACTTCGGAAACACCAGGAAGATTTTCAAATGGTGGTTCCATGCACCAAAAACAACCGCCTGCAAAAGTAGCTTTTTCCATATTTTCACCTCGAGGAATCTTTGAGGTTGGATGGCAAAAAGTAAAGAAAAAACAAAAAAATAACGGGGCTATCTTCATAACTTTTCTTGGTAATACCTTCTACGGTTCGCTTTTGTGAGATGTTTGCCTCCTATGACCAGGAATACTGCTGCAGGAAGATGCCAAAGGATCATAAACTCCGGATGGTGAAAAACTCTTTTTGTTACAATCCCTCCGGTAATTAAAACCGCAAAGATAAATATAAAAATATAACCAATCCTTAAATCTTTTTTATCTTTTTCATCCATAAAATAAGTCCTAATGCACCAAATAATAAAAGGCCGCCAAATACGGACATCTCTTGATTAAAAGTTATATATTCCTGTTTTTCAATATTAATCGTTTTACTCCAGGTTACCTTATCCCCCCGAATAGATATTTGATATTTTCCCTCTTTCTGGGACCAAAATTCTCCTACAAATAAATTACCCACTTTTCTTAAAGCAACTTGTCCAAGATCCTTAACCTCAACCAAGGGTGGATTAGACACCTCGGAAATCTTTAAGGTGACGGGCATATTGGTTCTAATTTCTCCTTGTGGAGACAAATTTACTTTCATTTTTTCTTTTTTACTTTTTTTGTATAGTAAACGGTGAAAGCTATTCCTGCGACGAAGAATATCTCAATTAAATGAACAAAAATTTCAAAGTAATGGTCATTTGGATTCATTTTTTATTTCCATTTTTTTTGGAGTAATAAGGTAATCGCCTCTTTTAAGATTTTTCAAATCTCCTTTTAAAATTATCTGAATACCAAGTCTTGGATTTGAAGGAGTCATTAATCGGTAAATACCATCTTCATAGGAATTTTCTTTTGGAAAATTGAAAACCTCTCCATCTTTTAAAACTTGAATTCTTTTAAAAATAAAAGTTTGGCCCTGTAGAAAATCTAGACGAACATGAATTGGATGTCCCAAAGAATTTTTTACAGAAATCACATCCGGGTGATTTAGATTCACTAAATTAAAATTAAATCCACAGGTGAGAATTTCAGAATTTCTAGGCAATTCTTCTTTTAGTGGTAAACTAAGGGAGATTTTTGATCCCTTACACCCTCCCTCTTCAAAAGTAGGAATCTCCTTTTGTTCCCGGGTAATCTTTTTTGTCTGAGGATTTACTAAAAAAGCGTTTCTTGAAGCAAACATGGCAAATCCGAACATTAGCGCAAAAAAATGCCTTAAAAAAACATTTTTGGAATCCCAAAGAAAATATTTTTTAAATTGTACAAAAAACACACCTAAAAATATGGAAAGTGAGGCTAACGAAATAAAAGGAGCAAAGAGGGAAAGGGTAACTTTACTATCACTGGCCTGAAAAATTAATTCAATGATGGCCATTAAGGTTGAGTAAAAAGTTATGTAAATAAGAATAGGAATAGGACTTTTAGTTGGTTTATCAAAATCATATTTTGTAAATTGCCAAAATATTATAACCTGAAGTGCCCAAAATAACTCCACATCATAATAAATGGGGTTTCCCATTCCTAAATTTCTTATTAAGGGAATCCCTACGTTATGGCCGATTAGATATAAGACCATTCCCCCATGAAAAACTAATAAAAATAGTTTGGTGTGAGGAGATGGTTTATCCTCAGTCATTTAGCAAGCCATGTTCTCAAATCAGGAATCGCATATTTTAGTGAATAATAAATTGCCCAAGAAATTAAAATAATCCAAGCGATTATAAGAAATGCGGGAATTTTGTGGTTTTTATAAATCTCATTTCTTTCAGTTGCGCCTTTTATATCAATTTCGGTTTTATCTTCCAATTTTTCCAATTTTTCCAATTTGTCCTCCTAATCCTCATTCTCAATTTTAAAAGGGTAATCTCCAAGTTTTTCTGTGTCTCTAAAATATCCTTTTAGATAAAGCCCAATTGCGCTAAATACTGAAAATAAAACCATCCCTCCAATCGTACAGAGAATAAAAATTTTAAGCTCAGTGGAATCCACTCCACAATAAAAGCAAGGAAAAAGAGTGATTTCTTTTTTATATTTCATTATCTTTTTTTACCTCTGACATTGGGATACCCTCCACTTCAAAAACCCGATATTTTATATTTTCGGTGTCCTCGTCATAATTTGTATGGGCCAAAACAAAAGCGTAAAGTTGGAATAACAAAAATAAAAAACAAATTATGGCGTATCCAATGCAAATCATTATCCCAGTGCGATTCATCTCTCCACCTTTAGGTAAAAAAATCGCAACCATCAAAATAATAAAAACGATAATGGAGGTTAGGGATGCTATGGGATATTTTTTCAAGAATTAATTCTCCGTGGGATTTGGAGGCATGGTAACCTCATTTAAATCATATGCAGAACTTTTAACTCCCAAAGTCCAGGCCCCTAAAGATTGGATGTATGCAACTAAGGCCACTGCTTCTTTTTTAGGAGTTGGAGGGTTGGTAGATTCATCGTAATACCAGGAAAATTGCGGCATCACCGATTCAGGTTCAACTAGTTTTGGATTGTAAAAGTGGGCAAAATGCCAATCATTTGTTCTTTTTCCAGCTTCACGAGAAAGATCCGGTCCAACTCTTCGTGTTCCAAAAAGTTGCGGTTTACTCAGATCATTTTGATACTCTCCCGCCACGGACACTAATCCGTATCGGATTGATTCATTTCCTACAGGTCTTACAAATTGTGAGTGGCAATGCCAACAAGCTTCCTTAATATAGATATCTCTTCCTTGGAATAGTGCTGCTTGGTATTCTTCCACTGTTTTATAATATTCCGTAAAGTCTGCCGGAATTTCAGATGGAAGAGGCTGGGATTCTAATCTATTGGTCATTATTGCCGGCCAAACACCAAGTAAGAGAAAAGCCAAGGCGAAGCTGCCAAAACCTGCAACCAAAAATAATGTGGAAAATTTTTCTAAATTTTTCATTAGGCCATCACCTCACTTCGAACACTTTGTCTTAATTTTCTTCCTTTTAAATAGGTCATTACAACATTTATAAAAAAACAAACTTCAGCAACAAGTAGGACACACCCAACAAGAGTTCTGGCCCACCAGTATGGTTTTGAAGCGATAACGGTATCTATGAATGGAGACAAATTTCTCCACATGGAACCTTGGATAAGCCCTGCTGCTATAAGAACGATATCCATCAAAACCATCCCTACAACGGATAGCCAAAAATGCCATTCACCAAGGGCCTTACTAAATAAATCATTACCAGTAATTTTTGGAAGAAAATGATAAATAAAGCCAAAGGCCCAGAAACTAAAGGTTCCAAATAAAACCAAATGGGCATGCCCAACCACCCAGTCCGTAAAATGCACATATTCCTGAACTGTAAGAGTTGAATGAATTGCACACTGAATACAGGTGATTAAATAAAAAAGCGTACCAAAAAAAACCCATCTTAAGGGGAGGCTGGTCCCTACTTTATTCCAATCCGAAGCCATGGTTGCAAAAATATTAAATACTACCGTGTAAACCACCACGTGCATTCCAACTGAGGCCACAACCGATGCATATTGTGTCCACATAGGAATCGGACTCCATAAATAATGGTGGGCCGCATTCATTGGGTAGAAAAATGCCAATCCCCAAAACCCAATTAATGAAAGAGCATGGGAATATAGGGGTTTTTTAAGTATAACCGGGAGCAGATAATAGGCCATTCCAACACCTATTGGAGTCACGAATAAACCTACTAGATCATGAATATACATGGAAGATATTGTCGCCCCTCCAGTGCCTCCAAATACGTATTGGGGTAAAAAATTACCCATAACATAAACAAGGGGAAGCCAAATCAGTGCGGCCAAAAAATACCAAACGGTAACATAAAATTGTTGGTCCCTGGCACGCCAAACTGTCCCCCCAACTACGTTAACAATCCAACAAACCGCTGCAACCGCTATAAATGGATCCAAAATTAAAGGTGTCTCACCCCATTCTTGTGCTTGCGCATATCCGCCAAGAATCCCTACTACTGTTAAAATAATTAAAAAATTATAAACATAAAAACAAAACCAACCGAATTTTTCGGAAAGGATAGGTTTTTGAGTTAGTTTGGGGAGCATATAAAGGATAATTGCAAAGAAAATATTTGCGAGCCAAGCATATGCAATTGCCTGGGTATGTAACATTCTTACCCTTCCAGGGCTTAACCATTCTATTTTAGGAAAGGGATAGAGGTCGATAAATTGCATTGAATAGGTTAGTCCCGCTACCACCACAATAAATGACATAAGGACAGCAAAATAGAGGTGAGCTTTAATCAGCGGAAAACTAACAAGATCTTTTTCTTTTTCCATTATTTATCCTTTATTGAATTTCTTTCAATGTGATTTCTTTTATCGGGGGATTGGAACCATATAATCCTGCTCTTAATCCTCTTAGATACAAAACGTAAGCGGTGACATCCCAAAGGCCATCGTCGCTGATCGTATCTTTATAGGCGACCATCGGAGTCCCATTTAATCCGTTCATAACTGTGCGATAAATATCTTTTGCAGTAATTCCTGATTTTATCCAAGATTTAGTCAGATTTGCTGGCTTGATTGGGTTGCCCCAATCATCGGAAAGCTCCAGACCTCCCTCTCCATCTCCAATGCCCTTAGCTCCATGACAAGTAGTGCAATTTTCAACAAATAGCGCCCTACCCTTTTGGGCCCGGGCCACAAATTTTTTGTGATTCTTAAAATCTTCGACCGGAAATGGAGC
>Ga0180061_1000061_pt1 | contig 19633 bp, 21 predicted proteins | sample EasRivT27_16_10D_FD_121769 | JGI IMG/M metagenome (GOLD analysis project Ga0180061, IMG submission 121769) | Soil microbial communities from meander-bound floodplain in the East River, Colorado, USA - East River metaG ERMLIBT27_16_10D | ecosystem: Environmental > Terrestrial > Soil > Floodplain ...
ACCCTTTAGTAGGATAACCACTGATATCTAAATTAACAGTTGGGGCCTCAGGAGCAACTATTAGGTTTCGATAGTTTCCTTCTTTTTTGAGTTTCTCAATTTCGGCCATAAACACAGCCCCGATTTTTTGGCTTTTAAGGTATTGCTCAAGCTGTGCCTTAACGGTTTCTAACTTTGTATTAGGAGGTAGTCTGTCTTTATTTTTGTTAAAAAAATCTTTTAATTCCGAATCTGAAATCTTAACTTCGGGTAAAAGTTGGTCAATTCTTGGCGGATGTTCGGAATCAAATTTCATACCCTTTTTTTCAGCGAGAGAAACAATCAAGGCAAATTCGTCAATTACCCCTTTTTCCCTTAAATAACCTTCATTTCTTAGTTCAAATAAATTGTTTTTAAGTGCAGAGGGTATAGAGTTTTCGTTGTAGACCTTTCCATTTAGTTCAAATAAAGCTGTAGTAGCACTTTCGGCACCACATGAGCCTGTGGGGCTAGATAGGCTTAACTCAGGGGTACTTTTCCCAGCATTGTTTGAACCCACTAAATAACCAAATAGAAGTCCAAAAACGATACCGCCAAAGGCGATTAAAAAAGATTTTTTATTTTCCATAGATATTCCTTTTAATAGAGTTTTCAAATCCGCTGACATAATAGGCAAAAACACTCGATTTGGAAATCTTTTGACGCAACAAGGCATTATTTGATGGATAATTAGGCTAAAATTTGGAGATGAAGGTATTTTCAATAGTTTTGGCCGGAAGAGGGGAAGGCCTTTGTATCCTCACCAAAAAGGGTTTAATACCCTTTGGTAATATCCAGAATCAGACAGGCATTACCCTTAAAAAACCGACTCTTATATTATCAAATTCTAATTTCTACTATATTAAAAAATCACCTTTACCAAATAATGGCTGGAAATGGGTTCCTCTAACTTCTCTTAAAAAATTGAACCAAAATTATGGAGAAATGTTGTGCGAGGCTTTAGGTAAATCTTGGAAAATAATGCCAGGTTATAAAATAAATATCCAATTTCCAAGGCTTTTTAAGGTGGCTAATCTTAAAAATGAGGCAATCTTTTTTCCTGGAACCTTTAATCCCTGGCATAAGGGGCACTGGGTATGCCTAAACCATTGTCCAAAAAAATCAAAAATAATAATCGTTCCAGATAATAATCCCTGGAAACCAGTTAGAAATTACGAATGTAAATGGAAAATATATCGGGATATTTGCCTAAAAATTAAAGACACACCTTCTTCAGTATACCCAGGGTTTTTGGGGATAATTGGAAAAAATCCTACCATAAATTGGTTTCCAAAAATCAAGGTTAGAAAAAAGGCACTTCTTTTAGGAGATGATAATTTTCTTAATTTAATAAATTGGAAAAAATCTGAAAAATTAATTTCTTCCATTGATCAAATTTATGTTGTCCCAAGGATTGGAATACCTGTTCAAATTGAGAAAATGAGACAAAAATTATGGGACCTTAATCCAAAATTAAAAATCAAAATCCTCCCAAGTCACAAGTACCAAGGAATTTCCTCCACAAAAATCAGAGGGGATTAACTGTTTTTTAGCTGCTCTTGAATAAAAGCTCTGTAGAGCTTAAGAATGGATAAAGTTACTTTTCCAGGTTCGCCCATTCCAATAGGTGCATTATTCACTCGAGCAATGGGTACCACTTCCTTGGTCGTGGCCGTTAAAAAGGCCTCATCCGCGTTTATAAGATCATCTGGTGTTAAATTTTTCTGCTCTACTATAAGTCCGGATTTCTTGGCCAAAACTAAAATAGTTTTTCTAGTGATGCCATCTAATAGACCAGAACTTAGAGGAGGAGTATAAACCTTGTTATCCTTTACCATCCAAATATTGCTGGTGGTGCCTTCGGTAATATGCCCCAATGAATTTAACATTACAGCATCAAATGCCCCTTCTTTTTTTGCGGTCATGTAGGCCATAACATTATTTAGGTAATTGCCAGATTTTATATTGGGGTCAAAGGCCTTTATTGAGGTTCTTTCAATATTGGAAATGATAACGTTAATGCCTCTTTCATACCAATCTTTGGGATTTTCTTTAAATTCTCTTGCTATAATAATCAAGTTATTTGGCCCCGAAAGGGATGGATCCAAAAATGGTGGTGATTCACCTCTAGTTACCATTATCCTTACGTATGCGCTTTGAACGCCCAGTTCTCCAAGAGTGGTATTTATTTCTCTTATGATATGCTCTTGGGAAAAACGAATTGGCATATCAATTTTAGCGGCTGAGTGCCAAAGACGTCTTAAATGTTCATTAAGAAGTAGGGGAATTCCTTCATAGGTTCTAACAACTTCATAAACGGAATCACCAAAGAGAAAACCCCGGTCAAATACAGAAATTTTTGCATCGGCGGCTTTGGAAATTTTACCGTTAATATTTACCATGGAGTTAGAGTGTAAATTAGACATCTCTAAAGGTTATTTTTGTGAATAGGTAAAGTCAATTTTTTGTCCCGCATTATGTTTGACGTATTTGAAAATAAACCTTGATAATTATATCATGAAAATTTTCTTACTAATTTCAATATTTTTTTGCTTTCGAATCTGGGGCCAGAATACTCCATTGCGGTATTCCATGGTAACCACTACTGATAGCGGAGTTTATGGTTGTTTATCGGATCCATGCTCCAACCAACTTTTTGTTGAAGGATCAAGTGCTACCAAAACAACTTCGTCAGCAATAGTTTACGTTCCCCTTTATGATGAATTCTTAAATATAGGCTCGGAACCACAGGCTGGAACCAGAACCATTTGGCCAAATTTAGAATATTCCATTTTTACCCAAGTAATTCCTAATAATCCATCACCCACGAATACCTTACCTAGCTATACTCAAAAAATTGAAAACACTAGTTTTGTTAAGCACCAATTTTCTATTAAAAATACTTCAACAGTTGAAATGTATGTCTTTGCCGCTGTTGTAAATCCCGCCAATAAGGAAGAGTTACGAATTATAGGAAGCAACACCACTTCAAACTCTCCCAACATAGGCACTGTTTCTGCAAATTCTTCAGGAGATTATTGGATCAATCTTCGTCTCTACGATCTCTGCACCATTGCAGAAAATTCTTTTTACCCAACCCTTTGTACTGGGCTTAAAGCATTAGATCCAACAGATACGGGTCCGCATTATCCGGATGTTCAAATTTACTTCTTCTTAACCAATTGTAGTACAATCCCAGATCCAAATTCAGAAGATGTAAATTGTAAAACTCCACCCTCACCTACAACTTCGGTTTATCAAGGTGGACTCTTTTTCAAATATTTTCTTGGGAACATTGTAAACCCAACACCTCCAATTATTGATTCACTTGCAAAAGGTGATGAAAGAATAAAAGTAAATTTTTCAGGTACAGGCATTTTTTATTTAAATGATGTTATTGGAATAAAATATCCAGACTCAGCAATAGGAAACGAACAAACCTATTTTCAGGCATTGGAAAAAGATGGCGGAGTTTTGGCCTCCGATAAAAACGGTGCAAATAATTCTGGTTTTTTGGTAATGAAAAATTTAACAAACAATCAACCTATTAAAGTAGGTGTGGCCTACGTTAATAAATTCAAGTTCGCCTCCAGGATATCTGAAGCCGAAGAACAAACTCCACAATCGATCCAAACTTTTATTCAAGAAAAGGAGTGTTATCTTTTGTCAGCGGGCTTTCAAAGAGATCATTATGTTTTAGAATATTTCCGTGCTTTTAGAGATAATTTCCTAATAAAGAATTTTTTAGGAAGAGGTTTTGTTAAATGGTATTATCAGACAGCGCCTTATTACGCCGGGATCATTTATAATAATGCACCTTTAAGATTTTTAGTGAAATCCCTAGGATATTTAGCATATTTCACTTTTAGGTTTTTCCCCGTTTTAATAGGTGTCATCCTAATTTGTTTTGTGTTCTTTAGGTTTAAGGCTATAAGGGGCTAATGGATCTATCCATTATTATCCCATTTTCTACTAAAGAGGACCAACTAAAAGTCTTATTATCCGATTTGGAAAAAATCTCATTGAAAAATATCGAAATTATCCTGGTGGGTGAAAATGATTTACCCATTCCGAAAAACTTCAAAAATAATTTTGTGAAATCCAAATTAGGCCGAGCAGTTCAGCAAAATTATGGTGCAAAAGCTGCAAAAGGGAAATTCCTTTGGTTTTTACATGCCGATTCAAGAATTAGGCCCCAGGACTTTGAGAGCTTTAAAAAAACCCTTAAAAGCAACCCAAACGATATAATTTATCTAAATCTTAAATTTTTAAATGCATCTAAAAAAATGTGGGTAAATGAAATTGGTACCCAAATTCGATCAGATTTATTTAAATTACCGTTTGGAGATCAGGGACTAGGGGTGTCAAAGGAGAATTTTCAAAAAATTGCTGGATTCCCTCAAATTTCATTTGGGGAAGATTTATTGTTTGTACGCAAAGCTAGAAAAATAGGGTTAAAAATAAAAAATTGCAGAGCAAATATATATACAAGTGCCCGTAAATATGAAAAAAATGGCTGGATAAAAACGACTTTGGAACACTTATTCAAAACCCTCAGATTGTCCCTTATAAAAGCTATTTAATTAATGATAGTTTTTTGTTAATTTAGTCTTCATTTTTAAATTTAGGAGAAGGAAATGGCAGGTCACAGTCATTTTGCCAATATCCAAGGCCGAAAAGGCGCTCAGGATAAGGCCAAAGGAAAGATTTTTACAAAAATAATCAGGGAACTAAACGTTGCCGTTAAAAAAGGCGGAGGCCCGGACCCAGATTCCAACCCAAGACTTCGTGCGACCCTTGCAAAGGCCAGGGGAGTTAATATGTCGAGGGACACTATTGATCGCGCTATTAAAAAGGCCATGGGGGAGGGCTCAGAAAATTATGAAGAAATAACCTATGAAGGATATGCTCCAGAGGGCGTTGGAGTTTTTGTTGAATGTGCAACTGATAACAACACGAGAACAGTTGCAAACATCCGTGCCTATTTTAATAAGGCCGGAGGAAATGTCGGCAAAGAAGGATGTTTGGAGTTTGTATTCAATAGAAAGGGTGTTTTTGTTTTAAAATCTGGGGGTGTTAATGAAGAAGAGTTTACCCTAGAGGCGATTGATGCCGGAGCTGATGATGTAGAATTTGGTGAGGGCATGGTTAGAATAACTTGTGAAATGGATCAGTTTGGAAAAATGTCTAAATATTTGAGTGATAAAAAACTTGAAACTATAGAATTAGGTCTGGAAAGGGTTCCCGTGACTTATAAAAATATATCCGAGGACACCTTTCAAAAGCTCTCCAAATTATTAAACAGCCTTGAAGAAGATGATGATGTTCAAAAAGTTTATCACAACGCTGAAAACTTTTATGATTTCAAAAGTTCCTGAAGGTCCCCAGAATTATACATTTCTGAAACAATATCAGAGCCGCCAATAAGTTCCCCATTAACATAAAGTTGGGGAAATGTTGGCCAGTTTGAATATTCTTTTACTCCCTGTCTGATTTCTGAGTCGGACAAGATATCAAAGGATTTAAAATCAGCTCCAGTGGCCTTTAGAATGGCGCACACATTTGCCGAAAATCCGCATTGAGGCATTTCAGGAGTTCCCTTCATAAAAAGAAAAACCTTTGATGAGTTGATTAAATTTTCAATTTTTTCATTTAATTGATTCATATTTATTCCTACTTAGTTTGGGTTTTGATTTCTACAGCGTGAATTTCAGTTTGTAGCCCTTCTTTTAATATATTCATAATCATTCTATGTTGGGCCAATAGGGGTTTCCCCTTAAATTCCTTGCTAATAACAGAGATACCTAAATGGTCCCGTGTTCCGGTCAAATCAGTTATTTCGATCTCAGCATCGGGCATTTTATCTATTATTAGTTTTTTTATTTTTTCAAAATCCATTTAAACCACCCAAAAGCTTGTTATATAAGTTAAAACTCTCATAAAAAATGTCAGCTTACCTAGTTTCCTATGGCGAAGAATTAAAGTTTTATTTCCCTTTAATATTTTTCTACCGGTATAGACCATAAACATATAAAGGATTACGCACGACAGCGCAAGCACAATATGAATACTTAAAATAGACGAATTTTTGGTAACTTGGATCGCCTTTTCTATGGCCTTGCGGTTCAATTCTATTTGGACGATTAATAAAAGGTCCCAAATAATGCCTACAGACATTATTTTTGAGTGGAGGATCCTTTTTTTCCTATAAATTATTGTAAAAATTCCAAAAGAGAAAAGGAATAAAATTAGGGTAGATTGTATTTGGAAAAATATTCCAGAACTCATAATATGCCCTGACTGTTGAATTTTCTCGTGGACCATAACACCAACCACCTAAAAAGGGTAGAATTTCATGCTACATAAATGGGCAGTATTAGATATCGAAACCACCGGTTTAGATCCCAATTACGATGAAATTATTGACGTTGGTTTTCTGCAATTTGAGGGAACTAAACTCATCAGAACATTTTCCTCCTTGGTAAGGTCAGGAGGGGATGTAACCCTTCCTCATTTTATTCAAAAATTGACCTCGATTACCCCAAAAATGTTAGAGGGGGCACCTCAGTTTTCGATTGTTTTACCTGAAATATTGGATCTTTATGGCCATGAAATTCTGGCTCATAATTCTTCCTTTGAAAAAAGCTTTCTGGAAAATCATTTTGAAAAAATAGCAGATGATAATCCAAGAGAATCATTTGAAGATTCCATGTTTATTTTGGCCTTGATGTTTCCCCAAAAAAACGGATTAAACCTGGAGAAATTCATTGTGGAATGGGGTATTAGAGACGATGAAGCTCATCGGGGCCTTGAGGATTCACTCGACCTATTGAAAGTGATTTTAGTGGCAGCCGAATATATTTCAGAAAATCTGGAAATGCATCAGACTCTATTATCGCTCTTTTCAAGATATGAATTGGAAAGCTATTGGCCTCTCAATTTTTTGATCATCACCTCTGAGGATAGGTATGAGATAGCTAAACAGATAAATTTTAATTTGGAGATAGCTCTGGATTTCGTAAGGGAATTTGAAAAAGGGAAGACCAATCAAATTTTAGATGCGAACCCATGGGTAAAAACTGATTTTTCTGGCGAAAATATTAAATCCATATTTAGAGAGGAATCCAAAATAAAGGAAATGCTTCCTTACTACAAATACCGAAAGCCTCAGGAGGACCTTGCCTTAAGATTAGGTCAATCATTTAAAAATAAAGTGCATTCCATCATTCAAGCACCCACAGGTACAGGCAAGACTTTAGGTTATTTGTTACCCGCAACTTTATTCTCTATTTCTGAAAAAGAACAAGTGCTTATAGCTACGGGAACTAAGACTTTGCAGAATCAGATCCTCTCAAAAGATGTGCCTGATTTATTAAAACTAACAGGTATTGAAAGTGATAAAGTGAAAATAAAGAAATTAGTAGGTTCCAACAACCACTTTTGTGAATTAATTTTTCGAGAAGAAAATAAACAAAACAATCTTTCCTTTGATGAGAAAATTGGTGAAATCTATTTTGAAATGATTTTTTTTCATAATTCAAAAAAAACCACACAGGAACCAATTACAAGACAAGAAATTCCGTATGTTTTAAAAAGAAAATTATCAGGATTTGAAAGGAGGGAAAAAGAAATCGCAGTCGATTTTCGATCGTGCACTGGAGTAAAGTGTCCTTTTAAAAATGATTGCTCCTATATCGAGGGTATTAGGGAAGCTAAGGCAGCAAATATAATTATTGGAAACCATTCTCTAATGTATTCCTGGACTAAATCTTTTCCGAGACCTGGATTTATAGTTGTAGATGAAGCCCATAAATTGGAAAAAGAGACAACAGAAGCTTTTACCTTTGAGGCAAGCCAGGTTGGTCTTGAGTCCTTTCAAAAAAACCTTAAGAATTTGACAGGTATAGGATCCCTTTTTTACCTTATGGCCTCCAGGGAAACATCACCAGGAGAGAGTACTCCTAAAATAAATGCTCTTAGAGAAAACCTTATCTCTTTGGCGGATACCATATTTGTAAGTTTAAATGATTTTCCTAGGTTATTTGAAAATTATTTCAAGCGTCTACCGCGATATACGGCCATTTACTGGAATGAATCTCCTTTAATTAACCTTAATGAAAAAAGTGATTCTTTAGTAATAACAATCTCAGAGAGAATTTTTGGGATCTACAGAATACTTTTTGAAATCAAAAGTTTACTAATTCCTTATTCCGAGAGCTTTAATATTTACGAATTAAATGATGAAAATGAAATTAAGGCCATTACAAAATTTAACACCTTCATGGGCACCCTAGAGGACCTATTTAATGCCTTTGATTATGCGGTAAATCCCAAAGACGAATATGTAAACTCCATGAAATTTCACGAGGAGTTGGGTTATTTGTTTTGTTCTGCCCCCGTCAATGTCGGAAAAATGGTTTTTGAGGGGCTTCTTTCTCCATCCCAATCAGTGGTGTTTACTTCTGCCACTTTAGGAGGCCTGGGCGAATCCGGTGGGACAAGGGGGGTAGAGTGGGCCTTAGGACATACCTATATTAGTCCGGAAAAAAGGTTTAAAACTGGACTTTTTCTTGATCCTATTTATGACTATGAGAAAAATGCTAAGGTTTTCCTTTGTGATGATGTGCCCAGTTTAGGTGATTCAGAGTTTTTATTAAAGACCCTTAAACATGTTTTTAAACTGATTCACAAACTCAGCGGTCGCACTCTCCTTTTATTTTCATCCAAGGAGCGGTTTGAAACTGCAAGGGAAATGTTAATCTCTGAGTTTGAGGGCGAAATACCTCTTTTTATTCAGGGAATGGGAATTGGAATAGTTGAGGAATTTAAAAAATCATCTAATGGTATTCTTTTGGGTTTAGAGTCATTCGGTGAGGGAATTGATGTTCCAGGAGATGATCTGGTTTTTGTTTTTATAGACAAAATACCCGATCTAAGAATGGATATAGTTATTGAAGAAAGAAGGCATTTTTTCGAAAGAAATTTTGGTAATGAGTTTTCCGATTATTACCTGGCACATCGAGCAACATCCCTTCATCAAAAACTCGGTCGTCTTTTAAGAACTGAAAATGACCGTGGTGGGGCCATCATTGTTGATTCCAGGGCCAAATTGTGGAAAGGAAGAACCATGGAAAAATTTTTAAAATTGATGAAACCGTATTCGATAAAAAAGACTTCACTTCTATCGGCTTGCGAAGAATTATCTGAATTTATTCTTCTACCTTCTCTAAAGGATTAAAGTATTGAATCTCAAGAATCTTTTCGTTTTTAATATCATCAATACGATAGGGAATGGTTAAGTGTTTGCTTAAATAAATATCAAGATACTGTTTTTGTTCCTCTTTTGATGGATTAGAACTATCCTCATATTCAAATTTTGAAAGTCGATATTTTATAGCATTTATATGTTGCCCTTTAATGATAATCGCTAAAGGCGCACTGCTTATTCTTTCCATGGATATATCTTCCATCCGAAGATTGTAATTAAGATCCCATTGGTTATCACTAATAAGAGTTTTGTAGGAGTTGATGGCGGCATTTTGAAATTTCTTCGATCTAACAAAAAGAAGGCTAGTTGAAACTGCTGGAGTGGAAATATGAATTCCGTGTTTTGTAGTCATATTGATTTCCCCTAACATTTTTTTTGAGGTAAATTTATATCCCATCATGTTGGCGGTATAATCAAAAATATATTCTTCTACAGTAGTGTGCTCACCCATATTTTTTTTAACTTGAACAGCAAGAGGTTGAAATCTTTCGGTGAGTTTATAATTTACATTTATTTTTAAAAATTCACCATTTGGTGCCCTACCTGAAACCTCGGCCCTAAAAAAATATAAGAAATTTTGGGTATCCTTAAAAATTTCAAAAGTTTCTTCAGCATACTTTCGGTTTTTGTGAATGTAGTCATATGCGCCTTGATATATCTTTTTAAAATCCCCAGAGATAATAAATAATTCTACCGCCATAAAAAGCTCCTTGATTAAAACGCTTCTCGGATTATTCTCTTAACTACATAAATTCATAGGAAAATTTAAAAAAATAGGCAAGTTAAATGCTTTGAAATAGATTGCAATTTTAGATTGGAATTGTTATCGGGTATTTTACATATAATTTTGGGATTTTGACTTTGGAAAAGAAATCACTAGAACACTATAAAAGAATTGCTGAAAATTACGGAGATAAGTCTACCTCCACCATAAAAGATCAATTTATAAGGAATGCGGAAGTAAATTTTATCATTGGGGAAATCGATAGGTTTAGGGAGTTGGCCAAAAAACCCCCTTCAATTTTAGATGTAGGTTGTGGAAATGGATATGTTTTATCGGTTTTAAGTCAAAAATTTCCGGATTCGGAATTTTTTGGGGTTGAATTCACCAAAGAACTTTATGATATTGCAAAAACAAGAGATTTGCCAAATGTAACCTTTTTAAATGGGGATTGTCGGGAAAAAAATTTTTTTAATAAGAAGGTGGATATAATAATTACCGAAAGGGTTTTGATAAATATATTTAATCCAAATGAAAGGATAATTGCTTTAAAAAACTTTATTGAACTTTTAAATGAAAAAGGACGCTATATTTTGATAGAGAGTTTTGTAGAATCTTGGGAAAAATTGAATAGCGCCAGAAAAGAAATGCTTCTTGATATTATTCCACAGTCTCCACAAAATCGATATATTGATGAACAATTAATTACCCAAATGAGTGAAATGGGTTTTAAAGAGATTAAAGGTGTTTTCCCTCCAAACTATCTTTCTACTTATTTTTATTTAACCAGAGTGTTCCACCATCTTTTTAGGCCTAAGGGAGGAAAAAAAGAGGGGAGTGAGTTTGTAAAATTTTTCAATGAAGCTATCGGCCCATCAAAGGGAAATTATTCACCAATCCAATTTAGAATTTTTGAAAGAAACTAGAAATGCCAGGGGAATTCATTAAAATTTTTCTCTCTTTTTTCAAGAAAAGAATTTCGCCCTTCGGCAGCTTCCTCAGTACCATAAGCTAATCTTGTAGCCTCTCCTGCAAATATTTGCTGTCCTACTAGACCATCATCAATGAGATTAAAACCAAATTTTAACATTCTTATGGCCGTTGGGCTTTTGTTACAAATAAGTTTTGCCCACTCTAAACCTACATTTTCTAACTCAGCATGAGGTACTACTGAATTAACCATTCCCATTTCAAAGCCTTCCTGAGCGGTATAATTTTTACCCAAAAAGAAAATTTCTCGCGCCCTTTTTTGTCCAATTTGACGGGCGAGATATGCTGAGCCGTAGCCACTATCAAAACTTGCTACGTCTGGGTCAGTTTGTTTAAAAAGTGCATGTTCTTGGCTTGCAATTGTTAAATCACAAACTACATGAAGGCTATGTCCTCCACCTACTGCCCACCCAGGAACTAGTGCTATAACCACTTTTGGCATAAATCTTATAAGTCGTTGTACTTCAAGAATATGAAGGCGACCGAGTCTTGCCTTATCAAATTGGCCATCTAGATCATATTGATAACCGTCTTTCCCCCGAATTCTTTGGTCTCCGCCGGAACAGAACGCCCAGCCGCCATCTTTAGGAGATGGTCCATTTCCGGTTATTAAAACGGTTCCGATATTAGATGAAATCCTGGCATGTTCTAAAGCTTGAAAAAGTTCATCCACGGTTTGTGGCCTAAAGGCATTTCTAACCTCGGGACGATTAAAGGCAACCCTTACAGCACCGGTTTCATTTGATGCGTGATAAGTAATATCTTTAAAGTCAAAACCTTCAACTCTTTTCCATTTTAAGGGATCAAATATTTCTGATACCAAGGTAAATCTCCTTATTATATTTTGCTTAGACCACTTTAACCATAAGCGTAGATTTGTAGTCAATAACGTTCCGAGAATTGATTTTTAAATTAGCAAGGCCTAAGATTAAGCCATGAAAATTACATTACTTTTAATTCTTCTTCATACCTATGCCTGGGCAAGCGGTGAATGTTTAATGAACGTAAAGGAGCAATTTGAAAACCTTTCCCCACATGGGGACGATATTACAATAAAGGTTAAAAAGGGTGTTTTCATCGATATGTCCTATACAAATAGACCTTTAAATAATTTAGGTATTGATAATCATTTCCAAGGGATTCAAAAACTTCCAGGATTAAATAATTTTGTAATTACCGGAAGTGATATAAATGAAAAATCGGGTGATTTAATTGTTATTAATAATGGGGAAATTGTTAGGAGGTTAACCCTAGAAAAATGGCCATACTGGCATCCAGGTGGGATTCAAGTTCAAGACAATATCCTTGCGGTTCCAGTGGAGGAATATAAAAAATCAGAAATATCTAAGATTTATTTCTATGATTTGGCAGATGTCACCTACCCAACTAAGTTACCAATTTTGATTGATATCCCGCGCACAAAATCTGGAGCAGTTTTATTTCATAGATTTCCCAGCGGACAATATATTATTGGTTCCTACAATATGAACGTCGTTGATTTTTATTTTTCAAAATCAACAAATCTTCTTGATGGATTTGAAAATATCCCGCGATATAGCTTTGACAAACAAAAATTTGATTTCGGGGGAAAACCCCCCTTTTATTTTGGGGCTCAAAGTGTAAATTTTATTCCTCAATGCGATGGGAAATTATTTATGGTATTCTTTGAAAATACTGGAAAAGTTACTCCTATATTTAGCAAAGATGATCGTGCTTTACTTTTCTCTCTTGATTTTAAGGCCAAAGGCAATCCAGTATCTTTGGTTTTAGTTAAAGGCTTTACGTGCGGGAAAAGATGTAATTTTGCAGCTGCCACGGGAACTTATATCAATCAAGGAAAGCTTTTTATTTATAGCTCTCCACACTATCTCACATTCCGTCAAAATTTATATAATATTAGAGAATTTAAAGAAAAGAAGAGACCGTAAATCTCATTTTTTCATTTTTGGAAAAAAAACTTAATATTTTAAAAAAATCTATTGGAAGTATTTAATTAAAGATATCCAAATGGCATGAAAAATAGTTTCATGCCAATGTTTATTCTTTTTATTATCCATATTCCTTTTTCCAAAGGAAATGAAATTCCCATTTTAAAAGTTATCAGTGAGCCAGAAGATAATCTAATTTATTCAATTTTTTTAGAGGTTAATTCTCTGGGAGAAATTCAAAGATTTAAAAGAAAGTATAATACAAATGCAGACCACTTTGAATTTAAAAAAATGATGAATGGATTTGTTTTATTTAGGATGGAGAATCGGGAAGTCCTTTTTATGGAATGCCCAATTTGTGATAATATCCAAGGGGGAGAGTTAATGATTAGATTTTTAAAAAACGGAATCACCGACCAATACTCAGAGATTTTTCTTGGTCTAGAAAGGAAAAATGAAAGATGGGGATTTTATCAACACCCCAATCCCATCCCTATAAAAACCCTCATCCTCAAATCAAATAAGCTGTTGGGGAAAGTGATAGGAATAAAAGAAATAGAAATCAATTTCAGATAAATTTATTGGAGTTTTTGCTTTTCCAGAATATCTCTTTCTAATTTTAAGTTGCGGTTTTCCGCTTTTTCTTCATTAAATCGATCACCATATCGGGCCTTCAATTTTTCGATATTTCTTTCCATGATAGGCTCGAATTGAACCCCCAGCTCATCAGCAACGATCGCACAATACCAAAATAAATCTCCCAACTCTTCGGCCAGATTTATTTTATCTAGAGGTTTTCCATAAAAAATATGTTTTTTCAAAGAGTCTAAAAACTCACCTGCTTCGGTGGAAAGTCCCATACCTGCATGCAATAATCGAAACATTCCTTTTTGAGAAAGGCGATCTTCAATTGCTTTAAAATCAACAGATTCTGTTTTAATGGCATTTTTAATGTATTCATCAGAGTTCATAATAAATCCCCTTTATTTAATTTTTCAAAAGCTCCATAAAATATTTTTTTATCTTTTATATAACCACGAAACATTCCCGTTGAATTAAAATCCATATGGATGTTTCCGTTTTTATCAATAGCAATTATTCCACCATGACCTCCAACACTTTTCAATTTATTTAATACAATCGTTCCTGCCGTTTCCATTGAACAGTTTTTATATTCAATTAGGCAGGAAAAATCGTAGGCCAGTACTGTTTTGATAAACGGATCCCCTGTCCCGGTTCCAGAAATTGCACAAGTTCGGTTATTGGCATAATTCCCTGCCCCAATAATTGAAGTGTCTGAAACCCTTCCGTAATATTTATTTGTTAATCCGCCTGTTGAGGTACCGGCAGCAAGATCTCCATTTTGATCAATAGCCACCGCCCCTACTGTTCCAAAAGAATGATCAATTGAAATCTTGTTTTTTTTCTTGGCGTTTTCCAATTGCGATAGCCTATGGTTGGTTTGAAAATAATTATTCTCCACTAACTCCAGGTTTCTTTTAAACGCAAAAAGTTCAGCGCCGTTACCTGATAGCATCACATGAGGAGAGAAATTTAAAACTTCATTTGCCGCAAGAATGGGATTTTTTATTTTATGGACACAGGTCACGGCACCTGCATTGAGAGATTTTCCGTCCATTATTGAGGCATCAAGTTCTACTATTCCGTTTTCGGCAAATACACCTCCCCGTCCTGCGTTGAATAAAGGGGAATCCTCTAAAACTTTAATACTTGAAATTACTGCATCCATGGCGTTTCCGCCTTTTTCTAAAACCTCATGGCCTTTAACTAGGGATTCTTTTAGAGTTTTAAAATATTCATTTAAATTTTTTTCCGTGTAGTCGTTGGGATTTAATAGTCCTGCTCCACCGTGAATTGCAAGTGCCGGGTTCATCGTTTATAACCTTTTTTTAAAAGGGAAAGAATAATGGATGAGACCTTACTTGGAAAGATTCAGGCTGTAATAAAAAGAAGGCCAACCAATTACATTCCAGTTTTTGGTGGATGCATTAGTTCAGCATATAAACTTTCCTTTGAAGATGGTGAAGAAGTGTTTTGCAAGACCTCAAGGCATAAAACCCCAATGTTTTTTTGTGAAAATGAAGGACTTTTAGAACTTAAAAAAGGTAAAATTAGAGTTCCATCAGTTATTCACACGGATGATCAATTTATCTTAATGGAATATATCCAAAACGGCAGAGCAGATAAACACACCTTTTATAATCTAGGTAAAAATATTGCAGAATTGCACAAAATCAAAAAGAAATATTTCGGATTCAAGGAAGATAATTTCATTGGATCAAATCCTCAAAAAAATCCCTTTTCGTCTTCCTGGGTAGATTTTTTTTTCGAAAATAGGTTGAAATTTCAATATAACTTGGCAGAGTCAAAAAAATTATTAAATTGGGAAATAAAACAGGGATTCAAACTTCTAGAGAAAAAAATTCATAAGATAATTGAAAATGAAGGTGAACCATCCTTAATTCACGGAGATCTCTGGAGTGGAAATATTATTGTTGATAAAAATTCTAATGCGGTTTTAATTGATCCAGCAGTTTATTACGGCCATAGGGAAGCGGAATTTGGAATATTAACTCTTTTCGGGGGATCGATTGGGGCTGAATTTTTTAGGGGTTATAATGAAAGTTATCTTTTATCGGATGGATGGGAAGAGAGAAACAAAATTTATCAACTCTATCATTTATTAAATCATCTTAATTTATTTGGAAAAGGCTATTGGCCGCAGATAATTGAAATTTTAAATTATTTTAATTAAGTACGTTTTCGGATTCTTCTTCAAAACGCAAATTTTCTATAGAATTTTTGGAGGAATCAAAATCGGTCAACATTGCATCTAGTTCCTTAGGAATTTCTAATGCCCTGTATTTTTTTCCATTAGATAATCTAATCCAATACCCCTTATGGAGGTTCCCTCGAATTAAAATATTGATGGGCTTAACACTTACTATATGATCCAAATTTAAAAGGTAGGGAATACTAGATTCCTTTATTGGGGCGGCTTCTTCTAGATTTAAAATTTTAAAGGGTCTTAAATTCATAAGGGAATTGCTAACTCATAAAAAATTCAAAGCCAACTGAATTTAATGACGCATAATGTTGTAAACAAAGTAGACAAAGTTTTTATTTTGTAGTCCAATCCGGGAAAATTAAGTTTATCTTTAGGAGATAATTTCATGAATCTTAAACTATTAAGTCTATTAGGTGTTTTGTTATTCATTAATCCTACATTTGCATTTTTTGAAGGAATGAATTCAAGGTTTATTGAGGATGCCCTATCCCTTGAAGTAAATAAGTCGGGATTTGAGGTGCTATCCAAAGTGGCCCAGGAAAGATTACTTAATAACCTTGAAAATCAGGAAATTAGTGATCTAAACCTTTCTATTCCCTTAGTGGCAAACCTGGATATCAAAAGGATTTCCTTTTCCGCACAATTTGAAAAGATTAAAATTACCCCTTTTAATAATGGCCTAGATATAGACTTAGGAATTAAAAATCTTGAATTAAATGTAGGTGAAGTTAGGTTTTCAAATTACTTCCTTCCTGCAATTGGAACTAGCTGTTTTGGAACAAAAATAAAAATTGCAAATGGCGAAACTCTTCCAATCCGGGCCAGATTAGGCATTAGGATGGAAAATGGTCTTATAAAATTAAAAAACCATGGTTTTATTTTTAACATGGATAAATATCAATATCGGACAAATGGTCCAAAAGATTGTGTAGGGGCCTTTGGAATAACCGATTATCTAACTAAATTTTTCGCTGAAAATATTCTTTCTGCTGCAAGGCCTGCAATTAATTTGGCCTTGAATGCAGGGGTTGATATTTTAGCATCCGATTTAGGAACCCTGTTATTTACTCAAATTGATAAATTCAAGCTTCCACTTAAGGTACCCAACCTATTAATTATCCCCGAAGGGAAAATTTTCTTAGGTTTTAGGATTCAAGAAGTAAAAATTTCATCGGAAAAAATGAAATTAGTTCTTTCACTTGCTGTTGAAAAAGATAATTCAAAATCCGATGAGGAACCGATTGTTCCAGAAGTGCTACATTATGGTACCCTGGGGATTAATCCGGATTTTTTAACTCACTTACTAAGTGTTGTTATACCTGAAGAGGGTACCAGAGAAATTGAGATTACCTCGGACTTTCACGAAATGGTTGCTGAGATTTTAAAAATTTCAGAATTCGGAAATTTTATTCCCGATCTTTTAAACATAAAAACAGATACTGATCAATTAAGGCTGTTTATAAGTTTTAAAAAACCACCAGTTATTTCCATTAAGGACAAAAAACTTTTTGCCAATATTCCAGATCTTACAATGAAGCTTCAGATTGAACAGAATGGAAAATGGATCGACTACACTTTTATCCATGTAAAAACTAGTTTCACCTTAAATGTTAAAATTGCAGATAGTAAAATAGTTGTTGGTTTATTACTAAATGAGCTAAACCTAACCAATGAATTTGCACCGGCCTACAAACCTGCCAATTCTAATTTCTTGGCAACTGAATTTGCGGATTCCCTAAAAGTTATTGTCAGCCTTTTCACTGAAAATGAGGATGGAGGAATGAAACTGGATCTACCATTTTTTAATGTTGACCAAAGAAAAATTACTTTAGGTGATATATTTATTAGAGATCCCTTTCTCTATATCGATATTGTTGGCCATTTAGTTCACTAAATTTTGAGTGGAGGGTTAACTCCCTCCACTAATCAATACCAAACCAAATAAGTTTTTCAAAAATTAGTGTATAATTAATTATGGGTTCACCATGAAAGGGGAAGCATAATGGAAAGGGCGACAGAAGGAGAAAAATTTTCGTTTTCACCTAGGGGAAAACTTAAAAAAATTATGTTTGTAGATGATGATACCTTGATTCATCCGGTAGTTGAAAAGTGTTTTAAGAGTTTCTATAATATCCTTTCCCTCTATTGCTCCTCTGGGGCAGAAGCTCTTGCAAAGGTAAATAATTTCCAACCAGATTTAATTATTCTTGATGCGATGATGCCAGGAATGGATGGTATTGCGGTATTAAAAGAATTAAAGAAAGTTCCTAAAAGCCAGAACATTCCCATTATATTTTTAACTGGTAAGGATAAGGTTGTCGAATTGGAAGAAATGCTCGCTTTAGGGCCGATTGGAATAATCTTGAAGCCCATCCATTTAAAAAACTTTGCCCAGGAAATTCAAGAAATTTGGAATGAATCCTAACAATCAATGGTTGAAAAGAAGCAGTTCCATTGAAAGATTTCCGGTTCCTCAGAAGTAGGGGTCTGATCAGGTAAAGTCACTGGATTTTTTAATTGGGGAATTTTCGTAATTCTGGTAGCGTCTTCCCCATCACAACCTTCTCCGTTTTCAGGGCAAATATGAAAACGTTCGCAGTTACCTTCTTCATCAATTTGGAAATCCCCTTCACCCCGAACTAAAATACCCTCGACTAACCCAGTCTTTTTATTAAAAATTGGGGAACCGGAATTTCCCATAAAAGAATCTAGGTTAGTCTTAAAAAAAACAGGATTTTTATTTTCTAAAATTTTTGCATCACTGGAAACTTTCATAGATCCACCTAGGGGATGACCTATCATAACCAATTCGGCATTATCTTCAATCTTACCCTCAGTTCTTATTTTTAAAACCGGCCTATCAAAAGCAGGTCTATCTAATCTTATTAAGGCATAGTCTAACTTGGTTAAATAATCATATTCCCTATGGACTATTTCTTTGCATCCGAAAATATTTTTTGAATCAATATAAACTTCATCTTTAATGCCACTTTCCAAAATAAGGTCATCTCTAAATTCAAAAATCCATTTATAATCTTCCTGGCATGAGAAATCACTGGTTATACAATGACCTGCCGTTGCCAAAAGATCAGGTCCAACAAGAAATCCAGTGCATTTTCCAACAGAAAGGTTTTTTGAGTTTGGGTCGTTGCTGCAAACGGAATATTCATCTTCTAAAGTATTTACTTTTACTTTGGTAAGTATCCCTCCAAAAGATTCCTCTAAGATATTCTTTCTGACCATCATAGCAATAGACACTGATTTCCATTTAAAATCTATTTCAGAATATTCTTCAAGATTTAGCCTGTTATCAATTCCGTAAATTACCTCATTTTGAAGGCCTGATGCCAAAATTGAGGATGAAAATAATAGGGCGAAAATAACCTTCATTTGTCGGGTCCTTCCTGATATATAAAGATGCCAACGATTTATAGACCATCGTGATACTTAACGCAATACTGAGCATTGGTATTTAAGTTATTAAATTTACTGTATGGAAATAATTAAAAAGCTAAAGGCATTCGAGAACCACCGTTTTAAGGGCTTAATTGAGTTTAATAGAGGTATTGAAAGGGAAACATTAAGGATTCTTCCAAATGGGGAATTATCACAATCCTCCCATCCTAAACCTTTAGGGTCAGCACTTGCAAATCCACATATAACTACAGACTTTTCCGAGTCCCAGTTAGAATTTATCACCCCATATTTTCTAAAAAATGAAGAAACATTGTCCTTTTTAAAAGACATTCATGACTTTTTCTACTCCAAAGTTTCAGGTGAATTACTATGGCCATCAAGTATGCCGTGTAAAATTGATTCCCAAAAAGAAATCCCCATTGCAGATTATGGCAGCTCCAACTTAGGAAAATTAAAAAAGATTTATAGAATTGGTCTTAAAA
>Ga0180061_1000063_pt1 | contig 18719 bp, 16 predicted proteins | sample EasRivT27_16_10D_FD_121769 | JGI IMG/M metagenome (GOLD analysis project Ga0180061, IMG submission 121769) | Soil microbial communities from meander-bound floodplain in the East River, Colorado, USA - East River metaG ERMLIBT27_16_10D | ecosystem: Environmental > Terrestrial > Soil > Floodplain ...
AGCTCCAGCAAAGGGTGCCAAAGATTATAAGGGAATTACCTGCAACTATGAAGGTCTTGCTTATACCAAAATTAAACTAACAGTTGGACTTAGGAGACCAAATAGTAATGTCTACTCCGCCTTTTATGACCTTTCGGATATACCGGTTGGAAAATGCTCAAATGTTTTAGAATTTACCGATTATCAAATCCCAGTTACAGATGGCCCCATTATCTTAGATATTTTTAATTTTAAACATGATTATTATTGCAAGGTGTATGAAAATACACAATATGCAGGTAACCCATATTATTGCCCATATACACCAATGTATTCAAATGATTGCTTTTCAATAGAGGTTCAATTTTCTACCGATTATACTTTGGATATTCCTCATTAAATAATGGCCATTAAAATTGGTTTTGCCAGGTTCTGCCCTTTGGCCTCGGAAACTTCAACCAAAAGTCCAGGGCAAGTGAGATTTACCTCCTGAATGGAATCTCCCAAAATATCAAACGCAATAAAATCAATTCCAGTAGATTTAAGTTCATTACAAATTTTTTGGCATTCCAATTTTTGGTTCGGAGAAAGTTCAATTAGATGGAAGCTAGCCCCTTGGGCGATATTTGCTAAAAAATGGCCTTTAGGAGGAACTTTTAGAATACTCCCCAGCTCCAATCCCTTGAAAAATAAGCTTCTTATTTCACCCTGGGTTACTTGCTCCCCGAATGGTTGTGCAACAACCGGGCCGAGATATTCCTTTATTTTTTGGTTAAATTTACCAACTAGATCCGGTTGCTCTATCGGTATTTTTTCAACTCCAATCCCCTGATAAAGCTCCAAGGGTTTTAGGATTATCTCCTTGTGACCCTGTTTTTTTAATTCCTTCACGAATTCCAAAAACGCTTGGGGATTTTTACCCACATAACTAGGCATGGCATTTTCAGTTTGGTAAGCACATAGCTTTTCATTGTGAATAATTATTCCCTTTGGATCGTTTATTATTTTTACACCAAACTTTTGTAGGGAAATTAACATCCAACAATAACTCAGATATCTTTTATCAAATGGGGGATCAATTCTCATATGAAGGATATCCGAAGAATTTAAAACAATTTTTTTTTCATTAGTCTTTTTAAAACTTTCTAAGTAAAAACTATCCTTTCCGAAAGACCCATCAAATTCAAATACTCTAAATTCCACCTGACCGTTATTTTTAAAGTAAAAGTCCTCTTCAAAAAGTAAAAAAACCTCCTTGCCTAATTCCTTCAAGGTCAACCCAATCATTAGGCTTGAATCTTTTTTAATTTGTAGGGCTTCGAGGTGATTTATGAACAGGATATGACGCATAATTTTCTGCTCTTTGAAAAAGAAAATCAGTAAAACTTGTTAATCTGTTTTCTCTATATTTATCATATTCCTTATATCTTAGTTTAATAAAATCTACAAAACCTCTTAAGCTTAAATTTAAATCTTTTTTGAGATTAGACAATCTTTCATCCTCTTCCTCATAAGTTAAAAAGGAAGTGAATGCAGCGTTATTCCATTCGATTTTTATTGGAAAACAATCGGCCTGTATAATATTTAAACTGGCGCACTTATTTTTAGCCCCGGGATATAACTCGTTTTTTAAGAAATTATTCAGAATTCCCTTTGATTGATACTTCTCAAGATTTTGGTGATAACCATAAATGCTATTTAATTTTTTGGTTTTCTCAACTAGCCACCTTTCAAGATTCCTTCTTTTATTTCTTTTTAAAACCCTTTTTTCCTTATTTGTATTATCAAATGAATAATAATAGGCCGTCATTTCTTGAGCCACCAAATCCGCCAGAGCTTCATTTAAATCTATTTCGTTTTTGATAAATAAAGTTGTATGAAAAAGTTCGTGAAATACGGTTTCAGTCAGATCATAATCATCTAAAACCAGCATAGATGATAAAATTGGATCATCAAAATATCCTAAAGTTGAATAGGCCACCACAGGCCTTATATAGACTTCATAACCATCCCTTTTAAGATCTTCAGCGTATTCTTTTGCCAATTCCTCCTTAAAAAATCCAAGATAAGGGAAACACCCAAAAAAAGGAAAACATTCCTCCTTAGGTTCTATCTTATCAAAGGGAGAAGCTATAACTAAATAGGATACCGCCTCTTTTTTGAGAAAGGCGGTTTTTGAATAAATCTCTGATTTCTCCTCACTCCAAAAATCATAATAATAATTTTTGAGTTCTATAACTTTCCGAATTTTTTTCTTGTATTCCTCAGATATGGTCAGATCATTTAAAACTTCCTCATTACTCCTAGCCCTTTTTAATAACTCACTTTGGCCCTTTCCTTGTTCGATTAAATATTTTATTTTTGAGCACGATATAATTGTTAATAGAAAAATGATTAAAGATATAATTCTTATAATAACCATGAGATACCAACAAAAAATCTTAAATTTTGATTCGCCTTAGCGATTTCAAATCCTTCAAAAAGAGTCCTTAAGCTCAGTGTTAGGAAAAATCCATTAAAAATTCGAAATTTTAAATAAAGTGCTAACTGAGTAAGATCCTGTTTTAATTCCTGATTGGGCTGAAAAACCCTAGTAACTCCTCCGTTTTGATTATCCCTAAAATCGGTATAACCGGAGTTTAAAGTAAAGCGCCGTGCCCATCCTAAACTGACCATGGGTCTGATAAAGGAGTTACTACCTGCAAAAGCTTGCCGAAGGTTTATACTAAAAGTTTGGGTTTCCACATCGGTTTTTTGGTAAACTACGCTGTTATTGCCACCTGCTTGATAATCCTGATCTGCAAGAAGAATGGATTGCCCCTGAACATAATCCAATTGGATTGCCGTAAAAGTCCAGGGTAAAAATGCTACTGAACCCAACCAATTTTTATTATAGAATTGGTTTTCATTTAAGGTTCCATAATAGTATTTTTCCCAACTGTAACTAGCATCGAGTTCAATATCCATTGCGAATGAACTTAAAGGAATCAAAAAAAGAAAAACCCTGATAATATTTTTCATGTTTTCCTTAATTCTACCTAAAACTATGCCCAACAATTTTAGTCTAGAAAAAAATACCACAATGCATTATTTGTTTTTTTGCGGACCGATAGAATTTGTGTTAGCTTGCCTGCTCCTAAACTGATTTCGACGGTATTAATAACCTAATTGAAATGGGGAGTTTTATGGAATCTGGCCTTGGAGGGCAATCTGGCCCTATTGAAGAAATAATATTAGATCCAATCACTGGAAAAAAAATAATTAAAAAAGGAACTATTTCCTTCCCACCAAGAAAAGTATTTTTTAAAACTTTTGGATGTCAAATGAACTATCATGATACCGAAAGAATGCTCTTCCATTTAAAAAGTTTAAATTTCACTCAAACAGAAGAAAAAGAAAATGCGGATCTAATACTTTTTAATACTTGTGCTATTAGAGATCTTGCCAACACTAAGTTTTATTCCAATTTAGGAGAAGTAAAAAAACTTAAAGCAAAAGACCAAAAAGTAGTGGTCGGCGTTGGGGGATGCGTGGCCCAAACTGAAGGCAAAGAATTAATTAAAAAATATAAACATTTAGATTTTGCTTTCGGAACAGATGTTATCGATTCAATTAATGATTTGGTTTATCGGGCCTATGCGGGAGAAAGTAAATTTAAAATGAATGCATGGGACAGGAGTGAGAATTTCTCCATCGAAACTAAAATCACTCATGGAAGTCCTCAGGCTTTCGTAAATATCATAAAAGGTTGTAACAAATACTGTTCTTATTGCATCGTCCCCTATACTAGAGGGAAGGAAAAATCCAGAAGGCTCGCTGAAATAGTTGAAGATGTACGGAAATTAGTAAGGTTTCAGGGGATCCAGGAAATCACTCTTTTAGGGCAAAATGTTAACTCCTTTGGTAAGGAAAATGGTGAGTCCTTGGCCCAATTAATTTTTGAATTGGACAAAATCGAAGGTTTGCAATTAATAAGATACACCACTTCTCATCCATATGATGTTACCGATGAGCTTATATATGCCCACGGAATTGCCAAAAAACTATCAAATCACCTTCATTTACCAGTTCAATCAGGGTCTAAAACTGTTCTTGAACGAATGTTGAGAGAATATACACCTGAGGCCTTTTTGGGTCTTTGTGAAAAATTAAGGGTATCCAACCCTAATATTGTTCTTTCAACGGACATCATCGTAGGGTTTCCTAATGAAACAGAAGAAGAATTTCAATGCACACTAGACTTGTTGAATAAAGCACAATTCGATTTTATTTATTCTTATGCATTTTCCCCCAGACCTGGAACCAAAGCAGCTTTAATTGAAGATACTCTTTCAGATTCAGAAAGAAATTTACGACTTAGAAAGGTTCAAAAACACCAACTCGAAATACAAAGCAAAATTAGATCCAATTTAGTGGGTCAAACCATGCGAATCTTAGTTGATGGGAATAACACCATGAAGGGTGTCCTAACTTGGAAAGGGCGTACAAATTGTAATCGAATTGTTCATTTTCACCCCGAAACAGTTGATAAAAACTATCAATGGCATTGGGTGGATGTGGAAATTACTTCCTCAACTGCATTGTCTTGTTCCGGTAGGATAAAGAAGGATTATGGCAAACTCCCCCCTAAATAAAAAAGGGGCAATTAAAATTGCCCCTTTTCTTTTTCTTTAGCTACAAGAAATTAACTACTTCTTCTTTTTAGCAGCTTTTTTCTTAGTTGCTTTTTTCTTTGCTTTTTTCTTAGCCATTTGAATCCTCCTGGGCTTTGTTTGAATAACTACTTATAGGTTAAACATAAATTTCTCTCAACGCAAATAAAAAAACCAATTTTATTGATAATCGGACATTTTTTATTTTTTATTTAGCTTTTTATTGGAAAAAATAAAAATTTTAAGCAGAAATATTAATTTTGGGGAAAATATTGGAAATGAATTTTATCATTTAAAAGGGAAACTTTTACCTTTCCCCCCTTTTCTAAATTTCCAAACATAATTTCTTGAGATAGAGGTCTGATTATTTCTTGGTCTACCAATCTTCCGATTGGCCTTGCCCCCATTTTTGGATCATACCCTTTATTAGCAAGCCATTTTTTAACCTCATTAGGTACCTCAATTTCCACGTTCTTCTCGGAAAGCCTAATCTCGAGCTGATAAAGAAACTTTTCAACTATCCTAATTATAATTTCCTCATTCAATTTGTTGAAATTAATGATTGAATCCAGCCTATTTCTAAATTCAGGCGAGAAGAAGCTTTTTATTGATTGTTCCCTTTTTGAGGAAAAATCGTCCGATTTTGTCCCAAGACCGATCAACCCTGCCTCCATTTCCTTGGCACCTGCATTGGTTGTCATTATTAAAATTACGTTTCTAAAATCCGTCATCCTGCCTTGAGAATCAGTTAAAGCACCTCTATCCATAACTTGAAGTAGGATATTGAAAATATCAGGATGTGCCTTTTCAATTTCATCTAGTAGCAAAACACAATGTGGGGTTTTTTTTATGAGATCGGTTAATTTACCCCCATCTTCATGTCCCACGTACCCAGGAGGTGCCCCAATTAATTTGGATATTGCATGTTTTTCCATATATTCGGACATATCAAACCGGACAAATTTTATGTTTAATGCCTCGGCAAGCTGGCGAGATAACTCGGTTTTTCCAACCCCTGTTGGTCCTGTAAATAAAAAACAGGCCATAGGTTTTTCACTTTCACGAAGCCCTGCCCTGGAAAGGATAATTGCATCAGAAAGTTTTTCGATTGCATGGTCCTGACCAAAAATAAGGAGCCTTAGACTTGCCGACAGATCCTTTAACCGGTCCTTCTCAGAAAGTGTTACAGTTTTAATTGGGACTTCTGCGAGAGCAGACACTATATGTTCTACATCACCAACTGTTACTATTCTGCGTTTTTTTGTTTCAGGTAATAGGTTGATATACGCCCCAACTTCATCCAAAATATCAATCGTTTTGTCGGGTAGTTTACGATCAGGAAGGTATCTCTGGGATAACTCAATGGCCGTTTTTAAAACATTATTTGAATATTTAACGCCATGGTGGGATTCAAACTTAGGCCTTAAGCCCTGTAAAATTTTGTAAGTATCTTCAATAGTGGGTTCTTTTATATCAATTTTTTGAAATCTCCTATTAAAGGCCTGATCTTTTTCAATGAACTTTCTGTATTCTTCAAAAGTGGTGCTACCTAAGCATCTAATTAATCCATTTGAAAGTGCGGGCTTTAAGAGATTGGAAGCATCGATAGTGCCTCCTCCCGTTGAACCGGCACCCATGATTGTGTGAATTTCATCAATAAAAAGTATTGAGTCCTCTCCCTTTTCCTTTTTTGCTATAAGTTCTTTAATAACGCCTTTTAAACGATCTTCAAAATCTCCCCTGAATTTTGTTCCTGCAAGAAGAGATCCGATATCTAAAGCATAAATTGTTGTATTCTCCAAAAATGAAGGGATAGATTTATTTACAATGGCCCATGCCAATCCCTCTGCAATTGCAGTTTTTCCAACTCCAGCTTCACCAACGAGAATAGGATTATTTTTTCTTCTTCTACAAAGTATTTGATAAATTCGTTTAAGTTCTTCTTTTCTTCCAATAAGTGGGTCAATTTTATTTTGTTTTGCCAATAAATTAAGGTTTATCGCAAAATCTGCCAATGGAGATTTTTCTCTTCCTACTCCGACTTCTTGGGCTTCCTCAGTACTAATGGCCACTTCAGTTTCGTTATTTACTGGTTTGTCGATACTATGAGCAATTTTTTTTATTACTTCAAATTTATTAATTCCCTCTTTCTCCAATAGAAAAACGGCAAAACTTTCCTTTTCCTGAAACATTGCTACTAATAAATTTATTCCCCTTATTTTTTTCTTGTTTGAAGATTGAACATGAACGGCAGCTCTTTGGATGACCCTTTGAAGCCCTAGAGAAATCTCCGGCTGGTATAAAATCCCGCTATCCTTTGCTATATTTCTAATTTGCTCATCCCCAAACTGAACTTTAGATAACTCATCAATTTGTTCGGAAGTTAAAATGGAAAATTTTTCCTTTTGATTCAAAAAATCCTCCAACTCCCCCTTTATTTGATTAATATCAACACCGCACTGTCTAATTATTTCGGAGACTTGATCATCTTGTAAAAGGGCCCAAAGAACCCCCTCCAAGGTTAAAAATTCATGATGAAGTTCATTTGCTTTTTTTATAGCGTTGTTAAAAATGATATTCAAACTTTGGCTTATCATAATTTTATTCTATTCCTCTTCAAGTGAGCATTGTAAAGGGTGACCGTTTTGAGTCGCTGCCCTTCTCACTTGATCGACTTTTGTTTCGGCAATCTCAAAAGTATAAATTCCGCAAACTCCAATACCCTCGTTGTGTACTTTTAACATTATTTTTTCGGCGTCCTCAGAAGTTTTGGCAAAATACCGTTTTAAAACATATAAAACAAATTCCATGGTCGTATAATCATCATTATGAAGAAGGACTTTAAAAAGTTTGGGTATTTCCACTTTTTCCCTAACATCAGTAACTACCCCCCCTTCAGAATTAGAATCATTACTATCCACACCAGAACTTAAGATGGGGTCAAAAATTTTAATGTCAATCCCTAAAAAAGCCTTCATATCTAAATATTCCAATAGGTTATGGCCTTCCGCCTCCAACTAATATATTAACATAACTATAAAACATAGGTATTTTAAACCCTTTTAGATATCCTAAAATTAGGAAGTTTATGAAGTTTTTCGACCTTTTTAAACCCAGAGATTATGGTTCATCAATTAATAATTATGGAACCCTATATGATAAGTTATCAACTTCCCTTGGCAAAAATAACCAAATTGAAATCCTAAAATGCGCATGTATTGCTGGTTTAATGGCCAGAGTTGCATATATTGATTTTAAGGTTAACCCTAAAGAAAAAATATTTATTTTATCTGCTTTGAAAAATTGGACTAATTTTACAGAAATAGAAATCAACCTGATTTCGGAAATTGCTATTGAACAAATAAAAGACCTAGCAGGGCTTGAAAACCACAAATATTGCCATTATTTAAACGAAATTTTGGACAATGATGAAAAATATGAACTACTTGAATCCCTTTTCGCATTAGCTGCAAGTGATGAAACCGTCCAAATAAATGAAATTGAAGAAATTAGATTAATTTATAAAAGCCTACGATTAGAACATAAACACTTTGTTTCAGCACAGGCTACAGTTTTAAAAAATATGGGTTCACTAAAAAATTAAGCTGCTTTTTTCCTAGGTTTTTTCTTTTTTAGACTGGCCTCCTCGGCCAATTCATCTAGCGCCTCTTCTCTCCCCTTGTTATATTTAAAATCGGGTTTTTGCTGATGGATAGGATTTTTCCACTTTTCTTTTTGTTTTTTCAATTGAATTTGAACTTTATTTATAACTTTGTCTAAAGCATGATAAAGATTTTTATCCGAAGCCTTTGCATTAATTCTAAAAGTTGGGCCCTCCAAAGTAATTTCAGCAAAATGAGCTATATCATTTGAAAAACAAATCCACTGTATGGAAGATCGACCCTCCAAAAATTTTTCTAATTTCAGGGATTTTTTTTCTATCCTGGAATCTAGTGAGGGAGTGTGATCAATATTTTTAAAGGTAATTTTAATGTCCATGGTACTTCTCCTTATTTTTCTATTTTTCCAACTTTCTTTCATTCGATGGAGGAATTTCCAGTTCCTCCCTATATTTTGCAACAGTTCTTCTTGCCACAGTAATTCCTTCCCTTTTTAAAAGGTCAGACAATTTTTGATCTGAGAAGGGTCGTTTTTTGCTTTCTAGTCCTATCAAGTTTTTAATTTTGAATTTTAAAACCTCACTCGAAACATCATGCCCATCGTGGGAACCTATCCCAGCTTTAAAAAAGAATTTTAGTTCGTAAACTCCCAATGGGGTTTGTATAAACTTGTTCGTTGTTACTCTAGAAACGGTTGATTCGTGCACTCCTACCTCTTCGGCAATAACTTTTAGAGTTAAAGGTTTAAGATTTCCTGGGCCTTTTTTGAAGAAATCTTGTTGATATTTGACTATTGCCTCTGCAACTAAAAAAATTGTGCTTTGCCTTTTGTTGATTGAATTGATAAACCATTCTGCATTCTTTAATTTTTCCTTAATGTAATTTCTTAGATTTTGATCCTTCAAGTTTTCATTTTTTTTTGCTGGTTTTATTAAACTTAGGTAAGTTTTGGATATATTTAGTTTGGGAATACCGTCATCGTTAATTTTTACCTTAAAGTCCCCTCCCACTTCATAAACAAAAACATCCGGGATAATATATTGGGTTTCGAAGGGGGCTATTAAAAGTCCTGGTTTTGGATAAAGCTGATTTAAGAGGTCTGCAGAATTAATTACTTCTGCCTCGGTTTTTCCACAACTATTTGCTATAACGTCAAATTTTTTATTTTCCAAATCCTTAAGATGAAATTTGATTATTTTTTCCAATAGTGGAGATATAATTCCTAAAATGTTCGCTTGGACTAAAAGGCATTCCTTTAAATCCTTTGTACCACAGCCAATGGGATCTAACTTTTGAATTCTTTCTAAAACTAAAAGAACCTTCTCAGGCCTGGTTTGAACCTCTTTGGCAATTTCTTCAGATGAAATTTCCAAATACCCCTCATCGCTAATATTTCCAATAATAAAATCGGCAATTTTCCAGTCCTCAGGGGTAAGTTCTTCCATCCTTAATTGCCAAAGAAGATGTTCCGCCAAAGTTATTCCTTGGGAAACTATATTTTCATAAGAGAAACTTTCCTCCCTATCCACTTGCCCCGAGGTGGAGATTGGTTTGGAATCTCCACTGGCCTCCATATAACCTTGCCAATCAAAAGATTCATTGTTTTTTTCAAAAAGATTTTTTTCCAAAAGTTTATCCGGGTCGGTTTCTATTGTGCCTTTTTCAAGGGAAGCATTGTATATATCTTCTTCTTTTGGAGATTCTCCATCTGAATTCCTTGAATCTTCTAAAAGAGGATTTTCAATTAATTCATTGGAGATAAGGTCGGTAATTTCAGAATGATTTAAAGTAAGCATTTTGATAGACTGCTGCAATTGAGGAGTCATCATCAAATTTTGGGTTTGCTTAAGGTTCTGAGATAATTTAATCGCCATGTTTTATGCGCCTAAATTTTAAAATCTTCCCCTAGATAGTGCTTTTTCACTCTATCGTCATTTATTATTTCACGTGGAGTTCCTGAAACAATTAACTCGCCTTCACTCATGATATAGGCCCTGTCTACTATTTCCAAAGTTTCCCTTACATTGTGGTCTGTAATTAAAACCCCTATATTTCGCTTCTTTAAATCCAATATAAATTTTTTTATTCCAGAAATGGCCTGCGGATCAACCCCAGCGAAAGGTTCATCTAGAAGTATAAATTTAGGTTCAAGGGCCAAAGTTCTGGCTATTTCCACTCTCCTTCTTTCTCCCCCAGATAATGACTTCCCCTTTGAGGTTTCAATTTGCTTAAGTCCAAAATCCTTTAAAAGGGACTGAAGAAGGGTTAATTTTTTAAATTTTGATAAATCGCGATTTTCCAAGGCACAATAAATATTTTCCCAAACCGTAAGGTCTCTAAAAATTGAGGCTTCTTGCGGAAGATATCCAATTCCCTTTTGTGCCCTTACATGAATTGGGAAGTTTGTTAAATTCTCCCCTTCCAATGATATTTTTCCTGAATCGGCTTTGATAAGACCAACTATCATATAAAAACATGTCGTCTTACCTGCACCATTTGGCCCTAAAAGACCAACTACTTCCCCATTTTGCACGGAAAGACTCACACCATTTACAACCTTCCTCGTCTTGAAGGTCTTTGATAAATCACTCACTGTCAGGAAAGTTTTTTCCATCAGAATCCTTTTGTATTTTTAAGGTTGTATTCGCCTCTTCGACCTCAACAACATTACTGTTTTCCCTTACGATAATTCTAATTCCTTTAATTATTTCGTTCTCCTGAAAAACCCTTGGGTATCCAGTGAGGATTAACTTGCCTTCATCTGGAAATCCTTCCATTTTTTCTGCAAATGCCTTTCTCTCAAATTCCTTTCCTTTCCCCACTATTTTTTCAACTAGTTTCACATCGTCATTTAGAACAAAATAGTTGAGTTTATTTTGTGTATTCAAATAAATCTGCCCATTTCTTGAACTAGCAGAGAATGGTTTTCTCTTAAATAAAACATTTCCAATTAAATTAATTCTTTGGTCCTGGAAAAAATAATCCAATAAATCGGTTTGAAAATTTATTCCTTCTCGGTAAGCCTCCCTTCTTTGAATAAAACCAACTATGTTCTCTTTAAAACTTGTAATTTTTCTTTTGGGAAAATGATTAAACTTTGAAGCGGTAATTTGTATCCTATCTTTAGTTTTGGGTAATATCCCATTTAGAAGTACATCTCCTTCACCAAAAATTTCATCTTTGTTCATTTTATATATAACTTGATTCGCCCTTAGAGAAGAATCCCTTTCCTCAATTAATACTGACCCATTAAGCCTCATTTCAGATTTTTTTTTGTAATAATATCCTGTTTCTGCAGAATAATTTATCGGTCCCCTCTCTAAGTTAAATGACTTTCCTTTTGGTTTATTGAGTTCTGCATCATCTGTTACCAAATTCACTCTCGCCAATTCTGAGGAAATAAAAAAGGATGGTGCTCCTTCCTTTAGGTGAAATATTTGAGGCATTACTAGTTCACCATATCTTGAGAATGGACTCTTAAGAATCTTCCCACTGTTTTCAAAAATTAAAGAAGGATTTCTTTTCTGCAAAGTGGCTTTAAAAATTATTAAGCAACAAAATAGAAAGAAAAAAGCTATCGGGTAAATTTTATTTTGAGCCATCACTTGAGTCCAAATATACCTTAAATTGATCCCTTTATAACCTTATAGCAGACCAATGGCTAAATGCAAAAATTAATGCGCTTTCGGTTTTACTTCTCCTAAATCGCTATGATAACCTGTTATTTTTTCGTAAAATATTCCTAACTATTAAAGGGATTTTTGTGTCCAGGGAAACAATAAAATCCATTGAAAAACTCATTAGTCAGAACCTCAAGCTGACTCCAATGATTGAACAATATTACAATATAAAACTTAAAAATCCCGACCTGCTCCTTTTTTATAGAATGGGTGATTTTTATGAACTATTTTTTAATGATGCAATGGAAGTCTCTAAGCTCTTAAATATTACTCTAACCCATCGAGGAAAAATAGGAATAGAATCTATCCCCATGGCAGGAATTCCTCATCATGCCGCTAGCTCCTATTTGGACAGATTGACTTCAATGGGCCTTAAAGTGGCTATTTGCGAACAAACCGAGGACCCTAAAAATGCGGTTGGAATTGTAAAAAGAGATATTTCTCAAATTGTAAGTCCTGGAATGCCATACGATTTGGATAAAGCAGACTTAAAAGAAAACCATTTTATGGCTTGTGGAGGAACTTCAAAAGGTAGATTTCAATTGGTATTAATCGATTTTACTAATGGTACATTTCTTGGAGATCATTTCACTTCATCTGAAGATTTTATCGAAAAGCTGAATAAATTAAAACCAAAGGAATATATAACTTTTAAAGGTCAATGGGATAAATTCCCTATTATTTCTAAATTTCTAGAAAAATCGGGAATGGTTAAAACTTATATCCTCCCTGAATATTTTGATAATAAAAACAGCGAAATCTATATTGAAAAACTTATTCCTTTTTATAAAAGGGATAAAATTTTAAATTCTTATCCAGATATTTTAAATCCTTTGGGGGCGCTTTCCTACCTAATAGCCTCAACCCAAAAAGTGGATTCACTTATTCATTTAAAGCCTTTCAGAATTACCCAAAATGGCGAATACCTTCGTGTTACCTTACCTACTTTAATAGGCCTTGAAATAATCCCTAGTTCAAAAGAAAAATATAAAGAATCACTATTAGGTTTTTTTGACAAAACTAAAACCTCAATGGGGACCAGACTACTTAAGGAATTTTTCCTAAATCCAATCTTGAGTTATGAGATTTTGGAACAGAGACAAAGACTAATTTCTTATTTAATGGGAGAGGGCGAGTTTCTATCTGAAATAAGACAAATCCTTTCAAATACCAAAGACCTTGAAAGGATTATGGCCAAATTGTCTGCCAAGAAAGCCAATTCCGATGATCTATTAAATATTGCAAACACAATTTTGACTTTTTCCGTCATCAAAGAAAAAGTCACTCAAATACCAAATAAAGTTTTACCAAAAATTTCAAAATCTGATTTTGAATTATTAGAGGTGGCTTCAAAAAAGCTACTGTCTGCACTAAATGGTGAGCCAGGAGCTTCCCTTGATAAAGGAAATTTAATTAATCCTGGTTTTTGTAAAAACAGAGATGAACTTTTTTTCATTGAAGAATCATCAAAACAAAAACTTGAACGAATAGAAAAAAAATATAAAACCCAAACGGGTATCTCAAAACTAAGAATTAAATCCAATAATATTTTCGGATACTTCATAGAAATTCCTAAAGCCCAGGCATCCAAAATCCCAGTTTTTTTCCAAAGGAAACAGACTCTTGTAAACTGTGAACGATTTACCACTTCAGAATTATTAAAATTTGAAGAAGAAATATTTTCGGCAAAAGAGAACCTTCTGCAACTGGAAAGTAAAATTTACCAAGATCTTATTGATGAGGTTTCTAATTGCATATTGGCCCTTCAAAAAGTCGCAACATTGATAGGAACCTTGGATGTATTCCAATCGCTTGCCTTTATTGCTCTACAAGAAGATTTTAAGGCCCCCAAAATTATACCAGATAAAAAAATATTTAATGTTAAAGGGGCTTGGCACCCTCTGGTCAAAAACTTTATCTCTGAAAAATTTATTAGCCATGATTTATTTTTAAACGATGAAACTTATTTTGGCCTTTTAACCGGGCCCAATATGGCTGGAAAAACAACTGTCATGAGAGAAATGGGAATAATCCAATTTTTGGCCCAAATTGGAAGTTTTATCCCAGCAAAATCGGCAGAATTAGGACTTTGTGATTTTTTATTTTCTAGAATGGGTGCTTCAGACGATATCAGCAAAGGCCAATCAACATTTATGGTAGAGATGTCTGAAACCTCAGAAATTATCCGTCACTCAACTCAAAAATCTTTCATAATTCTCGATGAGGTTGGACGAGGCACCTCAACTTTTGATGGTCTAAGTATTGCGTGGTCCCTAGTTGAACACCTAATTAGAAAAACAAAGGCCACAACCTTATTTGCCACCCATTATCATGAACTAATTGAGGTTATTGAAAGGGAAAAAGGTGGAAAAAATCTCACTGTTGAAACAGTAGTGGAAAAAGGAGATGTGAGGTTTTTATATAAACTAATCGAATCAGGAGCTGCCCAAAGTTATGGGATTTATGTTGCAAAACTTGCAGGTCTTCCCAAAAGCATCCTAAAACGTGCCCAAGAAATTCTTTTTTCACTGGAAAAAGATTCTATAAAAAACAATAAGTCTCAAAAACAACTTCCAACACAACTTTTTCTTTTTGAAGACTCTCCTACTGTAACGCCTATTCCTAAATATCTTAAGGATTTGGAGGATGAAATTTTCAATATAGACCCTTTAAGAATTACCCCCTTGGAAGCCTTGCAAACCCTTCATAGCTTAAGAGAAAACCTGCCTCCTCAATAATTATATTAAAATTGCCGAAAATACCTATCTAATGAGTAGGATTTTAAATAAAAGAATATTTGCCTTTTTCGTTGATTTAGGAGTCATTTACTTTCTAAAATTTTTTTCATTAATTTTGTATTTGAAGACAATCGGCTTTTTTTTAACCGCCCTACCTATTGAAAATAAAGAAAAATTATTTACCAATATAAACTTGCTCAACAATTATTTGTTTATTGTTATATTTACAGGTTATTTTTTGTCCTGCTTTTTCATTACAAACGGAAGAACTCTAGGAAAGTTTCTTTTCAATTTGAAATTAGTAACTTCAGGAGAAGACGAAACAGCACTGGACCAATATTTAATTAGGACTTTTACATATCTTTTCTGTTATTTAAACGGAATATTCCTTCTATTAATTCCATTAGTTACAAAAGATGAAAAGGGTCTCCCTGATTGGTTATCTGGAACTATGGTGACTAATGACAATGAGAAAAGAATTAAACAATCAGAATATAACCAAAATGAGGCATTTAATCTTAAAAGAATCTTATAAAATTATACGTCCCACTTGAAATGTAATTCGGCTAATTGGTTCTCACTAACTCCCGAGGGGCATCCTGACATTAAATCATTAGCAGAGGTAGTTTTGGGAAAAGCTATCACATCACGAATGCTGTCGGATTTTGCAAGCAACATAATAATTCTGTCGAACCCAAAAGCTATTCCGCCATGAGGAGGAGTACCATATCTTAGCGCCTCGATGAAAAATCCAAATTGTTTGTTAGCGTCTTCTGGAGTAAATCCCAATACTTTAAACATTTTATCTTGGACATTAGAATCAAAAATTCTAAGAGAGCCACCTCCAATTTCATAACCGTTACAAACCACATCATAGGCTTCTGCCATTACATTTTTAAGGGGCCCATTTCCATCAAAGGGATCGGAATTTTCAAATATTTCCACGTGCTCCTTTTTTGGCATGGTAAATGGATGGTGGACTGCCATAAATCGTTTCTGGTCCCTATCCCACTCAAGTAATGGAAAATCGTTTATCCAAAGAAATTTATATTCGTCTTTTATAAGTTTAAAAATTTCACCGACGTGCCTTCTAATAGCATCGGCACTTGCATTACAAATTCCGTGATTGGCGTCAGCAATAAATATCCAGGTACCATCGCCTTTTTGGCCTGATCTTTCTTCAAGTTTTATTAAAGTTTCAGAATTAATATATTTTGATATTCCTCCCTTTAATTCTTTTCCTTCAATCTTAAAAAATGCCACTCCTTTTCCGCCAAATGGTTTTACAATTTCCACAAATCCATCAGTGTCCTTTCTGGAAAATTCTCCATTTTCTTTTGGAACAAAAATGGCCTTTACTAATCCTTTACTTTCAGCAATGGAAGAAAAAACTTTAAATTCGGATCCCAAGAAAATTTCACTAACTATATGATGTTTTAAACCAAATCTTAGGTCAGGTTTATCACATCCATATGTATCCATGGCCTCTTTGTAGGACATAGTAGGCATTTCAAAACTTTCATCAATCCCAAAAACTTTACCCAACAATTTTTTTGAAAGATTTCTTATATATTCTTGAGAAATAAATGAAGCTTCGATATCAATTTGTGTGAATTCTGGTTGCCTATCGGCACGCAAATCCTCATCCCTAAAACATTTTGTAATTTGGTAATACCTATCCAACCCACCAATCATTAAAAGTTGTTTAAGTGTTTGAGGGGATTGGGGAAGTGCATACACTTTCCCAGGATGAACTCTTGAGGGAACTATATAGTCTCTAGCGCCTTCAGGAGTTGATTTATAAAGTATTGGAGTTTCTACTTCGGTGAATCCCTCTCCTGATAAAACACTCCTAGCTAAAAAAGCTGCAACTGATCTTAGTTTTAAAATATTCTGAAGTTTTGGTGTTCTTAAATCTAAATAACGATATTTCAATTTAAGGTCTTCTGTTGCCTGAGTCTGACCCATGGGAAGAAATGGAATTCTGTCGATATCAGATTGTGAGAGTATTCTAAATTCCTCAACTTGAACTTCAATTTCCCCCGTTTCCATTTTTTCATTTTTTGCACTATCAGGCCTCTTACATACCTTTCCCTTTGCCCAAACAACTGATTCCAAAGAAGATTTTTTCAGAATTAAGATATCCTCTTTAAAATTCTCAAATCCTAATTGAGTTATTCCAAATTTATCCCTAAGATCAATAAAATGGAGTCCACCTAAATCCCTATATTTGTTCACCCAACCGCAAAGGATAACTTCCTGGCCTAGACTTTCTTTTCTCAATTCGCCACAGGTATGAGTTCTAAGTAGCCCCTTTAAATCCTTCATTTTTTCTCTCTTTATTTCTTTGTCTTTTCTATTACTTTATAATAGGGGTGCTTATAACATTTAAATTATGATAAGACATTTCAAAACCCTTCTCCTTGCCCTGATTACCCTTACAAGTTTGGTTTCTTGTCGTAATGATGCTATAAGCCAAAAGCACCCTTCATCAATTGAAGATATTAGAGAACTTAAAATTGAGAATTCTAAGAAGATTGCCCTGGATATTAAACTTGCCATTGGACCTTACGAAACCTCTTTGGGTCTAAGTGGAGTTTTACCTGACCAGTTTAAAGAGACTAATGGCCTGTTTTTTTTCTTTTTTAGTGATGAGGATCGAACCTTTTGGATGGCTGATACCTTCTTCAATTTGGATATTATTTTTTTGGATGAAAATTTAAAGGTTTTGCATATTGAAAAAAATATTCCTGCCCATCCCGGTAGAAGTGAGAAGCCTCCTATCCCCAGGACCCCTATTATAAAATGTCGGTATGTTTTAGAAATAAAAGCAAATGCTCCTTTTGGAAAAGGATTAAATGTAGGGGATACGCTTTTACTTAAATCGAATTATTCTTTAGCGAAAATTAGGGAGTTTATTTTAAAAAATTATTATTAGATTTTATTTTTCGGTTCAGGTAAAACAATAATAAATTCGTCCTCGGCAATAAAACCTAAATTATTTCTCACCAAAGATTTTTGATAAGTCATATCTCTTTCAATTCTCTCAATTTCTTTTTTAAGTTTTTTATTTTCAAACACTTGTTTATCTAAGGTATCCATCTTTTCTTGAACTTTTTTTCTTCTAAAATAATATTCCAATACTCCTCTTTCAGCAAAAACAAGTCGGAGAAATAAAACGATACTAAATATCCACATTAGTTTTACTACATACCCTAAAAAATTTGCTTTAAAGTTTTCCCATTTAGATTTTGCAAGTTTTACGCCTCCCAATCCCAAATTGGGGATGGTTAATTTATTTACATCTAAACCTCTTTCACTTGAATAAGGAGAACTGGTTGTTTGAACAGGTGAACTCGGTACTTGTCTTGAGGGCTGTAAAATTAAATTTGGAGTTAACGGTGCTTTTAATTGTTTTAATTTCTCTTCTATTGAGATTGAAGGCCTATTTATAGGGCCTTGTGGAAGATTTATACCTTTATCACTAAGATTATTTAAAAAATCAGAACCATTTTCCTTTTGAGTTTTTTCAAGCTGTTTTAACCTGTTTCTTTCTATTGCCCTTTGCAAGGCGGAACTTCCAATCGATGACTCGGTTTTATTATTTAAATCCTCAGAATTGATGTTACTGCGCCCGACTAATAGACTCAAGTTTTACTTCCTGTAAGAATTAATAGCATCCTGCTATTACTCCATTCTAACACTACGCAAATTCAAAACAAGATTTTTTTAATTCAGATTATTTTTGATTTTAAGCCAAAAGTCTCGGATGGCAGATATTTCGTTAAAAAAATTTAAATGTTGGGGACCAAGATAGGCCCCAAAATATTCTCCAATTTCTTCTTCCATACTTCCTTGATAAAACAAGTTCTTAAGTGCCTGAAAAAAGAAATTTTTCTTTTCTTTTACCCTTAGACAAAACGATATTTCATTACAATAAAACTCTTCTATGGGAAATAAATTTACAAGTTTAAAAACTATCTCATTAAAAATTCTTTTTGCCTTTTTTGGATCACCCAGAGGGCCTAGATTAATTATATTTTCCATCAT
>Ga0180061_1000064_pt1 | contig 18597 bp, 30 predicted proteins | sample EasRivT27_16_10D_FD_121769 | JGI IMG/M metagenome (GOLD analysis project Ga0180061, IMG submission 121769) | Soil microbial communities from meander-bound floodplain in the East River, Colorado, USA - East River metaG ERMLIBT27_16_10D | ecosystem: Environmental > Terrestrial > Soil > Floodplain ...
ATGCCGCTGCCGAAGTCTCAGGGCGAGGAGCGGGAGCGCGGGAGCGACTATTACGAGCTGACGGGGACGGAGAAGCCGGTGACGAAGGCGGAACAGGCCGCGCCGGCCGCGCCGCCGCCGGCCCCGGAGACCGCGCCGGCTGAACCCGCGCCCGCCCCGGCTGAACCCGCCGAGCCGAAGGCGACCGAGACGAAGGCCCCGGCGAAGAGCGCGAAGTAGGAGGCCCCGATGCCGGCGACCGACGACTTCTCCAGCTACTCCAACGGCCCCTCGGATCCGGGCGAGCACCTGGCCATCCCCACCTTCAGTGACAGCACGGACCTCGCGAACGTCTCGCGCCTGCTGCTCTGGGTCGCGGCCGGCGCGGTGCGGGTGACGACGGTCGGGGGCGAGACGGTGACGATCCCCTCCCTCGCCGCCGGCACGCAGCTCGCCCTGCGCGTGACGCGGGTGTGGAGCACCGGCACGACGGTGACGGCCGGCAATCTGCTGGTGGTGTGGTAATGGACGCCGCGCGCCACTGGCATCCGGGGATCCCCCCTGAGTTCAGGAACCAGGTCGTGACCGGGGACGCGCGGGAACTGGCGGAACGCCTGCCGGATGCGAGTGTGGACCTGATCTTCTGTGATCCTGTGTACGACCGCCTGGAGGATTACTACTGGCTCGGCCGGACGGCTTCCCGCCTCCTGAAGCCCGGCGGCTCGTTGCTCGCGTGGTCTAATGGTCGCTGGCATCGCCCGAACGCAAACGCGCTGGAACAGGCAGGGCTCACCTATCGCTGGGAGTTCGCCTACGTCATCACGACCGGCGCCGCACCGATGAACGGGAAGATCATCGCCAAGACCAACCGGCTGCTCTGGTTTGATCTCGGCAGGCAGAGCCGGATGGAAGGCTATCTCGCGGACGGGTATGCAGGGGTGGCGTGGTCGCGTCCCCACAGCCACAATCACCGCTGGACCAAGAGCCCGAAGTTCACCGCGCAGGCCCTACTGGCGTTCTCGTCGCTGGATGCGACCGTATTCGATCCCTTCACGGGCGGGGGCACCGTCCCGGCGATCTGCCGGCAGTTCGGCCGGAACTTCGTGGCCTTCGAATGGGACCCGGAGACCGCGACCCTGGCCCGCGAGCGGGTGCGCCTGACGCCCATTCCGCTCCTGCTGCCGGAACCGGAGCCGCCTCTCCGCCTGCCCTTCGAGGTGCCGGCCTGATGCCGGTCATCGGGATCGGGATCGGGGTCTGCTACCGGGGCAGCAACCCCGGCGGCGCCGCGCCGGAGCCGCCGGCCTGGTCGCCCCTGGAGCTCTCGCCGGTCCTGTGGCTGAAGGCGGACGCCGGCACCTTTCAGACCAGCGGCGGGATCGCCGCCCTGGCCTACGCGGACCCGGTCGGGGAGTGGCAGGACCAATCCGGTCTCGGCCATCACGTCACGGCGCCGACCGAAGCGAAGCGGCCCGCGCTGATTACCGGCGCGCAGAACGGCTTGCCCGGCATCCGGTTCGACGGGGTGGACGATCACCTCCGCGCCCTCTTCACCGGCAACCAGCCGTTCACGCGCTTTTTCGTCCTCAAGAACCGCAGCGCCGCGGACGGCAACCACGTGATCTGTTCGGGCGGGACGGCGGTGTCCTATCTCTACTACTCCGGGGCAACGACGCTCACGCTCTCGGCGGGCGCGTCCCTGTCCACCGCCGCGTCCGCGAGCGCGGTCCTGATCGCCCGCGCGACCTATAACGGGGCCGCGTCGAAGATCGGGGTCAATGCCGGCACGGTGACGACCGGCGCCGGGGGGGCGGGCAGCCCGGGCGGCCTGACGCTCGCCGCCGACGAGGCGGGCCTGTATCTCTCGGACCTGGACCTGTTCGAGGTCCTGGTCTTTCCGAGTGCGGTGGCCGATGCCGACGTGACGCTGACCCTCGGGTATCTCAACGGCCGGTGGGCGATCTATTAGAATGGCAACCTTACACGTCCATCGCCTGGTCTGGTGTGTTCCCTCCGCGAGTATGGCGGCCGTGGGAAGCTGGTATCAGGGGGCGATTGATAGCAGTGATGATGGCTCGACGTGGCCCGCTCTCAATGCCACGGGCCTGATGAGCGACCCGGAAAGCCATCGGTGGTCGAACGGATCTTTCACCGAGCCGCAAGCGCGGACCATCATCGTCCGGGTCTGCAACCTCGCCGGCGTCACCCCGCCCACGCTCGCGCAGTGGAACGGCTGGACGAAGCAGCAGAAGTACGCGTGGCTGCGGACGGTCCAGAGCCAGCTCTATACGAACTCCGGCATCTGGATCGATCTCGCGGACAATGAAGCCACCTGGGATGACCCCGCCGCGATCATTCTGGCGCCGCTCAATTTAAAGGTCCGACAAGCCCCGCTAGGAGCAACCCCCTGATGGCGTTGGCGCGACCCGTCGAGCTCAACCACCTCTTCCAGGACGTGGCGATTGTCAACCCGCAGCTGGGCGAGGTCCTCGTCCGGGGCGCCACGCACTGGACCAACGGCGCGGCCGCCGCCGGGATGACGGGCGGGCCGATCAATGCGAAAGACAAAGGCGCCCTCGGGGTCGGCGGCGGGAATGCCCCGGAGCAATTCATCACCCAGGAGGACATCGACGCGCACCCGGAATGGTTCGACGGGGCGGTGTGCCGCTACCAGGTCGGCTATCCGTACTACCTGTCGGACACCTGGGACTTCGTGGGCATCCAGGAGGCGATCTATGCCGCCTATGGCGGGCCGGGGGCCAAGCACGGCCTCGCCAACGCCGATCTCAACCGCGAGGTCTTCATCCCGGCGGGGGACTACCGGGTCAACCGGGCGCTGCAGTTGAACAATGCCATCGGGGTGATCCTGTCCGGGGCCGGGCGGTTCTCCACCTCGATTTACATCGCCCAGCCCGATCAGCCGGTCCTGGAAACGAATATGTCCTATTCGGTGATCCGGGGCATCTACTTCGGCTACGGGGCCGGGACGCCCTGCACGGTCCCCACGGCGCTCGTGGAATGGGTCTGGGGCGCGGAGACGCCGGCCGCCGGGCTGGCGCAGCTCTCCGTCTATGACTGCATCTACCACGGGGGCGGTTACGCCAACGTCATCGGGTTCCGGGTGGCGCGGGACCTGATCCAGGGCGACAACGTCATCCACCATAACTGCTTCTTTGCGAGCTGCTACTACGCGGCGTTCGCGACGGGCAGCGGCGCCTTCAACGCGCTGAACATGGCGTTTGTCGCCTGCAACTGGCAGAACTGTTACCAGCAGGGCATCCTCGTCTACGGCGGGAACGTGATCCTCCACGATTGCTCCTTCCAGAACGGCGCCCTCGGGGCCGCGACCCCGCAGACCGGGTTTGATATCACCCTGCTCAGCAACGCCGCCAACTCCTGCTCCATCATCAACGGCTGCCGGAGCGAGAGCCAGCGGTTCCTCCACGCGGACAGCTACCACAACATCGACATGCGGGGCTGCGCGAACGTCGTCTCGCCGGCGCCGTGGGCGGCCCTGACGGCCTATGGCGTCGGGGACATCCGGGGCGCCGTCGCCCACGAGGACGGGCGGCCCTACATCTGCGTCACGGCGGGCACGAGCGGGGCGACGGAGCCGGTCTGGGACGGCACGACGGGCATTGCGGACGGCAGCGTCGTCTGGGACGTTTACAACTACAACATCCTCGAATTCGACCACGGGACGATTGAGAACTGCTCGCTGCCCTGGGGCCGCGTGACGATCGGGTCCGTGACGCCCGTCCGGATCGTGAACAACATCTTCAGCCGGGACGATTGGCTCTATCAGGCGACGGCGCCGGCCGAGACCCGGCTCGGATTACCGACGCACAACAATCTCCTGTGCGGCAACCAGGTCGTCCACGGCGGCGGGATCAGCCAGGGGGAAATGGTTCCCTACTCGCTGCCGACCTACGGCGCCGAGCCGGACCACCTGGAAGCCTACTCCCACTACTACCTGCCGCCGACGACGCCGCTCCTGTGGACGCGGAACGGGCACCGGTCGGGCACGGCGCACCGCTGCGCGCGGGACGTGGGCTTCTGGCCCCCGAAGGGGCACTATGCGGACGGGACGAACGAGGACCTCTCGACGAACGTGGCGGGCATCCTGAACGCCCTCGGCCCGCGGCACGCGGCGGAGACGGCGAACCTGGCGGGCACGGACCTGCTCCTCCAGGGGGGCCTGGGGAGAGGGACGGGCGCCAGTGGGCTCATCCGGCTGCGGACGGCGGCGCCGGGGACGGCGGGGAGCGACTTGAACCTGCCGGGAACGCTCGACGCGCTGGCGATCAGCCACGCGCGGGTCATGGCGGGCGTGTACGTGACCCTGCGGCACGTCACGCAGCCCCAGGAGGACGCGCTCACGGGGATGCGGCCGGGCGATCAGGTCTGGAGTGTCACCCGGTCCCGCACGCGGGTCTGGAACGGCTTCACCTGGGAGGACGCCTCGGCCGGCACCATCACCTGGGACCCCACCGAGTTCGGCGCGGACCTCCAGGCGTGGTGGACGGTGGACGATCCCGCGACCCTGTTCCAGAACAGCGCCCTGTCCACGCCGGCCGTCGCGGACACGGACCCCATCGGGGGCATCGCGGACAAGTCCGGGAACAGCCGGCCGCTCCTCCAGGCGACGGCGGGGGCGCGGCCCCAGCTCAAGCTCGCGCTGGCCGCGGGCCGGCCGGTGGCCCGCTTCGACGGGGTGGACAACTTCCTCCAGACCGCCAACTTCGACCGCTACACGACCCCGAATACGCTGGTCATCGTCTTCCGGTGCACCAACACCGGCTATATCATCAGCCCGGCGAATGGATTAGCGGGCGAGCTGATCCAGATCGGCGCGGGCGTGCAGTTCGGGTTCGGGGACGGGGGGGCGAACCGGCAGGTGAATGGCGACGCCGCCACGCAGTTCGGGACGATCATCGCCACCTATGCCGGCACCGCTTCGGAGGTGTGGTTGAATGGAACGGTCGGCTTCGGGGCCACCCTCGCGGCGGGCGGGCTGCCGCAGGGGATCACCATCGGGGGGCGCTACAACGGCAGCGAATTCGGCGCGGTGGACTTCTGCGAGGCGTTCGTGGTGGGCCGGCCGCTGACGGATACGGAGCGCGATCAGGTGGGCCTCTACGCGAACCGGTGGGGCACGCCGGAGCCGGTGCTCAACAGTTAGGAGACCTCCCGTGAGCGATGCGAGCAGTGAACGGCCGGTGCGCCGGGCCGCGGTGGAGCGGCTGTTGGCCGAACTGGCGGGGACGCCGGGGTGGGTGGCGGAGCGGCTGGTGTTCAGCCAGGCGCTGGGGGAGCGGGAGGCGAAAGACGTGGCGGCGTACCTGCGGGAGCGGTGGGATGGCTAACGAGTGGCAGGTAGCGGCCTATCCCGGCCTCACGGTCTACGGGCGCATCCGGCAGGCGGCCACGGGCTACTGGCGGCGCACGGACACCGAGGCGTTCGAGGCCTACAGCGGCGCCAACTACCTGCTCTACGTCTACGCGCTGACAGCGGAAGGGACCAGTCGCTACGTCGCGGACCTGCCCGATCTGGCGGCGGGGTACTACGGGCTCGAAGGGCGGCTGCGGGCCGGCGCGACGGCCGTGGAAGCGGACGACGGGATTGTGAGCGAGGAGTTGGGGGACTGCAGCGGGTCGTTCTGGCTGCCGGCGGCGCCGAGCACCGGGAGCGGCTTCGGGGGCGAGGGGACGGTGGAGAAGCCCTACCCGATCTTCTATCCGGATGGGGTGACGCCGCTCTCCGGCTGCGCGGTCTACGTTTCCAGCGACGCGGAAGGCACGACCCGCAGCGAGACGAAGGTAACGGATAGCCTGGGGCGGGTGGTGTTCTCCTTGAACCCGGGGACCGTCTGGTTCTGGCGGACGGCGAGCGGCTTCCTGTTCGAGGATGACCCAGACGAGGAGACCGTGGAAGCCTGATGTCCGGCACCCTCTCGCTGCTGCAGCCGCCGGACAGTCTCCTCTACCCGAACGCGGGGATCATCTGGGTCCCTTCCCGGACCTACGCCGGGGACGGGGAGCAGGAGACGGTGGTCTGGACGGCCGGAGACCCGGTGATCTTCTACCTGGAGACCAGCCCGAGCACCTACGGGCTGCAAGACTTCATCCTCTCGGAAGAGGACATGATCTTCACGCTGGACGTGGGCCACTTCAAGGCGGGGCAGGTCGTGGCGCCGAGCGGCGTCCTGCAACTCACGGTCGGCGCGGCGGACCTGGTGGGCGGCTGGTGGCAGATCCGGGGCGACAAGCAGCCGGTCCACTGGATCGCGGGGAAGAACAAGCACCTCATGAGCCGCATCCCGACGCCGCCGACGGGGGCCGGCTAGATGGCCGTGATCAAGATGCCCAGTGCAGAGGAACGGCAGGCGGCCCGGGCGACGCTGGAGGAGCTGCTCGACACCGACATCCTCCAGACCCGCCTTGCGCTGGGGCTCGACTGGACGGCGGTCCTCCTGGCGCAACTCGTGCGCGAGCTACGGAAGCAGGATCCCTGATGGCCTATCGGGGCGCCCTGCTCGCCTCGCTCCGGGCCGCCATCGGCACGGTCTGGCCGGAGGTGGTGGCAAACGGCATCGTCCGGACCTCCCAGTCGGCGCGGAGTGCGGTGGACGGGCGGGTGAACGCCGGCCAGCTCCCCTGCGCCGCCGTGGAGTTCCAGCTCGAGCCGGTGGACGACTGGGGCGGGGACACGAAGGCGGAAGCGGGCGCCGTGCTGGTCTACTACCTCGCCACGGACGCGCTGGACGTGGACGCCCTGGAAGCGAAGCTGGAGGCCCTCTCCGATTACCTGTGGGCCAATGATGAGCTGACCAACGGGCAGGTGATCAGCAACCCGCTCCTGGTGGACCCGAGCAACACGCCCCTGATGGGCTACTTCCTGCGGACGCAGCGGGCCTTCACGACGGGCGTCGTGTCGGTGCCGCTCGTGGCCGGCGAGTATTAGGCGATGGGGACGGGCAGGAGTCGAACCTGCAATCTCCCTTGGCGCGGCTCGGAGTCCGGCACGAGTGGGTTACCCGCTTCCCTCCACACCCCCATCAGCCCGGTAATTCTAACAGGAGACAACCTCATGGCGAAAGAGAAAGAGACGCGCGAGACCCGCGAAACGCCGGAGCCGGCCCCGGGCGGCTTCGGGGGCGCGCCGGCGCCGGCCGAGCCGGAGCCCGAGACGCGGCGCCGGACCGAGGAGCCCAGCCGGGCCGAGACGCACCCGCCGGCCGGCAAAGACGACGCTTAAGGAGGAACCATGGCCGCTATTCCGGTCTGGCTGACGGGGAGATACGTGACGGCGTACGTCATCACGGGGCAGACGGTCGCCGCGGACGGGACCCTCGCGGACGCCACCACGACGGGCATCCAGCCGTTGGCGGGCGTTTGGAGCGAGATCGACCTGACGATGAGCCCGTCCACCGAGGAGATTTCCGCGAGCGACTCCACGCGGCAGCACACCGTCATCATCCAGGAGGCCAGCCGGATCCGGATGAGCACGATCCTGCAGAAGAACCTGCCGGCCGGCGCGGCGGCGAACACGGTGGCGAACCCGCTCGCGCACATCGCCTCCGCCTACGACGTGTTCAAGATCGTCTTCACCCGGGGCGGGAAGACCTGGACCGCGTACTTCACCCGGGGTGAATACAGCGAGGGGATCCGCAAGGGACGTACCGAGGGGACGCTCTCCGGCGAGCCGTTGGATCCGGGATCTACCAACCCCCTCTATGCTACTGCCGCCTGAGGAGCCTGAATGGCCCGCCCTTCCCCCCTGGCGTTCAAGCGGGCGCCGCGGCCCGAATGGACGCTGACCGGCCTCGGTGACCCCGCGCAGCCCGACTGGACGCCCGTCGATTGGACGCTGCGCCGGCTGGACCCGCTCGCCCAATCGGAGGTGGGGAACGCCGCGACGGCCTTCCTCGCGGAGTATGCGGCGGCCGGCGGCTACCTGCCCACGCTGGCCGGCGACGCGCTGCCGGTGACGGCGGACGCCGCGAAGACCGCCGCCGCGATCCACGCCATGCAGGTCCGGCTCCGGGTGACGGGCGAGGCCGAGGACCTGGAGCTCTTCTCCCTCGCCGAGGTCTACGCGATGCTGGGGACGCTCCCGGACGCCTGGCAGCGGGTGGAGATCGTCGCCCTGGTGCTGGCGAAGGGCCAGTTGCCGCTGGAAGCGCAGCCGCTGGTTGACGCGGAAGGGCCGGGCTTCGCGGCCCTGGCGGTCCGGCACGGGTGCTTTCGCGAGGCGTCGAATGGGGGAAACCCGCCCGGGGGGACGCAGGCCCCGTCCCCCTCTCCGTCCGCCTCGGCGCCGAAGTGCCCCTCGCCGTGAGGGCCGCCCTCGCCCAGCACCAGCCCCACCCCGAATGGATGGACCACGTGGCCCTCTGCCTCTGGAGTGTGAACGAGCGCCTGGCCGGCCGGGCGGGCTGCGACGTGCCGCCGCTGGAAGCTGCCTGGCTCGCCGACGTGCTGCTCGTGGCGCTGGATGAGAGCGAGCACCTGGCGGACCTGCAGGAAGAGCGGGAAGACGAGATCCAGCGGTCGCTGACCCGCTCCCCGGAGGATTGACGCGTGCGGATGCCTTCCTTCAACGCCAACCAGGCGTTCGGGCCGCTGGCGGGCAGCGCCAACGCCATCCAGCAGGCGATGGGTCAGTACGGGCAGCTCCTCAAGGGGGCGCTCGCCAACATCTTCCTGCCGCTGACGGCATCGATTGCGCTCGCCAGCGCCTCGCTGGCAACGTTCGCCGGGGTGATCCACCAGGCCGCGCAGGCCGGGCGGGAGATGCTGACGGCGCGGCAGCTCACGGGCGGCACGACGGGCAACGTCTCGTTCCTGACGGCCATCGGGCTCGATCCGGGCACGCTGGCGGGGGTGGCGGCGCAGCTCCGGGCGACGCTGGCCGCGGGCGGTATCGCCGGGGTGACGGGCCGGCAGCTCGGGAGCGGGCTCGTCCTGCCGCGGGCCGTGCAGCCGGGCCTGAACCAGGCCGAGCTGCTGCAGCGGGTCGTGAAGGGGCTGGCGGGGATCACGGACCCCGCGCGGCGGTTCGCGGCGGCGGTGCGGATGGACGCCGAGGCGCTCCTGCCCGCCGTGGCCTTCTACACGCGGCACGCGGCCGCGGTGGACGCCGACGCGAAGGCGATGGCGGCGATCCAGGACGAGGGCTTCCAGACGGCCTCCGCGGACGTGATGGGCAACCTCGATCGCGTCTGGAAGAACCTGATGCAGATCATCGCGGCGTTTGCGAAGCCGTTCATGAAGCCCGTCGCGGACTTCCTCGGGCGGCTGGCGGACCGGCTCCGGGACTTCGCGCTCTGGGTGAACGCCAACGAGAAGGCGGTCAGCCAGTTCCGGGACGGGCTCGTCAGCCTGGCGACCGGTATCCTGATGATCACCGCCGCCATCGGCCGACTGATCGCCAATATCGGGAACATGGTTTACAACCTCGGCTTCAAGCAGGAAGGGGAGACGATCTACAACGCCGGGAAGCTCCTCTTTCAGGGCGCCAACGAGATGAAGAACCTCCTGCTGGGACCGGGCGGGCTGGCCGGCGCCGTTGATAAGAACACCCAAGCGGTGGACGACAATACGGCGGCCTACCGGGAAGGCACGTTCGGCGGCGGGCAGCGGACCCGGCGGGCCGTGGGCCAGCAGGTACCGGGCTTCATGAAGGCCGAGCTGTTCGACCGGGCCGTCGCTGGGGCGGCGTACCGCGTGGGGGCGTTCTAGGTGGCGAGCGCGCTCTGGATCACGCCGAACCGGCATACCCGGCTGGACCTCTTGATCCAGGCGCCTGTTTCGCTCCGGCCTTCCTGGAGCACGGCGCGGAAGGGTGGGCAGATCACGAGCGCGACGGTGGGCGTCCACCAGACGGAGCGGGTGCAGCTCCAGTCGGGCGGCGGGTGGACCCTGAAGCCGCTCAACGAGGACCTCAGCCGCATCCTGTCGGGGGTGGGCGGCGGGTTCGGCACGACGCCGGTGCGGGCCACGGACGGCACCCTTGGGACGCACTGGGGCGAGGTGGAGACCTACCGGAAGCCCACGGACTTGACGGGCCTCGACCCGAGCGCCGACCTGCAGACCACGGGCTCGCCGACGTTCTACAAGAAGGTGCCGGCCGGCGCCGACTGGGGCGACAGCCACCTCTCAGCCGACGCCGCGGCCTATCCGCAGCCGACCCTGCAGTCGGCCGATATCCCGATGGACCGGGTGTTCACGGGCGCGGTGACGTACCCGCAGAACACGGGGTTCGCGATCATCCTGCGGCTGCCGGCCGACTTCAACCAGATCGACACGCTCTTCACGTTCTACTTCGGGGGGCCGGCGGAGAGCACGCCAAGCGGCACGCACGCGGGCGAGTTCGCGCTGACCCTGCGCGGGAGCGGGAAGGCGCTCCTCCACGAGAAGCAGGGCGACGACTGGATCGAGCGACTCACCTTCAACGCCTACGCCGGCCTGCAGGGCAACATGGCGCTGGTCAGCTTCCGGATCTGGCCCTACAGCCGGGACCTCATCGCCCTCTCGGGCGGCAGCATCGACGGGCAGAGCGTGGTCGCGCCGTTCTCCGGGCTGACGATTGGCGGGCCGGGGATCGGGGCGCCGCAGCGGTTCTCCACGCACTACCGGAACAACCCCGCCGTCACGGGGTATCGCACGAAGAAGAGCATGACGGGCGCCGGGACGATCCGCCTGGACATGCGGCGGGACATCCGGACCTACGTGCAGCTCATCCGGCTCCGGCCGCCGGAAGACGGCACCCTGACCGATCTGCCCTTCTGGTGTCCCTACCCGATCCCCGGGGACAGCATCATCACCGTCACCGGCACGACGTGGCGCCCGCCCGACACGGACGTGACCGTGCAGCTCTACGACGCGACCACGCACGCGGCGCTGCTGGCCGTGGGGGGCAACCGGTTCGAGACGGTGGCGGGGCAGCAGGCGTACTTCGCGAAGTTCACGTTCGCGGCGGATCCGGATCAGGAGCAGACGCCGGTGCTCTGGGATTACCGGGTGGACCTCGCGGGGACGCCGGCCCTCCTGGCGCCGGTGGGACAGAGCGTGCCGGTGAAGGGTCCCATCAGCATCACGGGGCCGGACCTGGACATCACGCACGAGACGGCCAGCCTGACGGTGCAGGACCCCACGAACAGCTTCCCGGTGCTGCGGAGCCGCGGGCGGATCCCCGCGCGGCTGGCCGTCTACGACGACAGCGCGGCCCTGACGACGGTCCTGATGGACGGCGAGGTCAATCAGGCGGTCGGCACGAAGCTGGGGCAGGCGGGCCGGGTGTATCCGTCGGCGAACTGGTATCGCTACGACGTGACGCTGGTGGGCGTATGGGCGCGGCTGGCGGAGGCGATCAGCTTGGAGCTGGTTCGGTTCGACGTGCGCGGGACGCCCGCGTTCTACCGGAACACCGGGGACACGGCGGTGGACCCGCAGACGGGGGAGCCGCTGGCCTGGAAGATCACGGACATCATCGCCTACTTGCTGGAGCGCCTCGGCTACGGCGCCGACCAGGTGGACATCCCCGACGTGCCGATCCGGCTCTTCATGGACGGGCGCAGCGACGAGGAATTCATGCTGCAGCCGACCGTCTCCCCGGCAGAGTTCATCAAAGAGCTGGGCGAGAAGTACCTGAACATGGTCCTCTTGTGGGACCCGAACGCGGGCGCCTCCGGCATGTGGCGCCTGCTCTACAACCCGACGCCGGCCACCTTGCAGATCCGGGCGGCCTTCGTGGGCGGGCCGGGGGTGGCGGGCCGGCTGCCGTCCCACCCGAACTCCTATCCGGCGAACACGGCCTTCATCCGCTCCGGGAGCTTCCGGGAAGAGGTGAAGGCGCCGGAATGTAATTTTACATTGGTAGTGGGTGCCGACCTCACGTACCCCTCGCAAATCTCCTACGCGATGTACAATCCGACGAGCTTCGATTTCATCGGCGCTACCTCCGATCCCACGCACATCGATTATCTCGGCCGGATCGTCCCCATCATTCACGTAGACCGCACGCTGATGACCCGGGAAGCCTGCCGGTTCGTCTGCCGGCGCATCTACGGGCTGGCGGCCCACGGCGAGCTCTGGTTCCGCTGGGAAGGTCCGGCGCTGCTGATCACGGACGCCCTCGACCCCTACCAGGTGAACCCGCGGCTGCTGCGGATCAACGACGGCGTGACGGTCTTCGGGATCCCCTGCGTCATCCGGTCGGCGAACTTCACCGCGATGCACGACGCCGTGCAGATGTGTGCGTACGAAGCAGTACGCTTCGTGGGGGCCTGATGCAGAAGATCACCTTTTTCCGGCGGGCGGAGCGGCGCCACACCCTGCGGGGGCTGGGCCTCAACGCGGACATGCAGCGCGTCTTCGCCAGCCAGGCGCAAGCGCTGGGGCTCGACGCGGCGCTCCTGGCCCTGCCGTTTGCGCCGAGCACCGCGGCCGAGGAGCCGCTCCAGGACCCGGTGACGGGGACGCCGCTCTTCTTTGTCGGGATCGATCCGGTCGGGGGGACGGCGCCCATTGGCGGCGAGCTGTAGGCCGTGCCCGTCATCCCTCCCAGCCCGCTCGGCCAGTGCGCGGAGTTCTCGGACCTCAACCCCGGCGGCTTCCCCTATCCGCCCACGGGGGACGCGACGGGGATCATCACCTTTGACTTCACCGCCTTCGACGCGAGCGACGAACTGCGGATCGTCGTCTTCTCCTACGAGGGCGATAGTGTCAGCGACACGGCGGGCAACACCTACGCCCTCGACCTGACGGCCGGCTTCCTGAAGGTCTGGTCGGCGCTCGTCGAGTACATGCCGGATAACGGCGTGGACAGCATCACCGTCACGGAGGGGTTCGGCTTCAACTCCTTCGTCCTGGACTCCACGGACCCCGTGAACTACCTGGGGCCGCGCGGTTCCACGGAGGGGCTGGCCCACCCGACCTATCCCGGCCCGTTCTCGCAGGACGCAGACAGCCCGGCGATCACGCTGCCGGAGGCGGAGGACTGGCTCTTCGGGGGGTTTGCCTACCGGCTCAGCAACTTCGACGCCTTTACCGGGGCACTGGTCACCATCACGGATGTGGATGACCTGCCGGAGTCGCCCCCGACCTTCTCGTTTGTCGGGAGCCTGGACCCGTCGGACGCGGCGGACGAGATCCCGCCGGACCCGATTACGGATTACACGTTATGGCGCGGGGAGGTGTATGGGATCGGCCCGTCCGAGGTTTTCGACCCGCCGGCCACCGGCCCCTATCATTTGGGCTGCACGGTCGGCGCCTCGATCATTGGCGACGCACTCAATCCAACCCTCACCTACGATCTCGACTGGACCGCCTTCGTCATCGCCTACCGGGGCAAGGGCGTCACGGGGCCCTGGCCGCCGGAGGAGCCGGGACCGGGAGACGGGCCGTGGAACCTGGAGACGCGGGGGGGCCGGTATCAGTTCTCTTACCCCGAGGCCGGCGTCATCCAGTACCGGAGCAGCGTCTACAGCGGCCCGATCTTTGTCACGTCTTCCGTGGTTACGGGCGGCGGGGATGACAGCCAGTTCCGGATGTGCGCGGTCTCCTATCCGGCGGGGCGGGTGCGAGGCGTCTGGCGCCGGGCCGGCGCGGTGGTGGGCGCTCATTCGGACGATGACGGGAACACCTGGAGCAGCCCCGTGACCCTGTGGGCCACCGCGAAGAACCCGACCGTGGCCTATGACCCGCGGAGCGAGACGCTCGTTTATGCTGCCTACGTGACGGACCACCTGGAGGCGCGAGTGCAGGGACCTTCGGACAGCAGCCCCGGCACGGCCTTCCACCTGACGGACGGGAGCGCCGACCTGGCGGTAGACGACGCGACCTTCCATATCCAGCCCGCCTACGACACCCCCGGCCGCTGGCTGCTCGTCCTGGTGGACGGCGGGACGGTGAAGAACTTCCAGTCGGTGGACGACTGCGAGTCTTGGGACACAGCCTAGATGCCTGCGTTTGCTCTGACGGCCGTTCTCTGTCCCCCGCTTCTGACGCCGGCCGCGCTGCTCGTGCCGGAGACCGACGCGCCGGTGAACGCGGCGGAGCTGGAGCTGGGGGACACCACCAGCCTGCTCACGAAGTTCAACGAGAACGCCAGCCGGCTCGACGTGACGGGCCGGCGCGGCGGGGGCGCCTACGCGGTGCTGGAGGGGCTGGACATCTCGGCCAGTGCGCTCACCTGCACCGTGACCGCCGGCCAGGCGATGCTGGACGGGCCGGTGACGCGGGCGGCCTCGGGAACCGTGGCGTTGGCCGACAACGCCTACAACTGGGTCTACCTCCTGCAGGACGGCACGCTGACGAAGACGAGCGGCGCCGGCACCACGCCGCCCGCGGCGCCCGCCGCGGCCTGCGCGTTCCTGGGGCGGATCCAGGTGACGGCCTCGGTGGCGGGCACGGAAGACTATTCCGGGCGCTGGGAGCTGCGGTGCGGCACCCTGTGGCGCCGGACGGGGGATGCCGGGGTGCCGGGGGATACGCCGGCCGCCGGCCTCTTGTTCTTCACGCGGACGGCGGGCGGGGTGTACCTTCACGACGGGGTGGGGTACGTGACGCTGTAGAACCTGCCGATAATCAGCGTGGTATGGTCACGGCGGGAGGCTCCCGCATCTGTTGATTGCCCTCCGGCTCTCGGTGAGCCGGAGGGCTTTTTTCGTCGTCTGGCCTACCAGAAGCCGACGGCGCCGCCGATCACCCACCACATGAGCGGCACGCAGGCGTAGAGGGCGACGAGCAGCAGCAGGGCGGCGGCTTTGAGCCGGGTTTCGCGGTTCATCGCGGCGCCCGCCAGATGGCCCAGAAGAACAGGCCGGCGCTCGCCAGGATGAACAGGACCGCGCCCCAATCCGCGCGGGCGAAGGCGTCAGGCATCGTCGCCCTCCGGCGCGCACAGGCGCCCTACAGCCTTCAGAATTCCCGCCTCGGCCGTCAGCGCCCGGAGGCGCATCGAAGCCCGCTGTTGGGCTTCCTGAGCCGTTCTGAGGGCATTCTCCAGGTCCCGACAGAGGGCGGACAGGTGCGCCTTCCGTTCGGGCTCGTTCTTGCCCGGCACTCCCGCGATCAGGAGGGCGCCCTCCCGCTCGTCAAGCTGGGCTTTGACTTCGGCCAGCTCGAGGGTGGCCTGGAGGGCGTCCTCCTCGGCGGTGGCGATCATGCCGGCGAGGGCAAGAAGCCGGGTCATCAAGGCTTCGCGGGGGGTCATCGGGCTTCCTCTGCCGGGGTCGCTTCCCGGACTGCGGCGCGGAGGCCGTCCAACAGCCGCCGGCTCTCGCTGATGGCGGTGTGCACTGCGCCCATGTCTTCGCAGGCCACAAAGGCCCCCGTGGGGTCGGCTTCCAGTTCCACCAGGAGCGCGGAGAGCCAGTTGAGGCGGCTGGTGTCTGGGTCGGTCCCGCAGGCCGCTAGGAAGAGTTCGAGGGCGTCCGGCTCGCGGTCGGGGATCGTCACCCGGCGGCCGCCGGTAGTCGTGTAGGTTTGAGGCATCGTCGTTGTCTCCAAGAGGGAAGGGGGCGGGCCGGCGGGGCCCGCCCGGGTGCTACTTCTTCGGGGCCGTAGGCGGTGACCACAGGCGGTAAACAAAGCCCTTCCAGGCCGTCAGGCCATCGCAGGCAGGCACTTGCTCAATGTACTCGCCGGGCTTCGCTGCCGCCGGGCTGTCGGCGTACCGGTGCGTGCGGTGCTCGTGATCGAGGGGCGGGGTGGTGTAGATTTCCATCGTCTTCGTCTCCTTCGGGCGGGCCGGATCGACCCGCCCGGTTGCGTGCTAGTCCCAGAGGTGCGCGTCGCGGCGGGCGCGCTCGACCCGCTCGGCCTCGGTGGCTGCCGGCGGGGCCGGATCCTGGTCCTGTCCGTTTGCCAGCCTGACAAGCATCCCGTGCTTGCACTCCTCGGCGGCGGTCCCGGTCCCTTCGGCCATCTCCCGGAGGCGGGTGTGGGAAGGGCAACTGCACCGACAGGGCGTCCCGTCATTCCGCAGGCGCACCGTGTAGGGCGTCGCCTGCCCGGGGCGGCTGATCAGGGCGAACCGGATGCGCCCGACCTTCCCGTCGCTCTTGCGCGTGATCCGGATCTCCGAGAAGCGGATCCGGTAAGCAGCGCCCTCGGTCTGGGCGCGGAGGGCGCGGCGTTCGGCGGGGGTAAGTTCGGGATGGGTGGTTGTGCTAATCTTCGTCATGTCCAGGTCTCCTCTGGGCGCGGCGCCGGTCCCTCTCGCGAAGGGGCCGGCGCCTTTTGCTGTTTGGGGCTAGAGCACTCCCGGCCGGTAGAAGTGGCTATCTTCGCAATCGTCCGGGGTGAGCGCTGGGGCAAGGAGCGCCCGGCAGCCCTCGCAGAAGCTCTCCGGGGCCTTCATCGCACTGCGGGCTAGCGGGAGGGTCCGGGAGGCGAGAATGCTGCCGTGGGTATCGCAGACCACTGCATAGCGGCAATCCCCGGTATCCAGGCCCTGCTCAGCACTGCGGTAGATGACTACCTTCCGGCCTGGGCTCTGCGGGTTCATCCGCTCGGCAATATAGCCGGCTTCGTGGTTGTGCTGCTTGCGGTTCATCTCTCGGTCTCCTCGGGTCGGTCGCTGCTGCTGTCTACTCTAGAGTATCATATGGTGGCATAGGGTGTCCCATCTTTCGCGGAAATATTTTCCGTTGTTTTCCGCTGCTGTCCTATGGTAACCTAACCGAAGAAGGGAGTAGAGATGACCGAGACCTATCACACACCGGCCCAGGTGGCGGACCGGCTCCGGGTATCCCGCCGGACCGTCTACCGCTGGCTCAATGAGGAGAAGACCCTCCGGGGGGTCAAAGCCGGCCGGGCCGGGTGGCGGATCACTGAAACCGAACTGCGGCGCTTCATGCGCCCGCGGGAGCACAAGCGTGAATGACCTGGCAGAGATTGAAGCCCGCATGCGGGCGGCTTATCGCGCGGCCGGGTGGCGCGACCACGCCCCCGGCGACGCGCCCCTGACGATCCGGAAGCACCCGGCAGCACCCGGGAGAAAGGCGGGAGCCATGACGGAAGCCGATTGGAGCGCGGAGCTCGCGGAAGTCGCCCGGCAGAACGGCGGCGCCGCGGACTACCGGATGCGGGAGTACCTCGCGGCGCGGGCGGCCCAACTGGACGACCAGGCGACGCAGGTCGCCCGGAACCGGGCGGCCCTGCGCCGGGAGCGGCGGGCCGTGCGAACGGAGTGGCGGCTGGTGACGGTGGCCTGGGTGCTGCTGGTGCTCACCACGGGCGCCCTGTGCGCCTGCTGGCCGGCGTTGATGGACTGGGCCGACCGGTACTGGCGGGCGGGGCTGTGAACCGCGTGACGGTGGAACCCGGGGCCGGCACGGCGGCCTCCCTGGGACGTGACCTCGAGTACCTGTGGTCGTGCTATGAGCGACGCTGGCAGGCGGCGCTTCAGCCGCCGTGGCCGGACCCGGACCTGCTCCGCCTCGCGGCGGACGAGGCGCACCGGCTGGCGACGGCCTTCGACAGCCGGGACGGGCAGCTGGAGTGGGACGAAGCCTGGGAGGCCGTGACGACGGCAGGGAACTTGCTGGACCTCTACGGCCGGGCGGCGCAGCTGGCCTGCTGCTGCGAGGTGGGGTTCCGCCTCCCGGAGGCGTTTCGGCCCCTCGCGACCTCCTGCCGGGCGGCGCTGAAGCACGCGGGGGCGGCGGTGGCGCAGCTGACGCAGGCGCTGGAGGCGGGATGAACCAGATCACGCTCGACCTGGGGTTTACGGACCCGGAGATGCCGATCCTCGACCGCTCGCGGTGCTCTACGCGCCCCATTAGCCAGCGGACCGCCGCCCGGATGGTGGAGCGGTTCCACTACGCGCATCGCGTGCCGTCCATCATCGCGGCAGTCGGGATGTACGTCGATGACGTGCTGGCCGGCTGCGTGACATATGGGAACATCCCCGCCGATAACGCCACGGCGATTTGCGGGAGCGGCTTCGCGGCGGCGGTCCTCGAACTGAACCGCCTGTACATCCACGATTGGGCAGGTCGGAACTCGGAGAGCTGGCTCATCGGCCAGTCCTTCCGCTGGCTGGCGGAACGGCGCCCGGAGTATCAGGTGTTGATCTCCTACGCCGACAGCGCCCACGGGCATCGGGGTTGCATCTACCAGGCAACCAATTGGTTGTATACGGGCGAGAGCACCCATACGGCTTATCGTGATCCTAACGGCGACGTGCTTCACGGCAGGAGTTGTCACGACTACCGTGCCGAGCGGCAACTCAGCCAGTTCCGGACCCCGCAGTGCGAGGCGTTCCAGCAGGAACCAAAACACCGTTACGTCCACTTCTTGGGGGACCGGCGGCAGCGTCGTGCCCTGCGGCAGGCTCTCAAGTGGCCCGTCCTGCCCTATCCGAAGGGGGCAGCGTGAGACGGCGGAAGGTGCGGAAGCCGCAGCAGGTCTCACGCGTCCCGTACCAGTTCTGGCCGGGCACCTGGGTAAAGCTCCGGACGTGGCCGGGCTTCCCGCTCGCCGGGAAGGTCCTCCGGGTCCGGAGCCTGACGGGCTCGATCACGGCGCCGGACCAGCGCCGGCTTGTCTGGTGGGCGCACTTCGACGGCGGGCGGGTGGTCGAGGTGGCGGCGGTGGAGCGGCCGG